>Ga0182027_10011523_pt1 | contig 12492 bp, 8 predicted proteins | sample 712E1DmetaG_FD_121300 | JGI IMG/M metagenome (GOLD analysis project Ga0182027, IMG submission 121300) | Permafrost microbial communities from Stordalen Mire, Sweden - 712E1D metaG (Illumina Assembly) | ecosystem: Environmental > Terrestrial > Soil > Wetlands > Permafrost | place: Sweden...
CGCTCCAACGAATCTTGGATCAGCGTCCTAAACTAATGTCGCCATCTCGGTCCACGCGAACATGCCGCTTATTCTTAGCACCTAATCCCTCTCTTGCTCGTAAAATAAAATACTAGTTCGATACAATAAAACAATTACCCCGCCAACATTAACCATCAGCAGGGAGTTTAAGGTCATCGTCCTGCTCGCCTTCCCCTGAGTAGCGTCAAAACTCTTACTGCGTCGAAGCAGATACTAGGAACTTTATGGCAACCGGTAGTTGGTGTTCAATTCCGGACTACCAAAAGTGGCTTTGTGGCTATGTCGCCCACGAGCCGACCGAGTAGGTTTGAGTCGCTCATGACCAAGTCAATGCGAGCTTGGCACTTGATTCTCAACATCGGACTGGGAGTGTCACTGGCGCCCTGGACTTTCGCGGCAGGGGCACATACTCCCCATAGTGTTCAGCAACCGGATCTTTGTAATCAAAACAAATATCTGAGAGATTCACGCGGGGACACGTGCGGAGGCCAGGCCGTCTCACTGGCTGAACTTGTCTTTGTCCTGGCGCCGGAAGTTCGCGGCGGCCCGCTTTCCCGACGCTTCCCCAAGGGGAGCCGCCTGGCACGCTTGGAGCCGCATGCCCACAGTCCCCACTCCCTGACGCCGGGTTTCTTCACAGCGGCCGATCCCCAGACATCGTTTGATGGCGCCCGCATACTTTTCGCCGGCCAGAAAGCGGCGGATTCAGCCTGGCAAATATGGGAAATGAATGTGGACGGCACGGGCGTTCGGCAAGTCACCCACTGCGCGGACGATTGCCTGAAGCCTGCCTACCTGCCCCGCGGCGAAATTGTCTTCACGGCGACCTCCCAGGGGCCACACGATTCTCAACTTTGGGTTTGCAAAACTGATGGATCTGACTCCCACCCCATTACCTTCGGACCGGGCGGCTTCCAGGTGGAGACGGTCTTGCAGAATGGCGCGATCCTCGCCACGGCGCGCTCGCCGCTCGTTCCATCCAACGGGCTGCCCGCCGACCGTCACCTTTACACGTTGCGACCTGATGGCAGCGGCCTGGCAACCTTGCGCTGTGACCATCAGCACCCGGCATTACGCAGCCAGGCGAAAGAACTCGCCGACGGTACGGTGGTTTTTGTGAAAGCCCCCCTTTCCAGCCGGAACCAGGGTGGTGATTTAACCTGGATTCGCCGGGGCGCACGGCACAATTCACCCCTCATGGCCGCGCCTGTTCTCACATCATCACCACAACCTATCAACGCAGGTGAATTGCTGGTGGCGCGAGAATCTACTACAAGTCCCCACGCAGTAAAGAAGTTGACGCTCTACGCATTCGACACAGCCAAGGGCACCTTCGGCGCACCCCTTTACGAGGATCCGAAACTCTCATCGGTGGAGGCCATCCCCGTGGCTGCCCACGAAGCGCCGCGCTGGTATTGGAGCACACTGAATCCCGAACTTCACAGGGGATATTTCGTTTGCATGGACACTTATCTTGCCGACAGTTTTCCCCATCAGCGGATCGCGGCAAAGATCACTCGGGTTCGCGTGCTGACGCTCGATTCCGCCAGGCAGACTGAAACCACTTTGGGAGAAGCCCCGGTGGAGGAAGACGGTTCGTTCTATATCGCGGTTCCACCTGACCAGCCCGTCAGGTTTGAAGTTCTCGACGCCGCCGGACGCGTGATCCGTGCTCAACGCAGTTGGATCTGGTCGCGCTCCGGTGAGGAACACGGATGTGTGGGCTGTCACGAGGATCGCTCCGTGACGCCTGAAAACCGCTGGCCGTTGGCGCTTCGCCGCTTTGACACACCCACGCTGCTACTCGGCAGTCAGCAGAAGGCAGCCGGCGGTAAGCACTAGGCAGAAACAACTTCGCCATATTGGCACTTGATCTGCCCGGAGTGAGTAATGAAGATCATGAATCTATTCTCCGCTCGACTCTTCGTTTTGACTGCTCTTGCCGTAACGCTGGTTTGTGCAGGTATGCGAACGCCTGCCCAGAGTCCGGCGACGAAGAACCCACCCCCATCCTCGCTTGTGACTTACGAGGACGTCACGGAGAAGGCCGGCATTCACTTTAAGCACTCATTCGGCGAGCAGAAACTCAGTTCCATCATGGAGGCCACGGGTTCCGGCTGCGCCTGGATCGATTACAACAATGACGGACTGCAGGACCTCTACGTGGTCAGCGGCCGCTATGTGGACGGCGTCACACGTTTTTCCAAGCCCGAGGGCGCGGACGCCACCAATCATCTCTACCGCAATAACGGCGATGGAACCTTTACGGATGTCACCGCGCAAGCCGGTGTGGGCGGCAAGGGCTTCGGCATGGGTGTGACGATAGGCGACTACGACAACGACGGCTATGAAGATATTTACGTGAGCAACTGGGGCTCCTCGATCCTTTACCACAACAACGGCAACGGCACTTTCACCGACGTGACGGCCAAAGCAGGCGTCGAGAATCCACACTTCGGCACCGGCGCAGCGTGGATCGACTACGATCGTGACGGAAAACTCGATCTGTTTGTGGGCAATTACCTGAAGTTTGACCCCAACGCCAAGCGCGAGTACTTCTCTGCCGACGCCTTCCCCGGCCCGCTTGATTACGAGGGCGACGCGAATCGTCTTTTCCACAACAATGGCGACGGCACCTTCACGGACGTCTCGCACAAGGCGGGAATCGACAACCCCCTGGGGCGCGCCATGGGGATAACCGTAGGCGACTACGATAACGACGGCTGGCCCGACGTCTACATCGCCAACGACACGATGGAAAGCTACATGTACCACAACAATCACGACGGCACGTTTACCAATGTGGCGGCGGACGTGAACACGGCCTTCGGAGCCAATGGCGAAGCCACCTCCGCGATGAATCCGATCTTCGGCGATTACGACAACGACGGCTGGCTGGACCTGTTCGTTTCGGACATGCGATACCACCGGCTGTTTCACAACCCGCGCGGCAAAGGCTTCTGGCTCGATACAACGGTGGAGACAGGCGTAGCCGCGGTTTCCGGCCAGTACGTGGGATGGGGCGACGGCTTTTACGACTACGACAACGACGGTTGGAAGGATCTCTTCGTCGTGAACGGGGGCCTGCACTGGCTGATTCCCATGGAGGATTCCCTGCTGCGCAATAACGGCGACTCGACATTCACCGATGTGTCGTCGCACGCGGGCAGCTATTTCCAATTCAAGAAAGTCGGACGGGGCGCCTGCTTTGGAGATTACGACAACGATGGTTACATGGACGCGTTCATTCTGGTGCTGGGCGGCAAAGGCATCCTGCTGCACGCCAAGCCCCCCACGTCAGGCCCGCGGAATCATTGGTTGACTGTCAAGTTGGTGGGCACACGGAGCAATCGCGATGGATTCGGCGCACGTCTGGAAGCCATCGCGGGTGACTTGCACCAGTACGTCGAGGCGACTTCAGAAAATGGTTATCTCTCGCAGGGCGACCCGCGCCCGCATTTCGGCCTGGGCCAACATGCGGCCGTAGATAAGCTGGTCATTCATTGGCCCAGCGGCACGGAGCAAGTGCTGGAACACGTAAGGGCGGATCAAATCCTGACAGTAAAGGAACCGAATGAAGTGTCCGCGCCCGGAGGCAAAGCGCGGTAAGTACGAAGAACAAGGCAAAAGGCAAAGTGCAAAATGCAAAAGGCAAAGCCAGGGAAACCACTAATGTTCAGCCTTCACTTCCGGAACTCGCGACGTGCGAACCGCGGATTGTACCTGGGTTTCTACTTTTGCTTCTTGCCTTTTGCACTTTGTCTTTTGCCTTGCTTTTCGGAAATGGCCGCCCCCATCAATCCGCAATCCGTCGAACCTGCAGAGCCCGAATATCTGACGCCTGTTGAGATCAAGTTATCCGCCGATGGTAAGAAGTTGTACGCGGTTTGTGAGGGCGATGATTCCGTTCTGGCACTGGACACGCAGACCACGCGAGTGGTTGCAAAGGTCAAAGTCGGCCACAAACCCAAAGGCATTGCGATTTCACCGGACGGCAAGACACTTTATGTTTCCAATGAATGGAGTGACACTGTCAGCGAAGTTGACGTGACTACGTTTAGCGTAAAACGCACGTTCAAGACCGGTTGGGGACCGGTGGGGCTGGTCACGGATCGCCCAGGCAAAACGCTGTACGTTGCCAACAGCATCGCCGACAGCGTGTCACTGATTGATCTCGCCTCGGGCGCGGAAATCAAACGCTTCACCACGCATCGATACCCGGAGCAGGTGCTGCTTTCGCGTGATGGCCGGCGCGTTTACGTTGCGAATCTTCTTCCGCACTTGGGGCCTTACGACCAGCCGCCGGTCTCGGAATTACTCGTCCTCGACACGACCCAGCAAGTGGTGGCCGAGCGCATTTTGATTCCCGGCGCCATCGAACTGCGCCACATCGCCGAAGCTCCGCTACAAGGTGGATACCTCATCGTCCCGCTGGTGCGCCCAAAGAATCTTGGCCCGCTGATTCAAGTCAACCAGGGGTGGACGATGACCCACGGGATGGCGGTGGTCCGTCCCGCCCACAACACATCGATGGGTGAAACCGGTTCGAAGGTAACCCAAGTGCTGCTCGACGATATCGATTACTACTTTGCTGGCAATGATGGGGTGGCCTTTACACCCGACGGGCGCCGGGCGCTGGTAACATCTTCTGACGGCGACACGGTTGCAATTTTGGATACTGCTCATCTCGGCCAGAAGCTGCGGCAAGTTCCCGCAAAAGAACTTGCAAACCGCCTGGATTCCGCCGCCACCTTCGTAGTAAAGCGCCTGCCCACCGGACACAACCCGACCTCGGTGGCGATTACTCCAGACAGCCGCTGGGCTTACATCTCGAACCGCCTCGACGATTCCGTGACCATCATCGACCTGGCACAATCGAAGGTTGCCTCCGCGATCGATCTGGGCGGACCCAAAGAAATCACGCTGATGCGGCGCGGTGAGCAGATGTTTCACGCCGCGAAGTATTGCTATCAGGGTCAGTTCGCCTGCGCCACGTGCCATCCCAACTCGCACCTGGACGGGTTAGCGTGGAATCTGGAAACGCCGCAACTCGGCCGCGACCGCGTGGCCAACCGCACTCTGCGCGGAATTCGTGAGACGGCACCCTACAAGTGGAACGGCCATAATCCCGACCTCGCCACGCAGTGCGGCCCACGCATTGCCAAGTTCTTGTTCCGTTCCGAGGGATTTAATACCGCGGAACTGGAAGCGCTGCTCACCTACATAAATAACATTCCGCTAGCCCCTAACCGGCATTTGGCGCCCGATGGGCAATTAACTGATGCTCAGGAGCGGGGAAGAACCATTTACTACCGTCAGCACACCAACGACGGGAAGGTAATCGCTGAGCAGAACCGTTGCGACACGTGCCATCCGGCCGAAACGCACTACACCGCCCGCATTAGCACCGACGTGACTTCTAAAACCGATTACGACACCAACGGAATGTTTGATATTCCCCAACTCGACCGAGTCTACGAAGACGCGCCCTATTTGCACAACGGTGAGGCCTTGACCCTGGAAGAAATCTGGACAGTATTCAATAACCGGGATACGCACGGCGTCACATCGGATATGAGCAAAGAGCAGTTGAACGATCTAATTGAGTTTCTGAAGACGCTTTGACCATTGGTGATTGACGATTGGTGATCTGCGATTCTCGATTTTGGGTTGACGATTCGGGATGTACGCTGCGCGAATGGTGCTTTTCGATGAGTCGATCCTGGAGTTTGAATTTACTTCCCTCGCCCCCTGGGGGGAGAGGGTGGCCCGCAACCGCCGTTTTCACCAGGTCAAGGCGGGACGGGTGAGGGGGTCTAAACCATGGGGAATGATACGAGTTTGATCCAGGACATTCAGGTGGGTACTGCCCCCCTCACCCCCACAACGAGCAAAACGTGGGGCACCCTCCGCCTTGCGGTCCCCCCTCTCCCCCAAGGGGCCGAGGGAAGAAGAATTCTTAATCCCCATGCGGGCTCCCCCCCATACCACCTGCCGTCTACCGTCTATAGATTTCCCCACTTTTGCCTTTTGGCTTTTGCCTTTTGCCTTTTGCCTTGCTCTTTGTCTTTGTCCGCAGAAAGGCCGCACCTCATTACCCGCTGGGAGAATTACACCATCGCCAACGGCATGCCCGACGCCAAGGTTTTCTGTGTCACGGTGGACGGCCCGCGGGTATGGGCAGGCACGGAAAACGGTTTGGTGCTGATCCAAAACGGCAAGGTGGCGAAGGTTTATCAACCCGCTGACGGTCTGGCCCACCGGGCGGTGATGGGCATCGCCGTGGACAAGAGCACCGGCGACCTATGGATCGCCACGTTTGGCGGCATCAGCCACTTCTCCGGCGGCCACTTTGAGAATTTTACCAACCTCACCAGCGGGCTGCTGAACGATATTTGTTACGGCATTGCCGTAGTGGATCGCTCTGTCTGGGTGGCCACCACCGCGGGGGTGAGCCGCTACAACACCCTAACCGGAGAGTGGAGCAGTTGGAGTGAGAAAAACGCTCCGTTCCACGAGCCCTGGGCTTACGGCATCGCGCCCGCGGGAAACAAGATGTATTTCGCCATCTGGGGTGGCGGCTTGCTGGAGTACGACGTGCAAGGAAACTACTGGAAGCCTTATACCGATCCTGACGAGGAAATGGAAATCGTCCTGTTCAAGAACCAGGGCCTCATCCACATCATCGTTTCCAATGTCGCCTGGAATCCCGACACCAGGATGATTTGGGCCTCCACCTACTTTGGCTTAAGCGGGTACGACGGCCGCAATTGGCACAACTATTTGTCCAAGGACAGCGGCCTGGCTTCCGACTTCATCAACGCGCCCAAGTCCCGCCGCAACGAGGTCTGGGCCTGCACGGACAAGGGACTCAGCATGCTCGATTACACAACCAACACGTGGGTCACGTATCGGCCCGGCAAACTAAAGAGTCAGGGCGAAATAGAGATTACCTGGCCCGACGGCAAGAAGCAGCGACTCACCACGAACACCGCCCTGGCACACAATTACATTCTGAATATGGATTTTCAAGGGGAAGACATTTGGGTGGCGACAGCTCTGGGGCTGAGCCACGGCATTCGCGATTCTGAAAAGGAGATTCAACTTTATGCCAGCTTCACAAACTCTCAACGAAGTGGAAACAACCCCACAGGCCGTTTCCAAAAAGGCAATTAGCGCCCCGGAAGCCTTGAACGAGGCCTACCACTATTCCAAGCCGTCGTCGTTTTCTCGTGGACTGCGGTTGGATATCAAAGGCATCACCATCCTGCTGATCTCCGGCACGGCCAGCATTGATGATGCCGGAAAGACGATCCACGTGGGTGATTTCCGCGCCCAGACACGGCGAACCTACCAAAACATCACAAGATTGCTGGAAGCTGAAGGCGCCACCTGGAAGGATGTCGTGCGCACCACTTGCTACTTGCGCGACATTGAGCGCGACTACGAAGCCTTCAACGAAATCCGCACGCAATTCTTCCATGAGCAGGGTCTCAACCCGCTGCCCGCCTCCACCGGGATCCAGGCGATCCTGTGCCGGCCGGATTTGCTGGTCGAGATGGAAGCCATGGTGATCTTCGGTTCCGACCGCGGCACCGGCACGAACGGAGGGGAACAGAAGGCCTCGGCGTGAGAAGAGCAGTGGTTTGTGGTTAGTGGTCAGCGGTTGGCCGATGCTCTAGCTGATGGCTGACAGCTCCGAAGGAGTGGCTATGAAAATCTCCGGACAACTCACCGTGGATGATTTGCCGCGTGTTTGTCCCCTCCTCTGCCGCCAAACCAACCCTGGTTACGGCGGGGATCAGACCCGCGTGGTGGAAGTGGGAGGCGTGCGCTTCGGTAACGGCAGCCCGGTAGTGATTGCCGGGCCGTGCGCGGTGGAAAGCCATGAGCAGACCCTGGCCGTGGCCCGCGCCGTGAAGCACGCGGGGGCCGACATGCTGCGCGGGGGCGCCTACAAACCCCGCACCTCGCCGCACGACTTCCAGGGAATGGGAGTCGAGGGACTCTGCATCCTGCGCATCGCCCGAGAGGAAACCGGGCTGCCCATCGTCACAGAAGTCATGGATACCCGGCTGGTGGAGCAGGTGGCCCAGTACGCCGACATGCTCCAGATCGGTTCGCGTAACATGCAGAATTATCCGCTCCTGGCAGAAGTCGGACACGCGGGAAAACCCGTGTTGTTGAAGCGCGGCATGGCGGCGAGCCTGGGTGAGTGGCTGGGCGCAGCCGAATACATTGCCAAGCAAGGCAACCTCAACATCGTTCTCTGCGAACGGGGCATCAAGGCGTTTGCCGCCGGAGAATACTCACGCTATGTGCTGGACTTGAATGTTATCCCCGCCGTGCTGGCAAACACTTTTCTGCCCGTGATCGTCGATCCCAGCCACGCCACGGGGATTGCTTCCATGGTCGAGCCCGCCAGCCGCGCGGCGCTGGAATTTGGGAGCCACGGTCTGCTGATTGAAGTCGCCGATTTTGCCACCGGACGGCCGCGCTGCGACGCGGACCAGGCAATCGACGGCAAAACCCTGGCACGCATCGTAAAATTCGCGCATCACCGCCACGAACAACTGCTGTTTGCGCAACGGGCGGCGTGAGGTTGAAAAGCATCTCGCGCAGAGACGCAGAGGCGCGGAGCAGAGGAGAAGGATCGGTGGGTCAACAAACACGGAAGTGCAACCGCCACCCACAAAATTGCAGGTGCTTTTCTCAGTGTTCTCTGTGTCTCCGTGATGAATCTTTTCGTCACGGGCTGCGAAGAAGCTGGTTGGCCGGCTCGATGGATTTCTGAATCAAGACCAAGGTAGAACCCATGAAAAGACCAATGCTGTTCGCCCTCCTTTTAATTGCCGTGGCGATCCCCATGGCAGCACAGCAGTACAAAGACACCGAAGATACTCCCAAAGACACCGTCATCAAGCGGGATGAAACGGTCAAGCCGGACAGCCGTTACGCCAACATGCCGGATGAAGCTGTTCCCTACCGGCGCTTCACCAAGCCTTACTACGACTGGTTTGTGCGCGAAGACACCCTTGAGTACCACGGCGCAGCCGACAAGCGGCCGGATGGCAATCCCGCCCAACTGAACGAAATCGCGATCGGCTTCATGAGCCCCATCGAGAACAATCCCGAATCCGTTTTCGGCATCCCGGAGCTCCACGGCGCGCAACTGGCCCTGGAACAAGCCAACGCGCGCGGCGGGTACAAAGGCAAGCCTTACGCCCTGAAGATTCACAACGAATCGGCATTGTGGGGAGCATCATCCGCCGAACTGGTGAAGATGCTCTTTAACGAAAACTGCTGGGCCATGCTCGGCTGCGTGGACGGCCAGAACTGCCACATTTCTCTGCGGGTGTCGTTGAAACTCGAAGTCCCGATTATCGACGTGGGCACAACGGACCCGACCGTGACCGAGACCCGCATTCCGTGGCTGCTCCATGACTTCCCTGACGACCGCCAACAGGGTTACACCCTGGCGGATTACGTCTTCAAGACCCTCAGGCTGAAGCGGATTGCTGTGCTTCGCACCCAGACGCGCTATGCACGGATTGGCGTAGCCAAGTTCAACGATGAGGCGCGGCGCATGGGCCGTCAGCCGGTGCTGGAAGTCAAGTTCGAGCGCGGCGACAAGGACTTTACACACCAACTCCAGATGCTGCGCGACGCCAAGGTCGAAGGTATAGTCCTGTGGGGTGAGGCTACGGAAGCGGGACTGATTCTGAAACAGATGCGCCAGTTGGGCATGAAACAGCCGGTATTCGGCAGCAGCCGCCTGGCGCATTCACCGCTGCTGGAAGTCGCGGGACCGGCGGCCGAGGGCCTCGTCGTCACTGCCGCGCTTAACCCCACACGCAATGACCCCAAATGGCAGGCTTTCCGCGATGCTTATCGGCAGAAATTCAACGAGGAGCCCATCGACTACGCGGCTTATGCCTACGATGGCATGAATCTCCTGATCGCCTCCATCAATAAGGCCGGCCTCAACCGCGGACGCATCATGGACGCCTTGCGCGACTATCAGATGAAGACCTACCAAGGCGTGGCGGGAACAATCTACTTTGACCACACGCTCAACAACCTGGCCCCCGTCAACCTGGCGCGCGTGAAGGACGGCAAGTTCGAATACTGGCTCGCGCCGCGACAGCATGGGCACGAGGGCGATAAAACCGGGGTTCGGGATTAGGGATTCGGGATCTTGAATCTTGGAATTTGCTCGCCCCCTCCAACCTTCAATTTGAGTTTGTCATCATCGAACATGCGTTCACCCACCCACTTTCGCTGGCTTCTGCTGATACTCGCCGCCGTGGCCCTTTCTTCCACACCCAGCGTCGCCCAGTCTCCATCCGCCGCTCCCTACGCCGCCATTGACCGCAATGCGGTGGACTACAAGGGCCCGGGGCGCGATGCCGGGCACGATTTGGCAGGCACGGAAATCCGTATTGGATTGCTTGCCCCGCTTACCGGCCCGCTGCAGGCGGAAGGAGATGCGCTGCGGCGCGCTGCCCAGATGGCGATTGATGAAATAAACGGGTCCTCCCCTCTTGGCCTTTCCGGTGGCAATCATTTGAGTCTCGTGATCCGCGACGAGAGCGGCCCGTGGGGCCAGGTCTCCAAGCAAGTTGTAGAGATGGTATTTGATGATCGCGTGCTGGCGTTGATCACCTCGTCAGATGGAGGCACCGCGCATTTGGCCGAGCAGGTGGGAAACAAAATCGGCGTGTCCGTGTTGACGCTTTCCACCGACACCACCACAACGGAAATCAATTTACCGTGGATCTTCCGGATGGGCACTACCGACACGGCGCAGGCGCATGCGTTCGCTCGCGACATTTACCAAACCAGGAAGCTTAAGCATGTGGTTCTGTTAAGTCAGGACGACCGCGATGGCCGCATCGGAGGCGATGAATTCACCAAAGCAGCGCGCGAGATGAGCACCCCTGCGCCCACTCGTATCGTAATGGAGTCCGGGAAATTACCGGAAGAGGCGGGGATGAAGGAACTGGAAACGGCCCAGGCAATCGTCATCTGGACAGATGCTGCGGCCGCCAACCTGCTGAGGGCACGATTGCGCAATTCACTGCCCACTGTACCTGCATACCTGTGCCGCAAAGCGGTGGAAGGTGATCCAAGCAACAACGGCCAACTTCTCTGCCTCACGTGTGCCAGCCAGGACGCCGGCAGGTGGATTGCCTCGGCGGCGGAAAACCCGGAGGCTTGGAGGGAATTCCGCCAACGCTACCAAAAGCTCTATGGCGCTGAACCCGGTTTTGGCGGAGCGGAAGCCTACGATGCCGTGCGTATTCTCGCCGCCGCCCTTCGCCGGTCCGGCCCCAACCGGGCGCGGGTGCGCGACGCACTCGCCGGAATATCCGGCTTCCCCGGCGCCTCAGGAGTTATCTCCTTCGATCGCGCCGGGAATGACACCTCACCGGTTGTACTTCTTAAACTCAGGTAGGAATTCCGGATTGGCTTCCGATCCACAGGCGATAAGGTGAGCACGAGCAGGCTCAACCATCCTGGTGGGAATCGTCAGGACTTGGCATGGGGTGGCGTTTCACGTTTGGTAATTCCCGCGCCTTCTTTAATAGTAAGGAACTGATTGGAGGCAATATTAGTGAACCGCTCCACCTTCTGAGTGGTGGGCCACTTTACCTCGATTAAGTCCACTTGCGAAGATTCTCCCAGTCCAAAATGCAGGCGCAGGTCGCTCTGCGACATCACACTTGTGCCGGAGTGAACCTCGTCGATTTGCGCGTGCTTTCCGGTCACCACGCGCACGCGCGCGCCGATGGCCGTGCGGTTGCATTGAGTACCCAGCAATTTGATGGTGATCCAATTATTCTTGTTGCCACCGTCGTTCCGCAGGAGGGAGGGATAATCATTCATGTTGAGAACCAGCACGTCAACGTCGCCATCGTTATCGTAGTCGCCAAAAGCGCAGCCACGGCTGGCAAAGCGGGCGGATACTCCCGGCCCCATATCCTTTGATACGTCCTTGAATTTTCCATTTCCGAGGTTGCGATAGACGATCCGGGGGGAAACAAATTGTGCATCCAGGTGGTAGTCCACGATTTCCGGATACACGTGGCCAGTGACGTGGAAGATGTCTGTCCACCCATCATTGTCGTAATCCATAAAGCCTGCGCCCCAGCAAACATATTGCGTATTGACGCCCAGGCCCGCCACGAAAGTCATGTCCGTGAACGTCCCGTCTCCGTTGTTGTGATAAAGATCAGGCGTGTCATCGGTGAAGTTAGTTTTGAAAATGTCGAGCCAGCCGTCGCCGTCGTAATCGCCCACGCCGATCCCCATGCCGGCCTGTTCCTGCCCGTCCTCGTTGTAAGCGCATCCGGCCATGACCGCAATGTCTTCAAACGTCCCGTCGTGTTTGTTGTGAAACAGAATACTGGGCTCGGAATCGACTGCCACGTAGATATCAGGCCAGCCGTCGTTATCAAAATCGTAGGA
>Ga0182027_10011524_pt1 | contig 12491 bp, 16 predicted proteins | sample 712E1DmetaG_FD_121300 | JGI IMG/M metagenome (GOLD analysis project Ga0182027, IMG submission 121300) | Permafrost microbial communities from Stordalen Mire, Sweden - 712E1D metaG (Illumina Assembly) | ecosystem: Environmental > Terrestrial > Soil > Wetlands > Permafrost | place: Sweden...
CGCCTCGGGAACGAATATTACGGCAGGCAGGGCAGCGACGATGATTATATTGACCGGATCGCGAAAGAGGGGGCACATGAGATCGGGCACCTCCTCGGGCTTCCCCACTGCAGCGACCGGGAATGCGTGATGTTCAGGCCCGATACGTTGGACGAGCTGGACCGGAAGAAAAAAGTCCTCTGCCCCGCCTGTAGGGAGCAGCTGGATACGCTGCTGAATGCCGGGTAACCCCCTGTTTTATATCATTGCCGGTTCTTTACCGGGGAAGGGAACCGGACCGTTTCCCTGTTCCTGATTATGCCGGTTGCCGAAAGCGACCCGGCAGAATGTGCGCAAGATGGATAACCCGGTATCCCTATAGTCATGTAACCCTGCCAGGAGCGGGTGAACCCGGATATGGGATGCTGCACCGTTATCATCGATCCTGCCTGCGCCGGTCATGACAACCCGGGCAACCCGGAATGCCATACACGCCTGCTGACTGCACTCTCCGGCGTCCCGGCCGGAATTTTACCCGTTATTCCGGAACCGGTAACTCTTAACGAGGTACACCGCATCCATGATCCCCGTTACACAGAACATCTCCGGCAGTGCTGTGCCGGAATAACTTCTTTCTGTTATCTCGATGGTGATACCTACATCACCCCTCTTTCATTCGATGCAGCCCTGCATGCTGCAGGGGGTGCTGTCTGTGCAGTGAACCGGTCCCTGGAGGGTGAACATGCCTTTGCCTTTATCCGGCCACCCGGCCATCATGCGGAGCGGGCGCGTGCGATGGGGTTTTGTCTCCTGAACAACGTGGCGATCGCTGCGGAGCATGCTCTGAAGAGCGTTGACCGGGTTGCCATCGTTGACTGGGACGTCCACCATGGCAACAGCACCCAGCACGCGTTCTTTTCGTCAGACCGCGTCCTGTACTGTTCGGTGCACCAGGAGCACCATTTTCCCTATTCGGGCAGTGTCGAAGAAGTCGGCAACGGCCCTGGCAAGGGATTCACGGTCAATGCCCCCCTCCGGCCCGGGTCTACGGGGGCGGATTATGCGGAGATCTTTTCAGAGGTTTTTTTACCTGCTCTGGACCGCTTTAAACCGGATTGCTTACTCGTCTCTGCCGGCCAGGATATCCTCTCGGATGACCCGCTGGGAGGTATGAACATCGTACCCGGAGATTTCGGCGTTTTTACGTCGTTTCTCCTCCGTGCCGGTTGTCCGCTGGCCCTTGTACTGGAGGGCGGGTATGGTCCTTCGCATGGTGATGCGATCTCCTGCATCTTTTCGGCACTGCAACAGCCAAAAGAGCGGACTGCCCCGGGGACTCCTCACGAGAGTACGCAAAAACTGGTCAGTCTCTTAAAAAAAGTCCATCACCTGCCCTGAAACATCAGACAAGGGGCAGGATCTCTATCTCCATGGTGCTGATCTTCTGGTACGTGTGTTTCAGCTCGATAATCGGCCAGAGCTCATAGAGCAGCACGGTGATCGGTTCCCACATCGCCGCCCAGCCGATAATCAGGAGGGCATCGGCAAAGATCTGGGCGAACAGAAGGTTGTCGAGATGGGAGACCTCCTGGCGGGCAAACAGCGCAATGGCAAGGAATGTGAGCCCGATAAGCAGGGTAAATCTGCCGTGCCGGAACCGCAGGCGGAATTTCCGGTCCTGCACCAGCACTTTGTACTCGAAATGGTTCCGGATTGCCTGCGGGATCTTCAGTGCCCACTCGCTCCTGGCGATGTCGGGTGGCAGGTAGATGACGATCTTAAAGGGGGTCTTTTTCGGGAAATCCTTTACGGTATCGACGATGTAATGCTCTGCAGCAGTGTCCAGCTCTTTCTCGTGGAAGGGTGCAGGATCGAACGAGTTGAAGAGCTGCATGACCGAGGAGAGTTTGATCTCAATCAGGATCCGGCTCCCCTCTTTTTTATAGAGTGATTCGATATCTGCCATGGGACACAATTCTTGAATGCTATAGTACAGGAAAAAAGATAAACCTGTCTTCCGTGCCATACCCGGAGGACACCGTGCGGATGGAAACCCCCTAACCCGGTTACTGCCGGCTCATGCCGGAACGGATGCTTTCCAGTGCCTCCTCGATAATATCTTTTACCTCTTCGTTCTCCATCCGGTACAGGCGCTGGAGTGGGGCATACGCCCTCCGGTCACCGATCCGCCCGAGAGCCCACGCAACCTTGAGCCGGACGCGGGCATCATCGTCCCAGAGGGTACTGATGAGTTCTTCCACCGCTGCCGGGTCTTTCAGCCTTCCCAGCGCTTCTGCTGCCTTCCACCGGCTGACTGCATCGTCATCGGAGAGCATGCGGATAAAATGTGCCAGCCGGTCATCCCGCGACAGGCCAGCATCAATTCCGGGCAATTCCCGGCTGTCACCGGGTGATCCGTCATGCTGATCGGGAATACCCTCATCCGCTTTCCCGTTATCCCCGCCTGCCATGGGTACCGGTTATGCCTGCGGTCTAACCGGATACATTCACGTACGGAGACCGGCCGCCGCCGTGCTGGGGGTCGCCGTACATATACCTGCCAGGGGTATTGAACGTATAACTGAAGGTGTCGCCCTTTGACAAGGGTCCCGAATTGAACAGTTCCTTACCGGTGGCTTCGGTGGGCAGGTGTTCAACGTGACGGATCAACTGGTCTTCATTCACCCAGGTAACCGTTGTTCCTGTCTTAATTTCCAGATTCCAGGGATCAAACGATGTGGCTGTTACATGCACAATTGTTGTCGGCCCGTTGGGCACCGGGGTGGTAACCGCGTAGGTAACCTGGTTTGCGACCCGGGTTGCCTGGGGTTGTGAATTCTGGGAAGGGGCCTGGGCTGTACACCCGCACGTGAACGCAATTCCTATCAGTATAATAATCAGAGCAGCAAGTTTCCGCATAAAAATAGAGTGGGAGCGTTTGTAGTTATTCTTTTTCTTTTACATACAGGATGCCGGCCGGTTCACGATAATCGGTCTTGATGACGATGGTATTGGAGATACGGTTGAAGACCCGGAGTTTGCTCCCCGGCATGCCGAGCCAACCGATGAGGCAGTCAAACGGGAGAAGGAACGCCTTGCCGATACTCTCGATTGCCGCCGTAGTGTAATTGATCTTTGTACCGTTACGGTTGACTACGCGTAAGTTCATAACCATCTTGCCAATGGACTGGCCCCTGAACCCTTCCATCACTGTCCAGTAGGCAAAGAAAAAAAAGGTCTGGAACCCGAATTCAAAAGGTTCCCACCTGGGTAAATCGATATAGAGCGGGATTATCCAGAACGGTTGGAAGATACCCCGGATAATATTGAGAAAAAGGATGATCAGGATGAAGTCGATAAGCCATGCCCAGAACCGGGTACTCCACTTGCCAAGGTACAGGGTTCTTTCAGGTACTACCGGAACGGGGGTTGGTTCCGGAATCGGAATTTCCTCAGACATTACAGCATCGTATATGCAGCGTGAGTGAATCAATGTTATCGTTGCAGCACAGCGCGGGGGATATCCTGCCAGATCGATGAACGTTCACGCGTTCTTCTCCTCGCTCATGGCTGATGACCTCCGGCATTTTAGAAGAAACTACTCTAAAAAAATCCTCTTTTCACGTGAAGATCGCCCCCCTTGCGTCAACCCTGCCCCCATGGGGGCTCATGGCGCATTGCGATGCCCCGGCATGAGCTGAACCGGAAATTTCTCTCCGATTGCGTAGACATAATACGGCACAATCGCGACCGGGGGGTGCCAGAGCGGCGGGGGCAGAGCCTAAAAGAGCGTCGTAATTACTATCAAAATGATTTCCCCCGGGCAGAAGAAACTATTTCTCGGCAGACAAAACACGTTAAAATAACGACTGAATACGGGCGTGAACAGCGAATGGAAGATGTCCTCATCACGGAATATACCGGCACAAGACGGGATGAGATCTCCCGGTTTTACCAGTACGGCAGCGGCGGAGTCCGGGTTCTCGATGCCAGAAAAACAACAAAACGGCTGTACCTGTTCGATCCCTCCACGGATATCATGACAGAACGCGATCCCCGCAGGCAGGAAAAGATACTCCGGCGGTTCGTCTTTGACCGGTACGGGATGCTCGAAGAGACATTTGCATTCGGGCAGAGTCCCCGGACCTTCCGGTACGAGAACGGCGGCAGGCAGATCGTTGTGCGGGAGGGCGGGGATTATGGTGCTGTCGGGAAGATCTTTACCTTTGAAAATAACGGCATCAGCGAGACCGCCTGGGGACGCAACGGCTCAATCGAGCGCGTGTACCAGTTCGACGCCAAGGGCGATGCCATCGCCATACGGGCAGGAGGATGGTACGGGGAAGTGGAAAGGACCATTGTATTTGCCGGCATGGGGGCCTCGTTGTTCCTTGAACCCGAGGCCTTCCTCCAGTTCCTGATGTTTACCGAATGGAGCGCAAAAGACCAGGACGAGGAGATAAACGAGCGGGTGGCAAAGATACGCGCCGGGGAAACGGCAGCACCCAAAAAAAGTCCGTATGCATTCACGGGCGAGCGGCACATTCCCGGTGATGCGGGAGCGGCTGGAGGCCATGAGCAGGTCCCGCAACGGGAGGTCAGGACATCCCGGGGCGGCCCGGCAGACACCGGCATTGATTTTATTCCCGATGGCGATGCACCCGCTGTTGAGGACTCCCATAAGCAGAGGATACTGTCCCGGCAGAGCCAGGATATCTCCTATCAGGAACGCCGGGACAGTGAAGAGGGTGGCGGACTTTCGCGGGGCAGGAGTGCCGAGATCCCGCTTGAGGAGCGTTTTGAGAGTTCACACCGGGAACCCGAGAAGCTCTCAAAAGGGAGGAGCGCGGAGATCCCGCTGGATGAACGGTTTGAAAGTGCACAGAAGGAACGGGAGAAGCTCTCCAAAGGGAGGAGCGCCGAGATCCCCTACAGCGAACGCAGGGGCGACGGGGACCGGTAAAAAAATTATTTTTTCCTGTAAAGAACAATGATTGCTGCACCGAGCAGGGGGAGCACTCCTGCGGCGGCCTTCGTTGCCGGCGGGCTGGCAGCCGGGAGGAGCGGGGTGGTTGCAATGGGTCCCGTATTATACAGCTGCCGGGTGAGGGAACCGGTGAGAACACAGGAAGCAGTGACTGCGATCTCATCTCCCGGTTTCGTATCGATGGGATACGTATATGTGAAGGTATCGGGTGCCGGCTGGCTGGTATAGAATGAATCGTTCACGATCTTCCCGTTGATCGTGACCGTGACTTCTTTTATGTAATGTTCCTGCAGATTCGGAACCCTGTGGGTTATCGTAACCTGGAGATCCCCTGAAAGTTCATTATACGTTAGTGTCACATCCGATGGCGGGTGCGCTGAGACGGGAGGAATACTGAGACCCTCTGCCGGAATCGCTGTCAGTATCCAGAAGATCGTTGTTAAGGGAGAGCGATAAGAACAGGGTGTTACCAGGGAACCTTTCATCACATCCTCCGGTACCTGATGTCAGGAGTGGTGAATGTTAAATGTTATACTCCTGACAATTTCCTGATACGTAAAAAAGGAATGAAGAATGAAGTTATTCGTCGCAGCGGAGTACTCCGCCCTTCCCGATGTCCTCAAGCTCTTTTTCCTCGATCATGATGGTCACCAGTTCCTTTCTGGCACCGGCAACCGTGACCATGGTCTCGGTGAACTCCTTCACAATCCTGCGCTTCTGGTCGCGTGTCAGGCCTTTTCTTTGTTTAAGTATGATGACGGGCACAAATACACCTTCAGAAGGGTTGGGCGGACCGGATATTTAGCAGGTGCGGATTGCCGGGGGGTCCCGGTTGTGTGATAATAACCGGAATTCAATCCGGAATCTTAAAACACCGCATGGGTGAGGGGGGGTAGGCCGGCAACCCCCTCCAATCTGTTTCCGGAACGCGAAGGACCCCCCTGCCGCCTTCATGATGGGGAGGTTGGCCGGTAACCTCCCTCCAATTTATTTTCCGGAATGCGAAAGACCCCCCTTTCCTATGCCACCTTCATGCATGTGGGGGGCGGACCCGGAACCGGATCGGAGGGGGCCGCCATCAATTGCTGGTACTGAGGGCATTGAGGAGCGCTTGTACGGACAGGTCGGGAACCGCCCGCTGTCTTCGTCTGATACCCGAATCATCGTTTCCGGCCAGCGTCTCACCAGGTGCTTCCTCCATCTCGTGAGTATCTCTTCCCGTTGGAACGTGGACACGGCCAGAAAGTAGAGTCCGATATCGACGGATAATAGCCGAAAGGATGAGGAGATACAATACTGTGAGCGGGAACGCACCTATTTCGCCAAGTACATAAACGATGACAAAGGGGATCACGATCAGGGATCCGAGTTGCTGTGCGCTGCGGACATCGCTTACTCTGGCCGAAATTATCACGCTCAGCTCCACTGCGGTGATGTCACCGAATTTTTTCGTGAGGTTTATTGCATCGATCATTCTGTAACACCGGATAGTTCTTGATAAACACCCGGTAATTTCTATGACAGCGGTGTAAGCTGTATCTGTTTGGATAGGTTATAGGCGGTCGCAAGGTCGCTATCGTTATACACGAGCACCCTTCCGATGACGAGCACCTGATTGTCCGAAATGGGTATCTGCGTCGTTCCCGCTGGCAGGTTCCCCTTCCAGCCGGGTCCGCTGATGAGATAGTCACCTGCATGAGTACCGGTGGTGCGTTGGCCGACATAGGATGCGTCACCCCGGGGATCGACTAACTCGATGCTGTAGTATCGTCCATCCATGTCCGGCACATGCAAAACCTGCGGCCCTTTGCTCAGATCAAGCACGCCTGCAGTGTAGAGTGTGTCATGGTTTCCGCCTGCCAGGTTATTGTTTGTAGACGGAGAAGAGAGGGTTGTCAGCGTGTAGAGCGTATTGACGGGAATGCCGGTGGAATTTGGCGTTGCCCCGTCGCCGTTTTTGACTATCGCATTATCCCACGCGTTGTAAATCAGGTGCGGATAATAGTAGATGTAAAGGGGGGTACCTATTCCCAACACTATGAGCACTACTATGGCAAACAGGAGCCACGGATTGTGTCTGATATCCGGCATCAGTTCACCTCCACGACGGGCGGCACCTGGTACGAACCGTTAAGGATTGCCGGACCTGGCAGGTAGGCACGCAGCCATAGCTGGAAATCGCCGGAGGGTGCCGGCAGCCAGTTGGACTCGTTGCCGGATAGAGGTGCGTTTTGAAGGTATATGTCAACGGACCCGTCAGCGTTCGGCGTAAGGTTCGACAATGAACCGAGGTTATAGCGGTTTATCGAATTGTTCACCATATAATAGTGTGAGTCTTCCATTGTCAACGACCAGAAGGCATTGTCGGGAGGGAGCCCTCCTGCCGGGAAGTGCATTATATAGTCATGTGTTCCGCTCAGCTTAGTACCCATGCTGTCCACTGTCGTCGTCCAGTATACTGCCTCCTCAGGCACGTTAGCGGCGGTAAGGACTTGGGAAAACGCTGCCCGTAAGAGAATGTTGTTACCCCATTCACCGTAATTCAAGGTGGTGCTCCAGCCATTGACATTCGTTTCCATGGTGTGGGCCACATAGTAAATGAGAATGCCCCCAGTGAAGAATGCCAGCACCGCCCCCACGATAATTCCCAGTGCTATCACGGCGATGATTTTCGTTTTGCTCATTATTTTGGGTGGCTGTGAGATTGTGGGGGGTCTCGTGGTTTTTCCTGCCATGAAATATCCGATCCCAGCACCGATAATGAGGAGGAATAAAGTTACTATCGTCATTACCGGCGTATGGGCTGCACCTGTCGAACCTGCCTCTACCCTAAGAAATAGTAAGCCGGTTATGCCTATGATAAAGCCTGCCATTCCACCTGCTATTGTGCCGTATAGCTTGTTCATATCTTAACCTCCATTTTATTGATTCCTGGCAAATGATTTACTGGCAATTTATTATTTATGCGACGATTTTCAGGAATGTTGTTACCCCATTCACCGTAATTCAAGATGGTGTTCCATCCATTGACAGTTGTTTTCTGGATTGTGCCCCATAGTAAATAAGAATGCCTCCAGTGAAGAATGCCAGCACCGCCCCCTCATCGATATGAAAAGTTACATTATCGGCTTCGGTCAGGTCACCAAATTTCCGGGTGAGATTTTCGGCATCGATCAAAAAAATCCCTTCTACCATTTTGCTAACCAATATATTACTTTAATGAGGCGATCCCATTACGGTGCGGCCCCGTCCTATCTTTTGATTAACGGAACCGGGACCAAGTGGGAGACTGGATTGATAAGCACTATCCTGTCCTGCAATTTCGTTCATGTATTCGTTTCATGGTGGGCCAGATCATGCCAAAAAAACTATCCTGTATGATAAATTGCAAATCGTAGGTTGACCATGCAGATTCAGCAACACAACCAAGGTTACACAATTTACAATCGGCGTATTGTGAATAGATTTTTTGTTGTTCTCTCCATACATCTGATAATTTATTTTTGCATAAGTCTGTTTTTCTTCCCTCCGGGAAAATGTCAGGTTTCCCTGAGATGAAAAGGCAGGGGGACAGCAACAAACCGTTTTCATTTATCTGAACACATTTCCAGGGATTGCACCGGTAATCGAAATTTCCAATCTGGCTAAGAAAGCGGGTGGAATTACTGATGGGATACAATGACTTGTGATCGGAAATTATCCTGCTGCAATACTGTATCTGATCCTCTGTGGGTGTAAGTTCTCCCGCAGTTGTACCGCCACTGGAATCGAGTAAATTAAAAGAGATGGTATCCATGCCGAGATCATCAAAAATCAGGTGAAGTATCTCATGCATTTCATGGGCATTCCGGTTACTTATCGTAACCATCCCGCAAACCTGCACTTCGGCCTTTAACTCAGTGAGGCCGGCCATCAGGGTACGAACATTTCCTTTAATTCGTTCCAGCCAGTCCACACCCCTGATTTCTTTATAAACCTCTGGTTGTGTACTGTCTATCGAAATGCCGAAAAAATCAAAACTCTCTGCAATTTTTTCTATATGAGATTCTTTGAATAAACTCAGGTTTGTTACAACCATCGTGATTAATCCTTGAGATCGTGCATATGACGCAAGTTCGAATAAATCTTTGCGGATAAACGGTTCTCCTCCGCTAAAAGTCAGAGTCACAACACCGATCCTGACCAGCTCATCGATAATTCCTTTCCATTCATCCGTATCCGGTTCACAAATAACGGTATTTTTCCACGAATCGCAATACCTGCACCGGGAATTACACAACGCGGTAATGGTGATATACGCATATGTCGGGCGCTTGACAGAATTGAATATACGATTCGCCAGATGATTCCTGAAAAAACCCAGGCCGGCTGAATTATTCATACGATCATTGTACAGTCCTGCGGACTGCCGGAACTCATTCGCATCATGATTGGCACTCGCAGATTGTTTTTCCAATGCGGCATATTAGGATTGGGATACTTTGCAATTTTTGAGATCTTCCCGGCAGACCCCGGATCCGGTCCCGTGATTATTTCCGGCTCCTTACCGGGAAAAAATCCGGAGCGATCATGCTTAAGATACTGGAAATTTCCGGCTATGGGGAAAAATCCGCTGAACCGGTCGGGCCGGGTTTTATTGAAGCCTCACCCATTCCCGTGCCGGTTGCGTGCGGAGGGGCGGGGCCGGGCTTGTGGTGGTTGGGCGGACCCGGAGCCGGTATGAAAGGGGGCCCGTCGTCGATTGCCGGAACTTAGGGTACTGAGCAACGCCGGTACCCTGCGTCAGGAGCACGTGGGGTCATACATTCTTGCAGGAACGATTCCCGGTCGGAGAAGGGTCTTGCCCGGAGGGTCATGGGAAATGGTTCACAACCGTTAAAGGGTGGCCGTTTTTTTTTTTAGGAAACCGTTGGCATCTTTCCTTTCCAGAATATTTTATCCTTGAACATCAACGTCACCGTGCGGTTCTTTCCGGAACCTGCCAGACCGGGCCCGATCGTGATCCGGTACGTTCCGTCGAGCAGATCCTCGATGGAATGCTCCGGCGTCTCCTTCCCGATACGCAGGCCGATACCGGCGCTCCTCCCCGGGCCGATCAGCTGGCCGGCCGGGTTTTTCGGGGTAGCAATCACCATCAGGCCGTTCGTTTTTCCCGATCCGGTCGGGATCATAGTAACGACCGACCGCTCCGGGTCGGCAGCACCCGGGCCGACATACACCGACACCAGCGTGACACGGGAGATCGGGCCGTTCTTCTCCGTGTCGAACCGGACCTCGATCCGGTAGGTATGTACCCCCGGTTCCGTGAGCGTGACCGGGAGCGTAATTCCCTTCTGATCGATCGTGCACCGGAGCGTCCCCTCCCGCAGCGACTGCGTGATAACGTTCAGTCCGAGCTGCTCCGCAAACCGCGGGTCGGCTTCAAGGGCCCTGAGTTTGGGCTCGAGCTGCACGGTGCCCGGGATCTTTTCGCACTCCCCCTTCTTTGCTTTTTTCAGGGCCGGCTGGAACGGGTAACGGGCCAGCAGTTCCGTGAGGGGTTCGCGCAGACTCTTTTTCTGCAGGACAATGTCTGCGGGCTCGGTGAGGAATCTGCGGCCTTCTTTGAGCCGGATCCTCAGGGGCAGAACATCGCCGGCCTCGTACATCCTGTGCGGATGCACGACCTCAAAGTGGGTCCCGGTATCCTCGCCGATGACCAGGACCTGGTACGGCACGGAGCTTCCGATACTCCCCCGGACAATCATCACCCACTCTCCGGAACGCGGGAGTTCCCTGCCATCCTGTTCCACGGGGAGGGGAACGGTTGCCATGACATACGTGTCATAGTATTTTATCCGGTTATGCAGGCCGACGACCGTGCCGTCAGGTGCACGGAGCCAGAAAATCAGGTTCCCGGCGCCCAGCTTCTGCCAGGAAAGGATTGCCGTGAACTTACGGATCGTCCTGTTGAGGAAGAACCGGTGAGTGCTCTTGCATTGTTCCGGCCGGAACGTTCCTGCAGCATGAGAGATGATAGCAGGTGATCCGCCCGCAAGGCAGGCGCAGACTTCCACAAAATAGAGCAGGGCGAGATCGTTTACGGGATCCACGGTGGCAAGGTACGTCCCGTCGGTCGCGGCAGCGATGTCATTTAAGAGGGGCGAATAGGTAGCGGTTACCCCGACCCCGATCGTATGAACCGGGGTGTTGTAACTGGTTATGTTCACCCCCGGCCGGGGCCCGACCCCCGGGCAGGTGCGGCTGCAGTGATATTCAGCGGGCGCATCGATGATCTCAAAATGACCGCCGACCGAGTGGACCATGGGGTCGACATCCTGCATTCCGTCGGTGAGCAGGATGGCAAACCGATTCCGGGTACTCGATCCGAGTACATCAAACGCGGTCTGGAGCCCGGCACCCAGCGCGGTGCACATTCCCGTATGTTTCGCATCGATCCGGTTCCTCAGGCCGTTTGCGTTTGCCATCACCGGCAGGAGAGTGTTTCCGGTCGGGTACCTGCTGACATCATCGGTGAACCATACGAGCCCCATCCGATCGCTGGTCAGCCCGTGGGCATGGGAGAAATCGACTACCATCTTCGCGGCCTGTTTCATGACCGCGAGCTTCGATACCCCCGCCGATGCAGAATTGTTCATGGAGTCGGACATGTCGATGACCATCTCGAGGTCGATCGGGTCCCGGGAGGTGAAGGCATCGAGAATACGGTTTTCAGTGGCTGATTCGGACTCCTCGCCGTAAACCGCTGAGTGGACGTCGTGATCCTTGTCGATGATATATACCTGGGGCCAGCCGAAACCCGGACCATCGTAGTGGCAAAAAATCGTATCCGCAGAATCGTCCTGGATACCGGGGAACCGGACGCCGGATGCTATCAGTTTTTCCCTCGCGGCACTCAGAGCATCCGCGTAGCCATATTGTCGGGCGTGTGCATCATCATTTTCTGTGTGGACGGCGACGAACACGACGTCCTGCTTCTGATATTTTTTCCAGAGTTTCTGAAGGAATTTCAGTTCATTGCCGCAATGAGGGCACCACCAGGCAAAAAAAATAACAACGATAACCCTCCCGCTGAGTGCTGCGAGGGAAAATGTGGTTCCGGGGGCTTTGGGATTGATATTTGCACCGGATATATCGGGTGCTGCAACGCCGGGGTCGAGCATGGTTACGCACCACCCGCCGGTTTTTGCAGAGCGGGATATGCAGTACGATCCCGGGCGTGGCGGGGACCGGCGGTCGTAGGCACTTTAACAACGGAGCGGGAGATGCCCGGCATCCTGTTATTTATCGTAACTCCTGTCTGGATTGTCATAATCTGATTTTTCCTGCCGGAAATTTTTTCCGGCTTTCCACCGGCATGGTCCTGGTTGTTTGTTCCTTGTCCGGTTCGTTCCCTCTCCGGCACGAGATTCCTAACCGGATTCCCTGGTGATCCTGTCATAAAAGAGAGCGGCGATCACCGCTCCCATGAGGGGACCGATCACGTAGATCGGGAAAAATAACCAGAGGTTTGCACCGCCCAGAA
>Ga0182027_10011525_pt1 | contig 12490 bp, 6 predicted proteins | sample 712E1DmetaG_FD_121300 | JGI IMG/M metagenome (GOLD analysis project Ga0182027, IMG submission 121300) | Permafrost microbial communities from Stordalen Mire, Sweden - 712E1D metaG (Illumina Assembly) | ecosystem: Environmental > Terrestrial > Soil > Wetlands > Permafrost | place: Sweden...
TGCGGAACCCGCCGGGCTGTTTTCGACTTCCAGTGAAGGCGTGTCGGCCACAGTCTCAGATTGGCTCCATTGATCGTTTTACTACGGTTCAAGGATTTGCTGCGAATCACGAACAGGGCAGGGAAATCCGGTAAATATTTCCAAAGAACAACGCGTGGTTTCAACTCACGCTTACTGGCTATTACATCGCCCTAAGCAGGAATTTTCTCAAGAAATATTTTTTCGGGAAATTTATTGTTGCGGCTTGACAAACTCAAAAAATCGGTTTCCGAAAAACGCGGCGCCCGGCTATTCCACCTCCACCGTCACCACGCCTAGGATTTTTGTTTCCCGGCGTTGCAAAAGGCGGCCCAGCGGTCCCAGCGTCTGCCAGTAGGCAAGCGCCACCAGCGCCGCCAGCAGGACCGACAGAATGAGATTGACCGGCACCGCGTCCGGCCAGCCGGCCAGCCGCCACAGCAGTTCGGCCAGTGGTGGGACGAACGCCGGCGCCATCGCGACGGGAACCAGCATGTGACAGAGAATCATGGCCAGCATCGCCAGGCCGGGCATCTTGGTCGGTTTCAGCGAGCCGGGTTGGATGCGATAGGGCACGAGAATAGACAGCGCGTTGCCGGCCAGTCCGGCCAGCAGCAGCAAGGCTACGAGTTGGAACAGTGCGGCCACAAACACCACCCAGGGCAGATGCAGCCATACGGAACTCAACGCCAGCATGATGATACCAAAGGTGGCGCCCACGGGCAGACTCGCGATATTTTTGCCCAGCAGGATGAGCCGCCGGTCCGCTGGCGAAAGGATCAGCGAGCGGAAACCGTCGCGATCCAGTCCAAACTGGTTGGCCAGGAATTGGACCAGCATGAAGATCGAGAACGCCGCCACACCGGTGGCGGCAAACGGTTTTGCGGCGTCGGTTAAATGGGGTGGCGAACGGAGAAAGACCATCGCACCGACGATCACCATTGAGATAAATGAGCTCCCCAATGCCATTTTTACTTCCGGCGCGCGAAACAGGGAACGGAAGGTTGCCAGTGCGAGCGCCGCGGCCTGTTCCGGCACGGCGGGCAGGCGCAGTTCCAGAAACCCGTTGCCGGTTCCGGCCGGCGCGGCCGCCGCAGCGGTCCCGGCGGGCTTGATTCGCACCGGGGCTTGCCCGCCGGTTTGACCGTAATAAAAGCTCACGGTGCTGCGATACGCCCGGCGCAGGCCGAGCGCGCCCAAGCCGAGGCAACCGAGCGTGCCGAGCAATGCGGGCAGCGCACGTCCTTCGGCCAGCCCCTCTGCGCCGAGCGGCAGCCAGAGCGGCGGGATGAACTTCCGCACGGCGAGCAATTGATTGAGTCTTTCCTGTCCGACGGTCAGGCGCAATTCTTGTCCAGTGGTGGGTTGCCTGCCGTGATGAAAGTCGTCTCGATGGAGGATGTTGAAATATAGGTTCGGTCCCTGGCTGAGCAGGATAAACGTGAAGGTGATGCCCATGATGACCGTGCGGCGGCGGCGCGGGTTGCTCATCAGCGTCGCCAGCCAGCCGCGCAGACAATACGTCCAAGCCGTGATCATGAAGACCATGCTCAAGGCGAGCGGAACCAGCAAAATCATTTCCGGCCCGCGCGCAAACGCGAGTCCGATGCCCAGCCCCAGCATGACGGGAACGGCCACGATGATGCTGAACGCAAAGTGCGACACGAGGTAATTGATAACGAACATCTGGCCCAGCGCGACCGGCAGATGCATGAGGCGTTGCAAATCTATGGTCTCGGAGCGTTGCAATTCGGTGAGCAACCCGATCATCCAGAAGAAAAGGAATCCAATGGTGATGCCAAACCAGATGGCCATGATGATCTTCGGTGAAGTTTCACCCAATCCAAACGCCGCGCCGAGCAAGGCGCCCACGAAACACAATCCACTCACCGCGACCGCACCCAGGCTGGCGAGCACGGCGATGACTGCGCCTAACAAACCGCCGCTGCGCGCCCACTGGTTGCGCGTGAGCCGCCAGCGCAGCCAGAGGATGGTCTTGAGTTGCTCCCAGTTCATTCAACCCTCCAGCCAGCTCAACTTCTGGACTTCGTGCCCGTCGTTGCCCACCACCGCGAGGAATTTATCTTCTAGCGAACCGTCCCGGTGCAGCTCCTCCATTGTGCCTTGGTGGACGAGCTTTCCCTGCGCGATGATGCCGACGTCCGAACATAGTTTCTCAACGATTTCCAGCACGTGCGAGGTGAGGAAAACCGTCGCGCCGCGGCTGACACATTGCTTGAGCGTGTCGCGCAGCACCCGCGACGCCACCGCATCCACGCCCTCAAATGGTTCGTCAAGGAACAGGAGGTCGGGATTGGGAATTAACGCGGCGGCCAGGGCGAGTTTCTTCTTCATGCCATGCGAGAATTCGAGCGTGAGTTTTTTCTCCTCGTGCGCCAGGTCCATCATGGTGAGCAGCTCAGTGCAGCGTTCGCGCACCGTGTCGCGCGGCAGCAGGTACATGCGGCCGATGAAGGTGAGGAATTCACGCGCCGTCAGGTTGTCGAACAGCGCCAGGTTTTCCGGCACCACGCCGATGCGGCGTTTCACTTCCAATGCGCGGCGCGGATCACCCGTGTCTTCGCCGAGGATGCGCATCGCGCCGGACGTCGGTGCCAGCAGGCCGGTGAGCATCTTGATGGTGGTGGATTTGCCCGCGCCGTTGGGGCCAAGGAAACCGTAAAAGCGGCCGGACTCGACGTGGAGGTTCAGTTCATTGACCGCGCGGAACTTTCCGAAATCACGCGTCAGGGTGGAGGTTTCGATGGCAACATTCATGGACTGGCAATGGCCGGGAAATTAGTGGCCGCGGTCAGTCGAGGCAATTACAAATTACGGCGCTGTTTCCACCCGGACGCGAAAAAACTTCCAACTCGCCTTGAGCGCCGGGTTTTGTCTAATCTCCTGCCTGATTTTGCCATGATGACCAGTTCGCAAATCCGCCAGTCGTTTCTCGACTTCTTCAAGTCGAAGCAGCACACCATCGTGCCGTCTTCCAGCCTCATGCCGGACAGCCCCAACCTGCTGTTCACCAACGCCGGCATGAACCAGTTCGTGCCCATGTTCCTTGGCCAGACCAAATGTCCTTACACGCCCGGTCGCGCCGCCGACACCCAGAAATGCATCCGCGCCGGCGGCAAACACAACGACCTCGACGATGTCGGCCTCGACACCTACCACCACACATTTTTCGAGATGCTCGGCAACTGGAGTTTTGGCGACTATTTCAAGAAGGAATCTATTGAATGGGGATGGGAACTGCTGACGAAGGTTTGGAAATTTCCCGCCGTCCGCCTTTACGCGACTGTTTATAAACCCGGCCCCGGCGAGCCGTCGGATTTCGACCAGGAAGCCTATGACATCTGGGCCGAAATCTTTCGCAAGGAAGGACTCGACCCGAGAGCGCACATCGTCTTTGGGAACAAGAAGGACAATTTCTGGATGATGGGCGAGACTGGGCCGTGTGGTCCGTGCAGCGAAATCCACGTTGACCTCACGCCAGCCGGTGACACCAAGGGCAGTCTCGTCAATAAAGGCGATGCCCGCTGCATCGAAATTTGGAACCACGTCTTCATCCAGTTCAACGCGAACCCGGATGGCACATTTTCGCCGTTGCCGGCCAAGCACGTGGACACCGGCATGGGGTTCGAGCGCGCCACGAGCATCATCCAGGGCACGAAAGGCTTCAAAGATTTTGCCAATGCTAAAATTTCGAATTACGAGACCGACATCTTTCGTCCGATATTCGACAAGCTGGAGGAGTTGAGCGGGAAGAAGTACGGCAGCACGCTGCCGGTAGTGGCACAGGCGTCTCGCCTGTGTGTTGAGGCTGGGAAAGAAACTCACAGGCAAGATGCCTGTGCCACTACCGAGCAAATCCAAATTGACATCGCCTTCCGCGTCATTGCCGACCACATCCGCACGCTTTCGTTCGCGATTGCTGATGGCATCCAGCCCGGCAACAACGACCGCAACTACGTTTTGCGCCGCATCCTGCGTCGCGCCGTGCGTTACGGCCGCACGCTCGGCTTCCACGAACCGTTCTTCTACAAACTCGTGGACGTGCTCGCCGAAACGATGGGCGACGTCTTTCCCGAAATCCGCGCCCGGAAAAAGCACGTCCAGGAAGTCATCCGCACCGAGGAAGAGGCGTTTAACAAGACTCTGGATCGGGGAATTAAACTTTTTGAAAACGAATTTTTCGCGAATGCAATTACATTTGCTGCCAGTGAAGAGGGGACTTTGACTCCATGGTTCACAAAAAACATCGAGAGTGGGTATTTGGGTTTTAGCGCAGGGCAATTAGAAAATGCAGATCAAAGGGAAAATTCCGATTTGGATGTGATGGTATTCACAAAAGACAAAAAGGAACTGGGCAAAGCAACTTTGAAAGAGCTTCATAATGGAGCTTGGAAAAATTTCATTAAGAGTCAGCCGATGATTTTGGGCAAAGATGCTTTCGCTCTTTACGACACCTACGGCTTCCCGCTCGACCTCACCGAGTTGATGGCGCGCGAACGCGGTTTGACCGTGGACAAAGCCGGCTTTGAAAAGTTGATGGATGAGCAGCGCGCCCGTGCCCGCGCCGCCCAGAAGAAGGAAGTCATTTCGCTGTCGCAAATCGAGACCACCACGCCCACGAAGTTCGTCGGCTTTGAGAAGCTTGCGGTTGAGGCCAAGGTTTTGGAAGTCGTCGGTTTGAAGGACAAAACCGCCGTCATCCTTGACACCAGCGCCTGCTACGCCGAAATGGGCGGCCAGGTTGGCGACACCGGCGAAATCCTTTCTCCTGTAGCAGCCGACGTGAGTCGGCTCACTTCTCCAGTTGGAGCGGACTCACGTCCGCTGCTACGGGTGACGAATACGCAGAAATCCGGCAACACCTGGCTGCATTTTGTGACGGGCGAGAATCTTCCCGCGATTGGCGATAAGGTCGTTCTTCAGGTTGATGCCCTGCGCCGCAACGCCATCCAGCGCCACCACACGGTCACGCATCTGCTGCACTGGGCGCTGCACGAGGTCGCGAGCAAGGAAGCTTCGCAGAAAGGTTCATTCGTCGGCCCGGACAAACTCACCTTCGATTTCAACAGCGCGCCGCTCACGCCGCAGCAGGTCGCCGACGTCGAGAAGCTCGTCAACGAACGCATCCTCGAAAACGCGGGCGTGTCATGGACGGAGGTTCCGCATGCAGACATAAAATCACGCAAGGATGTGATGCAGTTCTTCGGCGAGAAATACGGCGACACCGTTCGCGTGCTGCAAATTGGCGGGGAGCGGGGCAAGTTGAACGGCTACTCGATGGAACTTTGCGGCGGCACGCACACGCGCGCGACCGGCGAGATTGGCTTGTTCCGCATCGTGGGTGAGAACGCCATTGCCGCCGGTGTGCGGCGCATCGAAGCGGTTGCCGGACTCGAAGCGTATCGCAAAGCCACGGACGAGGTTGCGCTCATCAAATTGCTGGCGGGCAAGGTAAACTCGCCCGTGCATGAGCTGGAAAAGAAGATTGAATCTTTGCTGGAACATCAAAAGGCGATGGAGAAGCAGATCAAGATTGCCCAACAGCGCGAAGCCTCCAACGCCGCGAGCAACCTGCTTGAGGAAATCAAAACCATCAACGGCGTGCCCGCGATCATTCACAATCTCGGCTCCGCCGATGGCGATTTTCTGCAATCCGTTGCGGACTCGTTGAAAAGCCGGTTTAAGGGCGTCATTGTGCTGGGAGCCGCAGCCAACGGGGCGGTGGCGCTGGTTGCGGCGGTTTCATCGGATTTCACGGCGAAGGTTCAGGCCGGAAAAATCATCCAGCAAATCGCGCCCATCGTCGGCGGCAAAGGCGGCGGCAAGCCGGACAATGCGCGCGGCGGCGGCAAGGATGCGGCCAAACTGGACGAGGCTCTGGCAAAAGCGAAAATGTTGTTCTAACTCTGATTCCATGCAATATCCATGAACAAGGTGAACATTGTTGACGTTCCCTGGGTTGAAGGGAAATCTCCCAAGGGAAAGTTTCATCGTTTTCGCAAAGATCTCTCGGCCCGACTCGGATCAGCCCGAGCGCCGTTGCCGGATTCCGGCCGGCATCCCTTTGAGGTCGAACTTGTGAAGATTCCGGCTGGCGCCATCAACTGGCCCTACCACTCGCACAGCGCCGAGCACGAGGTTTACGTGATAGTCAGTGGCTTGGGTCGGGTGCGCACACCGGAAGGCGTGGTGGAGGTTCGGGCTGGGGACTTGATTCACCATGCGCCCTGAGAACCGCACCAGACCAGCAATCCCGGTCCGGATGACCTGATTTATTACGTGATTGCCAACAACGTGATCGCAGGCAATGCGGTCGCCGACGAGTGCTATTATCCCGACAGCGATAAATGGGCGACCAGCAGCATTGACCGGTGTTTCCGCCCGGCCAAGGTTGACTACTACGACGGGGAAGAATGAGTTGTCCAACAGGCCTGACGGATCACCGTTAAGCTGGACGAGGCAATGGCCCAAGGCACTTGCTTTGATCGGTTGACGAAACGAGCGACGGAGTTCTGCTTTCGCGATTCGGCTCAATTCCCTCTGAGGCTCGCATCTATATTATTTTCAATTGTCGTCTGCGAAATTGGATGAGCTGCAAGTATAACTTGCAGTTGACCCAATTATCCGAACAATACGGGTCAAACATTTGACATGGCAATGAAAAGCACGCGCCGGCTTGCGTTGGAGTTGATGGCCGCTTCATTCATTGTGTTGTTTCAGGAGTTGACGCTCATCCGCTGGCTCGGCGGACAAATCCGGGTGCTGGCGTATTTCCCGAATCTGATTTTGTTGAGCGCATTCTTGGGACTTGGACTTGGGTGTTTGAGGGGAGGAAAACGGTCTCTCTTATGGCTTTGGCCGGTCGGGCTGGTTTTGCTTGCCGGCGCCACCATGGTGCTGGGGCGGGTCATTTTCACTCAACAATCGGCGTCAGAGCATCTGTGGCTTCTCTACTATGATTTGCCCTCGAACGCGCCGGTGGTACACAGCGTCCGCCTGCCCATTGTAATCTGCTTCATCTTGAGCACGCTCAACTTCGTTCCCCTCGGGCAGATCGTGGCCGAACGATTGCAGCAGTTCCAGGCGCGCTCGAGTTCTCTCTGGGGCTACTGTTGGGATATTCTGGGATCGCTGCTCGGCGTGATTGTTTTTGCGGCGGCAGGCTTTGCCCGATCGTTCCCGATCGTGTGGTTCTCCCTGTTTCTGGCAGTGGGGTTTCTGTTTTTTGCCGGCAGCAGAAGGCTTTTGCTTGTTTATCTGGCGGCGGTGATTGCAACCCTTTTCATTGTGGTTCACGTCGAACGCGCCCAGTACTACAGTCCCTATTATTCGCTGTCCATCAACCAGAATCAGGAAGTGCTGGCCAATGGCTCGCTGCATCAGCGGGCCACCGCCCTCAAGCGCGATGCTCCGAAATCCGATCTGGACCAGTTGATTTCGGTAGGCTACCACGTGCCTTATCGAATCCTGCCCCGGCCGCCCCGCCGCGTGTTGGTGCTGGGAGCGGGAACCGGCAACGACGTGAGCGTGGCGCTGGATGAGGGTGCCGAGCAAATTGACGCCGTGGAGATTGACCCGGTGATCCTGCAACTGGGAAGGAAGTTTCACCCGGATCATCCGTACAGTTCGCCCAAGGTCAGGGTTTTCAATATGGACGCCCGTTCCTTCTTGAACCACACCACCGGTTCCTACGACTTGATTGTCTTCGGGACGCTTGATTCGATGACGCGTCTCTCGGCGTTGTCCAACGTGCGCCTCGATAATTTCGTTTACACGCTGGATTGCTTCAAAGCGGCTCGCTCTCATTTGACTTCAGACGGAGGCATGGCGTTATATTTCATGGTATCCACCGATTACATCAACGACCGGCTCGTCGGAATGATGGCCAAAACTTTCGGCGAGCTGCCGATCGTTTACAAAAAGCATCATGCGTTATTCAACACAATCGTGATGGGCGGCCCGGCTTTTACCCGCCAAAGGCCAAGGGAATCCGCGAGTGTCACCCAAGCTAATTTGCGCGAAGCTCTTACCAGGCTGGATCTGCCCGATGACGACTGGCCGTATCTTTACCTGCAACGCCGGGGTGTCAGCTCTTTTTATCTGGGAATTATGGCCTTCATTGCCGTGTTTGCCGTCCTGGCCGTGGCTGGAGCATCGCCCGCGATGCGCCGAAGCCTGATGACCCGCACGGGAATGGACAAAGAAATGTTTCTCTTCGGCCTCGCTTTTCTGCTGCTCGAAACACGCTCTGTCACCGTCATGAATCTTGTGTGGGGCGCAACCTGGCTTACGAGCGCCGTGGTCTTTGGCTCAATCCTGGCAACCATCCTTGTGGCGACCATTCTCTACCAACTGAAGCCGGTTCCCTGGCGCATCGGAATCACCGGCTTGGTCCTGTCATTGCTGATCTGCTATGCATTCCCGACCGGGCTTCTCCTGAACATCAATGCCGCGGCCAAACTGGCCTTCTCGCTTCTCTTTGTGGGCACCCCTGTTTTCTTCTCGTCTCTTTGTTTCGCCGCGCTTTTCGGCAAACGCGCTGAAGCTGGTGTGGCTTTTGGCTGGAATTTGCTGGGGGCCGTGGCCGGAGGCTTGCTGGAATTCTTATCCATGTTTACGGGCCTCAAAGACCTCCTGCTCCTGGCTGTGATCGCCTATCTGGCCGCCGCGTTCATCCATCGCCGGTCGTCACCTGGCCCGAAACAAATGGCGGCAGAGGCTTTGCCGACGAGTATCGAGGGTTAAATCAAGCTGTACCGGTACTGCGCTCGACGGAATGGATCAGTGACCCATGGGTGGCATGCCCATGCCGCCACCCATGTGTTTCATCATTTCCTGCTGCATCATGGTTTGCATGCTCTCGTACTGTTTGTAGCCAGACGGCGGATCGAACAGACCGGCATCCGGCTTGGCCAGGTTCACGTCTTTGAACAACATGGTCATCGTCTTTCCCTGTTGGACGGTTTCAATCTTGACCGGAAATTTTTTCAGGTCGGTCGCGTTCCAGACAACGGATTCGTGCTTGTTGCCCTGGTCGTCGGTGACGATGACCTTGGTTTTGACGCAAGGATGGCCGTCCACGGTATCCTTGCCCAGTTCGGTGGTTTCCACCTTGTAATCAGCGGTGGCGGCGGTGGCTTCGCGGTCTGGCATGGGATTCGCCGCGTAGGCCTGCAGGCCCGGGTAAATCAGGTACGAAACCTTTTTATCGGGACGGCTGATCATCACCATGCTGTCCATGCCCATGGCTTTCATCTGCTCAACGGCGTCCGGGGACATGTTGCCGCTTTGCATTTTCGTCATGTCGGTTTCCACGCGTGTTTTGCCGTCCAGGGAAAAGATTTTGCTGGGCATGGTCATGGTGTTGCCAGAGCCGTCCTTGGTCTGAACTTCCATGGTGGCGGAGTAGGCGGAGATGCCGCCGAATAATTTGGCCATGTGGCCGTTCAGTGTTGGCATGGCCGGCGCCCGGCCCGGTTGGGAATACACCGGGACCAGTCCCGCACATAGAATAGCCGAAGCAAGAATCAAATAGTTATTTTTCATAATTGGCAGGGATGTTTGACATATCTTAGGTCGAATGGCCTGCAAAAGACAAGAAAAAATCCGCCCATTAATGCCGGGCCACGCCATCCAGGCAATCGCGGACTTGTTGCAAGAGTTTATGGGGGCCGAACGGTTTTTCCATGAAGTTGGGATTGTCACGCAGGGGCGAGTCTTCGCCGAGGATTTCGTCGGTGTAGCCGCTGTTGTAAATGACCTTGAGCGCGGGTTTTTCCGAACGCAGCCGCGCGGCGAGTTCCTGGCCGGAAATGCCCCCGGGCATGACTATGTCGGTGAGCAAAAGATCAATCGCGTCGCGGTGTTGTTGCCACTTGACCAGGGCGCTCCGGCCGGAATCGGCCTCGATGATGTGATATCCTTTGTGTTCCAACACCGTCCGCGCCAATGAACGCACGGACGCCTCGTCTTCGACCAGCAAAATGGTTTCATTTCCGCCGCTGACTTCAGGGGCGCGGGTAAATTCGGTCTGAAATTTTTCGCTTTCCGCCAGGCGGGGCAGGAAGATGTCAAACGTGGTTCCGCTGTTGAGTTTGCTTTCCACTTCAATCCAGCCGTGATGTTGCGCCACAATGCCGAAAACGGTGGCCAGGCCCAAGCCGGTGCCCTTGCCGACTTCCTTGGTGGTAAAAAAAGGTTCAAAGATGCGTTCCAGAGTCTCCGGCGCCATGCCGCAACCGGTATCGGTGATTTTCAACCGGATGAACGAGCCGGGCCTGGACTTCGGATTGATCTCGGCGTCGGCCTCGCTGACGGCCACCGCAGCGGTCTGAATGACCAGACGCCCGCCTTTGGACATGGCGTCGCGCGAGTTGACAGCGAGGTTGATGAGAATTTGTTCCATCATGGTGCGGTCGGCCTGAATGGGAGCGTCGCCCGGGGCGAAATGGGTTTCGAGGCCGATGTGTTCGCCAATGAGCCGCTGCAGCATTTTGCTGGTGTTGGCGACCACTTCATTCAGGTCGAGCGGTTTAGGTTGAAAGACCTGCCGCCGGCTGAAGGTGAGCAACTGACGGGTGAGATTGGCGGCGCGTTCGGAGGCTTTGGCGATTTCGACCAGGCCCCCGGCTTGATCAGGATTCAATGGTTCCTGAAGCTGGAGCAGGGAGACATTGCCCTGGATGATGGTGAGGAGGTTGTTGAAATCGTGGGCAATGCCGCCCGCCAACTGGCCAAAGGCTTCCATCTTCTGGGATTGGCGAAGTTGTTCCTCGAGCTGCCGGCGTTCGGTAATGTCCTCCTTGACGGCGAGGTAGTGGGTGATCGCGCCGGCGGCGTTGAAAATGGGCGAAATCACGCACAACTCCCAGAAAAGTTCACCGTTCTTTTTCCGATTGTGCAACTCGCCGCGCCACTCCTGGCCATTGCGGATGCACTCCCACATCTGCTGGTAAACCTCCGCCGGCAGTTCACCCGATTTCAAGAGGCGCGGATTCTTTCCCATCGCCTCGCTGAAGGAATATCCCGTCACCTCTGTGAACTTCCGGTTGACGTATTCGATGTTTCCGTCCTTGTTGGTGATGACGATGGAAACGGGGCTTTGCTCGACGGCGCGTGACAATTGCCGCACCTTCTCGTCCATCAGCTTGCGCTCGGTGACATCTTCGTAGGTCCCCAGCACGCCAATCACCTGGCCGTCCTTGTCGTGCAACGGCACCTTGTTCGTCCTCAACCAGCCAATGGTCCCGTCCAGCCTGGTTTGCGCTTCTTCATAGTTGAGCTTGGGCCGGTTGGTTTCCATCACTTCGCGATCATCGGCGCGAAAGCGGTCCGCCTGGGGTGCGGCGATGGTTTCATAATCAGTTTTGCCGGCCAGCTTGCTGGCATCAGAATAACCGCAATCCACGGCCAGCGGTTTGTTGCAACCAAGATAGACCGAATGGCGATCCTTCCAGAAAACGCGCTGGGGAATCGTGTCCAGCACGGTCTGGAGCATTTGCTGGGAATTGAACAGTTCCAATTCGGCCTGCCGCTTGCGGCGGCGTTGCAACAACAGTGCGGCAATCAAACCGGTTTGGATGACCAGTGCCGCCACGATAACGATTATGATTTGATGATACGTTTCCCACAAGGTGGGGATGTGGAATCGCACCCGGCTGCCCGGTGGAATCAGATTTTCGCTCAAACCGTATTTTTGCATCAGCCGCGCATCGAATGTCAGCAGGCTGCTCTCGCTCCGCATCACCGGCACGGAGTTCGCGCTGCCAGCCCGGACGACGGCGGCAATTTGGCCGGCCACTTCGGGGCCCAATTTCCGGCTGATAATGCATGAGCCAGCCAGCATGCCGTATCCCATGTAGCTTTCCGTATGGCTGAAAATGGGTGCGCGGGAGACCGAACTCAACTCCTCCAGCGCGTCGCCGGGGACGAAAAACTGCCCGGCGGCGTCCTTCCAGATATCGTCATAAAACACAATGGTATCCGGCGGCAAAGCGGCCAGACGCTGCTTGGTCTCCGCCATCGTCAGCCCCACGAGTTTGATCAACTCAAACCGGTTCGTGCAAAAATCCTCCACCGTTTTGAGGTCTTGTCCGTGGAATTCCGGAAAATCGCTTTCGGCCGATGATACAAAGGCAATCCGCCGGGTGTTCGGGAACAGTTGCAGCGCCATTTTCAACGTGTCCGGCACGTCAATATCAACCGTGACTCCGGTTACATTGGTCTGGCCCGCCAGCAATGCGGTTTCCACCCCCTTGGTTCCAACGGCAATCACCGGCACCTCCGGCCACACTTTCGGGCGAACCTTCAATACAAAATCAATGGAGGTTTCGCCGGAGGCCACGATGGCATCCATCTTGTGCCCGTGATATTTGTTGCGCAGCCAGTCTTCGAGGTCGGTGCGATAGCTGGTTCCCTCAAAACGCGCCAGATCCAGATTCTCCCGGTAAAA
>Ga0182027_10011528_pt1 | contig 12487 bp, 8 predicted proteins | sample 712E1DmetaG_FD_121300 | JGI IMG/M metagenome (GOLD analysis project Ga0182027, IMG submission 121300) | Permafrost microbial communities from Stordalen Mire, Sweden - 712E1D metaG (Illumina Assembly) | ecosystem: Environmental > Terrestrial > Soil > Wetlands > Permafrost | place: Sweden...
CGCATCGCGCGGAAGAAGGAGCCTTCGTTGCGGATGAGGTCCTCGCCGCGGTTCAGGTCCAGCATCAACTCTTCATGGTTCAGGTGAGTCATGTACTCCATGTGGCGCGCCGTGCACCAGTCTTGCTGGGGTTTGAAAAAATTGTCGCGGAACATCGCGCTCCAGACGTCCCAATAGTCTGCCTTGGCCCGCAACGTCTCCGGCATGAACGCGGGTTCGAAGAATCGGGCCAGGTACGGCTGCAGGTCGTAGCCTTTCACCTGCTGGAAGGTTTCGAGGAGTCTGGGCGTCCAAGGCAGGAAGCCGGTGTAGTCAGGCTCGTCGCCGCGGAAGCCGAGGATCGTCTGGCCGAACTCGTCGCCGACGAGCTTCTCGTAGGTCTCGTGCACAAGCTTCAGATACAGGCGGGTGGCGTCGGGATTCAGATAGTCGATCAGCGAATACAGACTATCTTTGTCCGCGGTGCCGTCCGCCCGATTGGTGTAGCGGGTGGGCGAGCTGCGGAAGACGTGGCGCACGAAGACCACTTCCGACAGCCCGGGAGTTGGCGCGGTCCATTGGAATCGGCCGTCGGCGGGAATCGGCAGCACCTGGCTCGCGCCGGACTGGCGGGTATAGGCCAGGATGCCGACGGTGTCGGGCGGAACCGGAAGCTTGAGCGTCTGCCCGGCCGCGACCGAGACGTGCAGATCGGCGACCAGCGCCTGCATGCCGAGTTCGGGGTGATCCTGGCTGATGAGACCGCCGGCAAAACCGCTCGGGTAACCCGCGTCGTCTTCGATCCACACTTTCATCCCGCGCTTTTTGCACTCGGCGACGGTGAACTTGACCAGGTCCAGATATTCCGGAGTGAAATACTTGGGCAGGAGGCCGCGCGAGTTGTTGATCATGATGACGTAGGCGCCATTCGCCTGCATCCGCTCGAGGTCAGCGAGGACGCGCTCCTTGCTCTGCTGCCCGCCCCAGATCGCCCAGTGAATGACGCCGTATTCGCGCGGCGGTTGGGCGAAGGCGGTGGCAGCCTCGGCAACCGTCGGGATGGTGATTTCCTGCCACGGCTGGGCGGCGCGAAGTTGCAGCGACCAACCAACCAGCAGGGCGAATCGGAAGAGCGTTTTCATCGGTATATCTTGTGCCCGGGGTAGGAGCGCCGGGCTGGCCTGTCGGCGGCGCCCCGGGTGGTCCAGGAAAGGGAAACACTTCCATCTCCACCTTTGGTTGTCACTCCCTATTGAAAACCTCCGTCGATGCGCGGAGGATGGGCGGCGGTCAACGAACGAAGCAGCCAAGAAATCAAGAATCCCACCATGAAGACCTCGACCAGGATGGTTCACGCCGGTTGTCTCGCGCTGTTGGCCGGCGCCGTTGGAACGGGAGCGACGCCTGCGCCGGCCGTGTCATCTCCGGCCAAATCCGCCCACCGGTTCTTTTCCGATGACAGCTTCTGGAATCAGCCGATTCCGGCCCAGGCGGAGGTCGATCCGCGCACGGCACGGTGGATCAAGCTGCTGGAAACCGAGCCCACCGGACTGAATTTCCTCATCAACAGCCAGCAATGGACGATCCCGATTTATGAGGTGGATCGTGCGACTCCGCTGGTGAAGGTCGGACTGCTGCCGCTCACCCCCAAAGAGCAGATCCACTGGCACACGGACCGGGCGTTTTTCGGCCATGGCAAGGGCTTCGATCTCGTGCCCCTGCCGAAAACGGCCACACCGGACCCGCAGATGGACTCCCATCTTGCGGTGGTCGATTGGGAGCGAAAACTGGTTTGGGACATGTGGGCTTTGTCGCGCAATGCCGATGGCACGTGGAAATCGGCCACCGGCATGGTCTACGCCGCGGATGGCCCGGGCGTGTTCTCGACGGCCGAAATTGGCGTGCGCGATGGCGAGAGCGTGCATTTTCACGGTCCCAGCCGCGCGGCCGGCGTTCCCGCGGTGGCAGGCCTGATCCTGTACGACGAGGTCATGGCGGGTGAAATCCGCCACAAGATTGCCGCGGCTTCCCGATTCTGCGCCTACAAGGAATTCGTGTTTCCCGCGGCGTGGACCGATGGTTTCACCGAAGGCGGAATCCCCGAAGGCACGCTGATCCAGCTCGACCCCGACCTGGACCTCTCCCAATTCAAACTGACCCCAGAGGAGCGCATCGTCTGCGTCGCCTTGCAGCGTTATGGCATGGTGCTGGTCGACATTGCGGAGGGACAGCCGATCTACGCCGAAGGGCTCTGGGGACATCCCGGCAAATCCTGGGAGGGCAAGCTTCCTCACGGAGTCGGTGGCATCTCGACCATTCCCTACCAGCATTTCCGGATGCTCAAGACCGGTCCGGCGGTGCACCAGGGGGACGGTCGTTCCAAGTTTTCCCCGGTCTGGTGATCGACCTGCCGCCCCAATTAGAGCGGTTTCATGAAAACTGTAGCCGTAAATTGCGACCAAATGGAGGACGAGGCTCCCGCCGAGCCGCGGCGGACACGGAGGTCCGCCCTCCACCCAAGCGCGGCAACGAGTTAATTTGGACCGCTCTAGTCCCGCGCCGCCGGTCACGGGCGCGCCGGGTAGGGTTTCACCTGATCGACGGGCACCAATGGGGGGCGCATGATGGATGGCCAAGCCCAAAGTCAAAACTCAACCACAGAGGATCTCAATATGGCAAAGAAAAGCCGAGGAGGCAGGATGACTGCCGCCAAACGTCGTGCCGCCAAAGCGCCCGGTGGCCACGGCCCCGTCAAGAAACGCCCGGCAGGACTGAAGATCATGCGGACCTGAAAGATGGCGTTGCGCGCAGACCCCGCCGGGTCGTCATTGTCGGGTGCCGCGAGAGCTTGCCCGCCGGCGGCAACGGGTGGATGCTGGGGCGTGAGCTGGCCCCGACCGATTCAGTCCGTTCTTTCCGCGGGCGAAGGCCTGATCGACCGCCTGCTGTGCGTCGTCGGCGCCGTGCTGTTTTCCCAACTGCCGGAGTTTATTCAGCAGTATCTGCAGAGGTTGGGCGGACATCTCGACGAGGCCCGGCGGCAACTGGAGCAGTTCCGTGAGGTGGCGGCGAAGTCCGGTCTGACCCTCGACCAGCTGGCGGCGAAAAGCCAGGCGAACGCCGAGGACTCGGTGGCCCGGCTCGGCCAGCTGATGCACGACACCGCCGATCGCGTCGATGCGCTGGCGGCCGCCGACACAGCAATTCGTCACGCTTCGATCTTCACCCGTCCGTTCGTTTTCGTGCGCCACGTCGACCTTTCGATCGCGCAGTCGACCTGGACCATTTTCAAACCGGCGGTTCCGACGACCGTCGAAGGCGTACTTTATGCCGCGTCCGGGGTATTGTTGATCCTCGCGTTCTACCACGGGGCGGTGCGGTATCCCGTGCGCCGGGCCTGGCGACAGCGGGCGGAGCGGCGGGCGATGGCCGGCCGGACCCCACCAGCCGGGGTTCCCCCGCCGACCCGGGGCGAAGATCTTACCGCTTAGCGGCGGCGGCCGGGTTGGCGGAGGGGTACCAAGTCTGCGGCCGGTTGGGGTTGGGGCCGGGGTCCGCGTTCCGGCAGGGCAGGGTCGTGGGATTCACCGCGCCCGCGGCGCAATTCGTAAAGGTGTTCCCGTAGATCCAGTTCAGGCAGACGCCCGGACCATTCAGGTAGTCGTTGAATTCAATGCCGTACTGCTGGCAGTCGTGGATGTGGTTGTGCACGATTTTCGCCCCCATGGTCGACGCCTGGATGCCATTGGCCCATCGACCGAACGTCACATCATAGACCTCGTTGCGCTCGATCCAGATGTCGGGGTCGATCCCGGGGCGGAAGGTCAGGTCCGCGGCCTCACAGCTGATCGCGGCCTCATTGAATTGGGTGGCGGTTCCTGGGGCGATGTCGTGCACCTTGTTCCCGCGAATGGTGATGTGGTAGCTGCGCGACTTGAGGTTGATCCCCTCGGCGTGGCCGGTGTGGTGGATGTCGTTGCCTTCGATCCACACGTTTTCGACGGCCTCGAACGGTGGCTGGCCCATGCCGATGTAGATCCCCTCGCACCACTGGTCGCGATAATGACCCGTGTCGTAGATCCGGCAGTTGCGGATGTCGATGTCATGGGAAGCTCCGCGCAGGTGGATGGCCTCCTGACCCGTATTGTGGATGTCCAGGTTGAGAAAGAGGCAGTGATCGATGCTGGTGCAGTAGAACGGCTGGTTGCTGTTCTCCAGCGTCAGCCCGTCGAAGACGATATAGCTGCAATCACTGAGGTGACCCAGGTAGCCGCCGTAGTTGGTCCCCAGGATGAGCGGCCGGGCACCGGGTGCCGCCTTGATGATCAGGGGCCGGTCGACGGTGAAATGTCGGTGGGCCAGGCGAACACCGCGATAGGTGCCGGTCGCGAGGAGCAGGACGTCGCCTCCGGCGGCACCGTCGATTTTCGCCTGCAGGTCGTCGCCCGGACCGACGGCGATCGTGGCCGCCCGCGGCATACTGGGCGCACCCAGCAACAAGGAGAGGAAGACCACGCCGGTCCGCCGCCGGGCGTTCGTCGTGAACAGAGCGCGCGCGTTTTTCATGGGGTGATGACCAGCAGCTCGACCGGTCCGAGCAGGCCCGATTCCAGCAGCGGCGAATCCTTCTGGTAGAATTTCCAAGTGGAGAAGGTGAAGCGGCCGGCCGACGGACGCGGCGTGCCCGCGACCAGCCACGACGGAATCTCCTTCAATGGCAGGCCCAACGCAACCTTCTCATCGGGCGCCGCGCCGATGCCCGGCCTGCAGGGCGCAGCAAGCCTGCGCCCTACGGCCTCCATTTTCGTGTCCATTCATCTTCCGATTGAATAGTCCCGCTTGGGACGCGACCATCGTGTGGGAAAAACCAGGGCACGTGCAATCGTCTCTGGCGCGGTGGATCGGCCCGGCTGATGAGCATTGCAAAGGCGGTGAGATTCTCCAATCCGATGGGATCGCAAGATTTCGCTTCTTCGGCGGTCGCTTTGGCCAATCGATCCGACCCCAAACCCTCCCTCGCTATGCTCCTCCGCTCCCGATTCGCCTGGTTCTGTCACGCGCTTAATCTCGGCGCCCTCCTCTGTTTCGCGTTCGCCTCCGCGGCGGCGGGCGAGCCGGCGCCCAACCCGCGGGAAATCATCCCGTTCGACACCGGCTGGCGCTTCCGCCTTGGGGATGAGCCGGCGGCCAAACAGTCCAACTATGACGACACGGGCTGGCGCGTCCTTGACGTGCCGCACGACTGGAGCATCGAGGGCCGATTCAACCCTCCACCCGACGGCGACAGCAATGGCGGTTTCTTCATCCACGGCATCGGCTGGTACCGGAAGAGCTTCACCGTGTCGGCCAACTCCGGGAAGAAGGTCGTGATCGAATTCGATGGGGTGTACATGAACAGCGAGGTCTGGATCAACGGCCAGTTCCTGGGCCGCCGGCCCTACGGATTCCTCGGCTTCCGCTACGACCTCACCGAATTTCTAACCGCCGACGGCTCGCCCAACGTCCTGGCCGTCCGGGTCGATGATTCGCTCGAACCCTCCTTGCGCTGGTATGCCGGCTCCGGGATCTACCGGCATGTGCGGCTGATCACCACGAGCTATACGCACTTCCGGCTCGATGGCGGCGTCAGCCTCACCACGCCGGAGGTCGCGCCCGCGCAAGCCGTCGTCGAGGCCAACTACATCGTCGACGCCCATTTCTTCACGGAGGAGGAGCGGCAGGCGTGGCTGAAGGACAACTGGCACGCCAAGGCCGCGAACCGCGAATGCGTCCTGCGCAGCAGCGTGCTGGCCCCTGACGGCGCGGTGGTCGCGAGCACCGAGGCGAAACTCACCCTCGAAAGCATGCACCCCGGGCAGCGCGCCATGCAGCGGATCACGGTGCCGCAGCCCCGTCTCTGGTCCGACCGGGCGCCGGAACTCTACCGGCTGCGCAGCACGCTCGCACTCGACGGCCGTACGCTCGACGAAACCGTCACGACCTTCGGTATCCGCCGGCTCGAATTCGATCCGGACCGCGGCCTGTCCGTCAACGGCCAGCCCACCAAGCTCAAGGGCGTCTGTCTGCACCAGGACGCGGGCTCCTTCGGGAATGCCGTCCCCGTGGCGGTCTGGGCCTGGCGCCTCGCCCGGCTGAAGGAGATGGGCTGCAATGCCGTTCGCACGAGCCATCACCCGTTCGCGCCGGAGTTTTACGATCTGTGCGACCAGTTTGGCTTGTTCGTGTTCGACGAAGCCTTCGACGAGTGGACGCGGGACTGGCCTTACAACTACAGCGAGAATTCGCGCGGCAAGTCGCGCTACGGCTATCACCTCTACTTCGAGCAGTGGCACGAGACCGACCTGCGCGCCATGTTGCGGCGCGACCGCAATCATCCTTGCGTCGTCCTCTACAGTATCGGCAACGAAGTCCCGAACCAGCTTGACCACGACGGTGCGAAGATCGCGCAAGAGCTGATTGCCATCTGTCACCAAGAAGATCCCACCCGTCCCGCCACTTCCGCCTGCGACCAGTCCCACGTCTCCTCGCGCAACGGCTTCATGGATGCCCTCGACATCGCCGGCTACAATTACATTGACCGGCTGTACGGTGAACGCACCTACGCTCCCGATCGCGAACGCTTCCCGCGCCGCCTCTTCCTGGGCACTGAGACGAGCAACCAGGTCCACAACTGGCTGGGCGTGCGCAATAACGATTACGTCATCGGTGACTTCATCTGGACCGGCATCGATTATCTCGGAGAGTCGTTCAAGGCTCCCCGGCGCGGCAACGATTCCGGTTATCTCGACCTGGCCGGAGGGAAAAAGCCCTCCTACTACCAACGCGCCGCCTACTGGCGCGACGATCCCGTGCTGCAGCTCTTTGTGCTCACCGACGAAAAGCCCAAACACGCGTGGCGACCCGCGCCCGCGCTTTTCAAATGGAACTGGCCGGCCGGCGCCGCGGTCACCGTCCGGGCCGCCACCAATTGCGACGAAGTCGAGCTGTTCCTGAACGACCGCTCCCTCGGCCGTCAGGCGGTTTCCCACGATGTCTACGCCCGCGACTGGACCGTGCCCTACGCGGCGGGGACACTCTCGGCGGTCGGTTACCGCGCCGGACGGCAGGTCGCCACCCAGGCCTTGCGCACGACCGGCGCCCCGGCGCGGCTCCAGATCACGCCGCTCCCGTCGCCCCTCTCCAGCGATGTCGCATTGTACGAGATCACCGTGGTCGACGGGGCTGGGCTGACGGTGGTTGACGCGACCCCCGCGGTGACGGTGCGCGTCGAAGGCGCCGGCCGCCTCATCGGCCTCGATACCGGCGACCTCGAATACGGCGGGCTGTTCAAAGTCGACACCCGCGCCGCCGACCAAGGCCGGCTCCTCGCCACGGTGCGACGGACCGCGCCCGCTGGCGAGGTCCACCTCTCCGCCGCGGCCTCGGGGCTGTCGACCGCCAGGTTCGTCTCGCCAACGACCCCCACCACAGTTAAGTAGACCGCCCAGTCCGACTGCCACGGATTCCGTTTTGTGATGCTCGTTCCTTTTCAATCGAGGCCCGACGCGCGGGTTCAATGATGACGCAGACGCAGGCCTCACCCGAGCCAGGTTCGCCGCGTCGCGTCATCAGCATTCGCCGAGGATTGCTGATCGCTTTCGCGCTCGTCGTGTTGCTGGTCTCGGGCAGCTTGTTGACGGCGTCGCTCCTCGGCACTGCGCGGCTGGCCCGCGACGTCGCGGGATCGCTGATGTTCGGATTGGGACGGGATGCGCAGGCCCGGCTGCACGATTTGTTCGATCCCATCTGGCAGAAGACGGTGGAGGACTATGCGTCGATCCGGCAGGGGCGGTACTCGGACCGGGATCCTGACCGGCTCCGGACAATGCTGATGCCAGGGCTGTTTTCGCTGCCGCAGAGCGATTCGATCATCCTCGCCGATCAAACGGGTGCGCATTTTTTCATCCTGCGCTACGATGACTCTGTTCGCCGGGCCGAGCTCTTCGCGCCCGCGGCGGACCGGTTGCCGGTGCCCGACCCCGGCCGCCTGCAATTCGTTACGCGTGATTTCCGGCCCGCCGAATGGGGCGAAAAGAGCCGCTGCGCGCTCTGGGACGACGCCGGACAACAGCTCGTGGAAAGATGGGATCAACCGCTGCACGGCTACGACACCCGGCAGCGTCCGTGGTACAAGGTGGCGATGGCGGAGTTCCGCGATCGAACCCTCGCCGAGGCCCGGGCCGCCGGCGCGAAGCTCGTGGCGTGGACGGAGGTCTACCCGCAATTCACCACGAAGGCCCCCAGTATCTCCGCGGCCGTCGCCGCGCGCGACCCGGCGGGCACAATCCTGGTCGTCACCTATGGTCTGCCGCTGGATGACGTCGTGCAGTTCACGACCGAGGCGCGACCTTCGCCGCGGGGGGTGATGTTCGTGATGACCGACGACGGGAAGATGCTCGGACCACCCCGGGGCGTCCGGACTGGGGCCAAGGCGGACGCCAGCGCCCTTGGGCTGCAACCGATCGCGGAGGCCGGCTTTCCGAGCGTCGCACAGGCGGTGGCGAAGTGGCGGGCCGACCACCAGAGCCAGCCCGATCACTTTCGTCTCGCGCTCGACGGCGAAGCTTGGTGGGCGGGCTTCACGCCATTTGAGTTCGGATCCCGGCACCGTTTTTGGATCGGCATGCTGCTGCCCGAATCCGACTTGGTGCCGGCCGCCCGCCAGTATCAATGGCTTATCGCCGGAGTCGGATTGTTGGTCCTGTTGGCCGGCGCCCTGCTGGCGCTGCGCCTCGCCCGCCGGTTCTCGGAGCCGCTGGCCGAACTGGCCTCGCAAAGCCGGCGCATCGCCTCGCTCGACCTGGCCGAAACGGCACCGGTGCGCTCCGAACTCGCCGAACTGGATCAGTTGTCCGCCACGCTCGGAAGCATGCGCGACGCCCTGCGCGCCCACATCGCGGAGCGCGAGCAATCCCGCCGGGAAATCATCGAGAGCGAGGAACGCTATCGCTCGCTGATCGAATCGGCGATTGTCGGCATCGTGGTCCTGCAGGATGGCCGCATTCGCTACGCGAATCCGGCGGCGTTCCAGATGAGCGGAGAACAAACGGAGGCGGAACGGCTGTCGGGAAGCGCCTGGATGGAGTTCGTTGCCCCCGGCTTCCGCGACGAAATGCGTTCCCGGATCCAGGCCTTGCACGCCGGACAAATCCTGCCGCCTCATCAGGGCTGGCAGATCCTCCGGAAGGACGGCTCGTGTCGTTGGGTGCAGTCGAGCCACGCTCTGGTAAAGTGGGGTGGGGCCGATGCCGTCCTGTGCTTCATCCGCGACGTCACCGAACTCCGCGACGCCGCCGATCGGCAGAACGCCCTCGAGGAACAGCTGCGGGAAGCGCAAAAGCTCGAAGCCGTCGGTCTGCTCGCCGGCGGCATCGCCCACGACTTCAATAACCTGCTCCAAGTGATCGGGGGAAACACCAACCTCGCGCTCGCCCCGGACAGCGAACCGCGTGAGCGCGAGGCTGCGCTCCGCGAGGTCGTTTCCGCGGTGGGGCGCGCCAGCCAGCTCACCCGGCAATTGCTCACCTTCGGGCGCCGGCAGGCGCTGCAGCGGGAGAGCATCGAACTCAACCGCCTCGTGGCCACGCATCTGGCGATGATCCGGCGGCTGATTCCCGAAAACATCCGCATCGATTTTCGGGCCGCACCCCAGCCGGTGGTGACGGAAGCAGACAGGGGTCAGCTGGAGCAGGTCCTGCTCAACCTCTGCCTCAACGCCCGCGACGCCATGCCCGACGGCGGGCGGCTGACGATCACGCTCGAGCCCGTGATGCTCGACGCCGCGACCGCGGAACGACTCTGTCAGCGGCCGACCGGGCCGTTCGTCCAAATCACTGTAGCGGATACAGGCTCCGGAATGACCGCGGCGGTCCTCGAGCGGCTGTTCGAGCCGTTTTACTCGACGAAGCCGCGCGACAAAGGCTCGGGCTTGGGACTGGCGGTCGTCTACGGCATCGTCCGGCAGCACGGCGGGCACATCGCCGCCCGCAGCGAACCGGGCAAGGGCACGGAGTTTGTCATCCTGTTGCCCGGCGAAACCCGCGAACAAGCTCCGGCGGAAGCGCCGCCCGCCGAGCCGGCTCCGCCCGTCACGGGACCCGTCACGGCCACGATTCTGGTCGCGGAAGACAATGAGGCGGTCCGTCTCGTGGCCGAACGGGTGCTCGGCCGCCTCGGCGCGCGGGTGATTTCCGCGGTCGACGGACAGCAGGCGGTCGATCGGTTTGCCGCCGCGCCCGAACAATTCGATCTCCTTTTCCTCGACATCATGATGCCGGGACTCAGCGGCTTCGAAGCGGCCGCCCGCTGCCGGGCCATTCGCCCGGACATCCCCGTGTTGTTCGCGAGCGGCTATGCCGCCGAATCGTTGGGCGCCAAAGTCGAGATGACCGCCAACGACACCTTGTTGCGCAAGCCCTACGACGCGGAGGCCCTGCGGGCCGCCGTGCGCGGCCTCCTGGCGCAGTCAGGGAGCCGACCGGGCGGGGATGATCGCAGCCCATCCAGCTGAGCCGAAACGATGGGGACGGACCGTGATTTTGTGGCGCGGGTCTCCCGACCCGTGTTTTACCCGCCACGGGTCGGAAGACCCGTGCCACTGGGATTGCGGCAAACCGATGGAGTGGTAGGAAGTGATCCAACATGAAAAAGATATTCGTTGCTGCTGTCCTCGGGCTGGTGCTCGCATCCGCCCAAGCCGCGGTTCTGGATGGGACCTGGAGGATCGACCACGTGAGGCGCGGCGGCGTCACGCTGCATACTTTCCTGGTCCTCGTTCAGAAAGGGGCCGAACTCGACGGCAAAGTGGTCATCTACGGCGGGGTCGATCTCCCCTTGCGCCAGGCGCGTCTGGAGGGGTCCGATGCCTCTTTCAGCATCGACTGGAGCACGGAGTACCGCGTCCACCCCGACGGCGACCAACTGCGGGTCACGATCATCTACGGGGGAAAGGACCGCGAAGAGGCCACGGCGATCCGGGTGCCGGAAGGGGACGTCAATCCGCCGGCCGTGATTCCGTTGGCCGCCTTGGAAGCCGTGCCCGCCAACGGATTGGCCCTGACTCCGCCGATGGGCTGGAACAGCTGGAATCATTTCGGCGACAAGGTCGACGACATCACGGTGCGCCAGACCGCGGACGCAATAGTGACCAGCGGCATGGCCGCGGCCGGCTATGTTTTCGTTAACATCGACGACACCTGGGAGGGTGGGCGCGACGCCAAGGGCAACATCGTCGCCAACGCCAAGTTTCCCAACATGAAGGCGCTCGCGGACTACGTTCACCGCCGTGGATTGAAGCTGGGCATCTACTCCTCGCCCGGGCCGGTGACCTGTGGCGGCTATGAGGGAAGTTACGGTCACGAGGAGCAGGATGCGGAGACTTTCGCCGAGTGGGGAATCGACTATCTCAAATACGATTGGTGCAGCGCTTCCCGAATCTACCATGACGCCGACCTTCAAGCGTCCTACCAGCAAATGGGCCGGGCCCTGGCGCGGTGCGGCCGCCCCATCGTCTACAGCCTGTGCGAATACGGCACCGCCGATGTTTGGACGTGGGGGACGAAGGTGGGCGCGAATCTCTGGCGCACCACCGGCGATATTCAGGACAACTGGAAATCGATGTCCGACATCGGATTCAACCAGAGCCGGCTCGCGCCTTACGCCGGCCGCGGCCACTGGAATGACCCGGACATGCTGGAGATTGGCAACGGCGGCATGACCCCGACGGAATACAGGACGCATTTCAGCCTGTGGTGCGTGCTGGCGGCGCCGTTGATGGCCGGCAACGACCTGCGCAGCATGTCAGCCGAGACGCTCGCGATTCTGACCAACCGCGAAGTCATCGCGGTCGATCAAGATGTCCTGGGCAAACAGGGCGAACGCATCCTGAGTCGCGACGGCATCGAGATCTGGGCCAAGCCGCTGCATGATGGCAGCCAGGCCGTCGCCATTTTTAACCGCACGGAGGAGGAGAAGGCCGCCAAGTTCACCTGGGCCGAGATCGGCCGGTCCGCCAAGCCGCAGGCGCTGCGGGATCTCTGGGAACACCGCGACTTGGTGCCGGCTGAGGATGACTGTTCCGGCCGGGTCCCCGCCCACGGCGTGCGGCTGCTGCTGGTGAAGTGAAGAGAAATCGTCGGGGTCGGTGAGGATTTCGAATTGCTGTAGCATGAAGGGGTGGCAGGCCCGCCGGTGTTTTCTCCCTTAGTCAACCTTTACCCATGAAAACATCCCCTATGTTGATCCTCGGTATCGGACTCTTGCTCCCCGGCATCGTCCTCGCGCAATACTCATCCTCCGCCCTCTCCGTTCAATCCATGAAGATGCATCAGACGACCTCGCCGGTCTTCCCGCAGCATGCGCTGCAGGTCGGCCTCACCAGCGGGGAGGCTTGCATCGCGATTGCGGTCGATTCGACGGGCCAACTGGCGGACCACCTCGTCGTCGGTTACACTTTTCCCGACTTCGCCGA
>Ga0182027_10011529_pt1 | contig 12486 bp, 12 predicted proteins | sample 712E1DmetaG_FD_121300 | JGI IMG/M metagenome (GOLD analysis project Ga0182027, IMG submission 121300) | Permafrost microbial communities from Stordalen Mire, Sweden - 712E1D metaG (Illumina Assembly) | ecosystem: Environmental > Terrestrial > Soil > Wetlands > Permafrost | place: Sweden...
CAGAATTCCCGGGGGCGATTTTCTATTCAAGATGGAAGGAATCGAGATAGAAGGCGGCAACGACATCGGCGTCGATGTGCAATACCCATGGGAAAACATGCCCCGCCGCTTCCACGAGCATAAGCTACAGATCAAATCCTTCTATATCGATAAGTACCCTGTCACCAATCAGGAGTTCAAGCAATTTCTCGCCGCTACCAACTATCATCCCAAGGATGACCTGAACTTTCTACGGGATTGGAACAACGGTACCTATCCTATAGGTTGGGCCAATAAGCCGGTGACCTGGGTTTTTCTCGAAGACGCCCGCGCCTATGCCGCCTGGGCCGGTAAGCGCCTGCCCCACGAGTGGGAGTGGCAATTCGCCGCGCAAGGCGCGGACGGGCGGCTATACCCCTGGGGTAACGACTGGCGCGATGCGGCCGTGCCGGCGCCGCAAAAAGGCCGGACCCTGGCTGGTCCGGACAATGTCGACGCTCATCCACAAGGCGCGAGTCCCTTCGGCGTCGTGGACCTGGCCGGCAATGTGTGGCAGTGGACCGACGAATACGTGGACGAGCACACGCGTGCGGGCATTCTGCGCGGCGGCAGCTACTATCGGCCGCAGGGTTCCATGTGGTATTTCCCGCAGGCTTATCGCAACGACCAACATGGCAAGCTGTTGTTGATGGCGCCCGGTTACGACCGCGCCGCCACGCTCGGATTCCGCTGCGTGGCCGACGCACCATGAGCGGCGCGGCCCTCTCAGTCAGTAGCGACGGCCAGCCTTTAATACCGAATGGAGAAATCGCGCGCTTTGATGGGCGCGCACTCGGATTCCGTGACTCCGTGGACTTCGCCGAACAGCGGGCCGCGGTGCAGATAGCCGGCCAGAGCGTCGAGCTGCGGTTTGGATCCATTGGCAATCACCTCGACGGTGCCGTCGTCGAGGTTGCGCACCAGGCCGGTGACGCCGAGTTCCTGGGCGCGGCGGCCGGCGAATTGGCGGAAGCCGACGCCCTGGACGTGGCCGCGGACAATGTAGCGGCGAGTCATGTGGAGGTTCTTAGTCATCCTAATCGCGAGCTCTGCTGCCGACCCATCGGAAGTTCCGATTCTAGCCCAGATGTTGCGGCTCCAATTGACCGCGGCGCGGGCAGGCCGCGCGAGATGCCGGCGAGACACACGATAGAATGCCTGTATGCCATTCCCGACCCACCGCATGCGCCGGCTGCGCGCGAGCGAGTCTTTGCGGAACCTGGTGCGCGAGACGCACCTGGAACCGTCGCAGTTCATTTTCCCGCTGTTCGTGGTCGAAGGCGAAGGGGTGCGGCGCGAGATCGGCTCGATGCCGGGCAACTACCAACTGTCGATCGACGAACTGCTGAAGGAATGCGAGACCACGGAGCGGCTGGGCATCGGGGGCGTGATGCTATTCGGCATTCCGTCGCATAAGGACGAGGCGGCGTCGGGGGCCTACGATGAGAACGGCATTGTGCAGCAGGCGCTGCGGGCGCTGAAGCACGCGCTGCCGAAGCTCGTGGCGATCACCGACGTCTGCAACTGCGAATACACGAGCCATGGGCATTGCGGCAAGGTGGTGGACGGCGACGTGGACAACGACGCGACGCTCGAATGGCTGGCCGCGGCGGCGGTCTCGCACGCCCGCGCGGGGGCCGATATCGTTGCGCCGTCCGACATGATGGACGGGCGCGTGGGCGCGATTCGGGAGGCGCTGGACGGCGCGGGGTTCGCGCAGACGCCGATTCTGAGCTACGCGGCCAAATACGCGAGCTGCTTCTATGGGCCGTTCCGCGAGGCGGCCGAGTCGACGCCGCAGTTCGGCGACCGGCGCAGCTACCAGATGGATCCGGCCAACGCGCGGGAGGCGATGCGGGAGATTGCGCTGGACCTCGAAGAAGGCGCGGACATGATCATGGTGAAGCCGGCGATGCCGTACCTCGACATTCTGCGGATGGCGCGGGACAGTTTCGACGAGCCGCTGGCGGCATACCAGGTTTCGGGCGAGTTCAGCATGATCATGGCGGCGGTGCGCAATGGGTGGATCGATCGCGACCGGGCGATCCTGGAGTCGCTGACATCGATCCGGCGCGCCGGAGCGGACATCATTCTGACCTATTTCGCGCATGCCGCGGCGCGGCTGCTGGGGTAAGCGGGGAGCGGGACGGACGGAATTCCGGAACATTACAGCGTTAATACGAAGGAAATAGCATGCAAAAAACAAATAATCCGCATGAATTAGCGGAAATTGCGAAGATAATTCGCCGGCATATCGTCGAAATGACTGGCGCAGCGAAGAGCGGCCATCCGGGCGGGTCGTTGTCGGCGGTCGAAATTCTGGTGACCTTATATTGGGACGTGATGCGCCACGACCCGGCGCATCCGAAATGGCCGCAGCGCGACCGGTTCATTCTGAGCAAGGGCCACGCGGCGCCGGTGTTGTACGCGGTGCTGGCGGAGTGCGGCTACTCGAGCGTGGACGAATTGCTGACGCTGCGCAAGATGGGGTCGATTTACCAGGGCCATCCGGACGTACGGTTCCTGCCGGCGCTGGAAGCCTCGACGGGCTCGCTGGGCGAGGGGCTGTCGCTCGGGCTGGGCATGGGTTCGGGGCTGAAGCTGGACGGCTACGACTCGCGCGTGTACGTAATGGTCGGCGACGGGGAGAGCCAGGAGGGGCAGATCTGGGAAGCGGCGATGTATGGCGCCTATCACCAGGTGGATAACGTCTGCTGCATCGTGGATTACAACAAGATTCAGCTCGACGGCTTCGTCAAAGACATTCTGGACGTCGCGCCGCTGGCGGAGAAGTGGCGCGCGTTCGGCTGGCATACGCTGGAGATCGACGGGCATGACTTCGGGGCGGTGAAAGCCGCCTTCACGGAAGCCGCGGCGACGAAGGGCAAGCCGACCTGCATCGTGGCCGACACGATCAAGGGTAAGGGCGTCAGCTTCATGGAAAACAACCCGAAGTTCCATGGCGTGGCCCCGACGCCGCAAGAAGTGGAACTGGCACTGAAGGAGCTGGCCTGAGATGGCACTGACGACGAATTACGAATTGAAGCTGGGCGCGGCGACGCGCGAGGCCTTCGGCCGGGCGCTGGTGGAAGTGGCGCGGGAGAATCCGAACGTGGTGGGGTGCGACGCCGACCTGTCGAAGTCCACGATGATGACGTACTTCGCCAAGGAGTTCCCCACGCGGTTCTTCGAATGCGGAATCGCCGAGGCGAACATGGTGGCGCTGGGGGCGGGGCTGGCGATGACGGGCAAGATCCCGTTCGTGAGTTCGTTCTCCTGCTTTGTGATGAACAAGGGTTTCGAGCAGTTGCGGACGACGGTGGCGTACCCGGGCGTGAACGTGAAGGTGGTGGGAACGCACAGCGGGATTTCAATCGGCGAGGATGGGCCGTCGCAGATGTCGATCGAGGACCTGGCGCTGGCCTGCGCGCTGCCCGGATTCACGGTGATCAGTCCGGCGGACGAAGTGGCGACGCGGGCGGCGGTGCGGTGGGCCACAGAACACTTCGGAGGCGTGTTCCTCCGCTGCGGACGGGCGAAAGTGCCGGTGATCTATGCCGCCGATGCGAAGATTGAGATCGGCAAGGCCAACCTGTTGCTGCCGGGCCGCGACGTCACTCTGGTGGCGCATGGGTTAATGGTTGCGGAATGCCTGCGGGCGGCGGCGGCGCTGGACGCAGAAGGCATTTCGGCGCGGGTACTGGACGTGCATACGCTGAAGCCGCTGGACGAAGAGACCCTGGCCGCGGCGGCACGGGAAACCGGCGCGCTGGTGGTGGCCGAAGAACACCTGGTGGACTGCGGCCTGGGGGCGCGCGTGGCGCAGGCGCTGGCCCGGCGGGCTCCGGCGCCGATGGAATTCATCGGCCTGGAAACGTACGCCGAGTCCGGCACGCCCGAGGGCGTCCCGGCCAAGTACGGGCTGACGAGCCAGAACGTGGTGGCGGCGGCGCGGCGCGCGATCGCGCGCAAGGCGAGTTAGGAAGACGCGACGCGGGCGTCGGTGCGGCGCAGGCGATTGGCCAGAATCTGCATTACGGCGAGCGCGAAGAAGGGCGTCTCCTGGACCATGAATTCGAAGCGGCGGCGATTGACCGCGGCCATGCGGGAGTCTGTCGCGGCCACGGCGGCGGCGCTGCGCGGACCGTCGTCAATGAGCGCCATCTCGCCGAAGATTTCACCGGGACCGAGCAGTTCGAGCCGCTTCGTCCCGATCAGGATTTCGACCTCGCCTTCGATGATGACGTACATATGCATGGCCGGACCCTTTTCTTCGGCCGAGAAGATAGCCTGGCCCGCAGAGAAGCTGACGGTTTCGGCGTTCCGGAACAAATTGAGAAACAGCTTGGTGGTGCTCATTGGCGCACGGTCTCACTTTCGGCGGTGAAGTAACGATAGCATACGTCCTTCCCGGTCGCAAAGCAGGAAACTCCGGACGGAGCGAAGGGCGACAGAGGGCGCGAAGGCGGTTGCATCCGGGCGGAATTTCAGACAGCGAACGGCGGATCGGCAGCGCGGGAGGCGGGATCACGCTAGGAGCGGGGCATCGATTTTTCGCGCGCATCTGAAGGTAATTTCATGACAAATTCATGAATTAGCAGGAGAGAAGACTGGAGACGCCGGCACTGTCAATGATAGACAGGCCAATATGTCGAGCTCAATTGTCCGGAATGGGTTTTTGGGCCGAATGCGTGAGTCGACCGCATTACCGGCACTCGAGTATCCGCTACCGGCGGTGGGACGGGTGGCTGTGGTCGGCACGCGACTGGGGGCGGAGCCGGACGTGAGGTCGTTCCCGCATTGGAGTACACGCGATCTGGAGAACTGGAAACCCCAGGCGCTGGCGGGGCGGCGTTCGGAGTTGTTCGCCATGGGGGCGCTGCGCCGCCAGGGGTACCTGGCGCTGCCGGAACTGCGGTTTCCGCTGGTGGTGCTCTCTTCCCTGCCCGAGGGGCCGCTTTCCGCCGAGCAGCACGAGCGTCTGTGGTGGCTGTTCGAGCTCCCCGTGTATGAGCAGATCCGCGGCGCGGACGACACCCTGCTGGGCTGGGAGTGCGATGCCCGGGAGGGCTGGCACCTGGCGTGCGAAGAGAACGGCAGCCCGAGAGTGACGCTGGACGAACTGCGCGAGGAGGGCTGGCAGGGAGCCCAATGGCACGGTTTGTGCGGCTGTGGAAAGACCTGCCTGCGGTTGATTGCCGAACCGGCGGTGGGACGGCGGGCCCTGGCTGCGGCGGCGGGCCGCTCAGCGCACAGCGCAGGCGTCCTGCAGTACGCCTCATAAAACCCCGAACTTCAAAGACGCGGGGGACGCTGCGCGCGGAGTCGCGCGCACCGGCGTGGATGCGAAGAGCAAACGCTAGCCACGCCGGTCAGCCAACGGGATTCGCCAGCCGGCCGATGGTCCGCATATACTGATTGCGACCCACTCCTCTTTTCCGAAAGGACTCCGCCGTATGGACCGCCGACGATTCCTCACGACCGCGCTCGCCGCGCCCGCCTCTCTCGCCATTCCCGCAAGTTACGCGGCGCTGTTCGACGAGAAGCCGAAGCGGGTCGGTATTATCGGCCCCGGCTGGTACGGCAAGATCGACCTGATCCGGTTGCTGCAGGTGGCGCCGGTGGAAGTGGTTTCGATGTGCGACGTCGACAAGCACATGCTCGAACAGGCCGCGGATCGCATCCAGGCGCGCCAGAGTTCGAAGAAGCGTCCGCGCACTTACGCCGACTACCGCAAGATGTTGGCGGAGCGGGACCTCGACATCGTGCTGATTGCGACGCCCGACCACTGGCATGCGCTGGCGATGATCGAAGCGGTGAAGGCCGGCTGCGACGTGTACGAGCAGAAGCCCATCAGCGCCGATGTGATCGAGGGTGCGGCGATGCTGGCCGCGGCGCGCAAGTACGGACGGGTGGCGCAGGTGGGGCTGCAGCGCCGCAGCACGCCGCACCTGGTGGAGGCGCGGGACCAGATCATCCGCGAGGGCAAGCTCGGCAAGATCGGCCTGGTCGAGATTTACTGTTACTACCCGATGCGCCTGAACGGCATACCGCCGGCCATCCCGCCGCCCGATTACCTGGACTGGGACGCCTGGACCGGGCCGGCGCCGCTGCGGCCCTACACCGCGTTCATTCATCCCGGCCAATGGCGCGCCTACAAGGAGTACGGCAACGGCATCGTGGGCGACATGTGCGTGCACATGCTCGACATGACGCGCTGGATGCTGGGCCTGGGCTGGCCCAAACGCATTTCCTCGGAGGGCGGCATTTTCGTACAGAAGAACTCGGCCGCCAACATACCCGACACGCAGACGGCGACGTTTGAATTCGACGACCTGACGGTGGTCTGGCAGCACCGCACGTGGGGCAATGCGCCGGACCCGCAGGACCAGTGGGGCGCGGCGTTTTACGGTGACAAGGGAACGCTGAAGGCAAGCGTGTACCGCTACGAGTTCACGCCGCTCGGGCAAACCACGCCGGCGATCCACAAGGACGTCACGTACGAGCTGGAGCAGTATCCCGAGGACAAGACCGAGGAGCGGCTCGAGAAGCACTGCGCGCCGGCCATCCGCTATCACATGCTGGATTTTCTGGCGGCCATCGCCAAGCGCTCCAAGCCCGTGGCGGACATTGAAGAGGGCTTCATTTCGACCTCGAGCTGCATCCTGGCGAACTTGGCGCTGGAGACCGGGCGCTCGATCACCTGGGACCCGCAGAAGCTGCGGGCGATCGACAACGAGGAAGCCAACCGCCGGTTGCGCCGCGTGTACCGCCAAGGCTACACGCACCCAGAGCCGAATCAGGTATGAAGGCGGGGCGGCACTGCGGCCAGCGCCGTGAACGGGCGTGTCTACAGGCGCACTCGAGGGCCCAAACCAGCGGCCTAAACCAGCGGTTTGAATCGCGAACCGAATGCGAATAGAATGGGCGCGCGAGGGTTGCCTCAGGCGCTCGCGAGTGTGTACATGAAAAATGAACTGAGTGTCCTTCTCATCGACGGTGAGGAGAAAACGGTCGCGCCGGTGCGGGAGATTCTGGAGAAATCGGAAGCCCCGTCCGTGCGGGTGCAGTGGGCCGGCACGCTGGCGCGCGCCGTCGAACTGCTCGCTGGGGCTTCGTTCGATGCCATCGTAGTGCACCTGGAGCTGCCGGACAGCAAAGGGTTCGAGACCTTCGCCGGGCTGAAACAGCACGCGGCGGAGGCGACGCTGATTGTCGTGACGGAAACAGAAGACCACGAGCTGGCACTCAGGACCCTGCGCGCCGGAGCGGAAGAGTCCCTGACGCGGGACGAAGTGCGAGCGCCGGGCCTCGGCCGGCGTCTGCGCTACGCGGTGGAGCGCCATTGGTCGAGAATGCCGCATGAGGCCCGCGTGCTGGCCTTCATCGGCTCGAAGGGCGGGGTCGGCACGACCACGGTCGCGCTGAATATGGCGGCGGCGATGCTGGCGTTGGGAAAGTCCGTCGTCGCCATCGAGATGCATCCCGATTGGGGCTCTTTCAGCACGCAGCTCATTCTGACGCCGGCGCGCACGATCAGGCGGCTGATCGAGTCCGCAAACGTCAGCGCGGCGGAGGTGCAGGAGGCGCTGTTCAAACTCCCATCCGGCCTGCAGGTGCTGTTTGGACCGCAGACCGTGGCGGAATTCAGCGCTGCAATCGATGCCGAGAAGGCGGCGATGATCCTCACGGGGGCGGCCAGCCTGGCGGATGTAGTGATCCTGGATCTGCCGCCCGGGCCGAGCGCCGCGAATGCCGCGCTGGTCCACGCCGCCAACTACTCAGTGCTGGTGCTGGAGCGCGAGCGAGCCGCGTTTGAATCGGCGGTCGCGCATCTGCCGCTGGTGGAGTCCTGGAGCGCGGCGCAAAGGACGGTTGGCGCCTTGGTCGTCAATCGCACTTCGTTCGTCGAATCGGTGTCGTTGGACGAAATCACGAAGCGGTTGAGTTGCGGATTCCTGGGAACGGTGCCTCCGGCGGCCGAAGTTCTGGCAGTCCGCGGGACAGGCGTTCCCTTGACGCTGGCCCGGCCGGAGCTGGCGTTTTCACACTCGGTGATGCAGATCGCGGAGCGGCTGTCGGTCGATCCGGTGAAGTACTTCGAGGTGTAGCGCGCGTGGAGGACTGATCCAGGCGGCTACGGGTGAGCCAGCCGATTGGGAGAGAAACGGGCGGCGCGTCCGGCCGTCAGTATAATGAGCCCTTGGCCGTGTGGAGCCGGCGGTTGAGAATGACATGGTTTGATCAGACGTTCGCCGCGGGCTGCCGCCTGCGCCGCCAGAGGACGCGGGCCGGCCGCGCGATCGCCGTGGCCGCTCTACTGAGCACTGCGTTGTTCCTGCCCGCGCACAGCTTGGCCGCGGGTCCGGTGGAGTTCGGCCACGCCGAACTGCAGAAGGTGATCGAGGAGCGCGGTCTGAACGCGCGCTCGTTCCATGTGGCCGTGGAATACTCGCTGGTGCTCGCGGCCGACGGTTTTCAGATCCAGGGACAGATCATTCGCGGCGGCGCGCGCCGGGGCTTGATGTATGGACTGCTGGAGGCCGCCGATCAGTTGCGCGAGCGCAAGACGCTGGCCGCGGTGAAGGCGACGCCGCGTTTCGAAATCCGCGCGGCGCGCCTGCACGCCGGCGACGAAGTGCTGGGCCGCCCGGAACGCGAATGGCGCGGTTTGTTTGAGGCCCTGGCACGAGCCCGCTTCAGCCGCCTGCGGCTCGAAATGCGGGAGCTCACGGCCGAACGCTCGCTGCGCCTGGCGCGGATCGCGCCTCTGGCCGAGGAGCACGCCATCGACCTGGCGCTGAGCCTGGAGCAGATCGACCCGCCGCTGCTGCTGAAGCTGCTGGGCGAATCGATCGTCTTCAAGGCCGTCGAGGTCCCGCCGGGTGCGGCCGCCACGGCTCTTGCGACGCTCTCCGAGGCGGGCCGCTTCGTGACCCTCGACATCGCCGCGAATGCGATGACAGCGGAATTGAAAAGCCAGGCACAGGAGTTGCGCGTGCCGCTGCTCAGTCTCTCGAAGAGCGAGGCGGGTACGGCACCCTACGTCTGGCTGACCGGGTTGGCCGCTCCGGAATCGCTTCAAACGCTGGCCGCAGGCAAAGCCGCCGGCTTCGAGGCGGGTCCGCTGAGCGAGAATTGGACTGGCCTGGAACACCAACTCGGCGGCTGGTCCAGCCTGGCGTTCAACGAAGAGCGCGGGCGCGCGGCAGCGGCGACGGGCCAGCCTGCGTCGAAGAAGAAGACGGCGAAGAAACGCCCCAGCCAGTGAGCGCGGCGCCTGAAAGTGGCCGACCGGCTGGAAGGCGGAGGCCGACGGCAAAGCGTGACCGGACGGGCGGGCACGAACGCCGCGAGCGCGTGCCGCAGGGCTCTCAGTGCCACCTGGCGTCGCGGTCGGCAGACGCATCACATAGAATGACTGCATGTTGCGACGAGTCCTTCTACTCAGCCTGACCGCCGTAGTGTGCCTGGCCCAGGCGCCAGCGCCCGGCAAGGCTCCTTCGCCCGTTCAGGACGGAGACCCCCATGGCGATGCGCCGTACCTGATCGAGCCCGGCTGGACGCCGTTGTTCAATGGCCACGACCTCACGGGCTGGCACGGCCGGAACCCGAATCAGAAGAACGAATGGTTCACCACGACGGCCGTCTTCTATGACCGCCTGCTGAGTCCCAAGAGTCTGGCGGCGCGCGGAACCCCGGGCGACCGGATGCTCAACGGTCCGCACGGCACCACCGTGGACCTGGTCACCGACCAGAAGTTCGGCGACATCGAGTTGTATCTCGAATTCATGCTCGCCAAGGGCTCGAATTCGGGCGTCTTCATGCACAGCCTGTATGAATGCCAGATCTTCGACAGTTACGGGGCGACGCAGCCCATGACTTCGTCGGACGGCGGAGGGATCTATCACCAGTGGATCAACGAGCAGGGCGTGGGCGGCTCCGCGCCGCGCGTCAACGCCTCGCTGCCGCCGGGCGCGTGGCAGAGTTACCAGATCTGGTTCCAGGCGCCCAGGTTCGACGCGAGCGGCAAGAAGATCGCGAACGCCAAATACCTGCGCGTTCTGCACAACGGCATTCTGGTCCAGGAGAACGTCGATCTGGCCGGCCCCACGCGCGCCCACATGGACATCCCCGAAGCGCCCGAGAATTCGCTGATGATTCAAGGCGATCACGGCCCGGTGGCGATCCGGAATATCTACTGGCGGCCGTTGCGGCCGCTGGTGGAGCGCTGACGGAGGCGCAGCCGCTTTACGGCGGCGGAACGCCTCTAACGCACGACGACGGGGCGAATCCCGCGCGCCCGGCCCGACTCCTCGTCCACATCCACGATCACGGCATGCAGCTCGACCCAGCCTTTGGCCGCCTCGAAGCGCACCGGCAACTGGGTCAGGAAGCGGTGGATCACCGTCTGGCGTTCCACTCCGATGACGCTTTCGTACGGCCCCGTCATGCCGCAGTCGGTCTGGTAGGCCGTGCCTCCCGGCAGCACACGCGTGTCGGCCGTCGGGATGTGCGTATGCGTTCCGATGACCGCCGAGACGCGTCCGTCGAGGTACCACCCCATGGCGACCTTCTCACTGGTCGCTTCGGCGTGGAAATCCACGAAGCGGACCTTCACCTCGGCGGGAATCTGCTGCAGCAGTTCGTCGGCCTTGCGGAACGGATCTTCGATCGTCGCCATGTGGACCCGGCCCTGCAGGTTGATCACGGCGCAAGCGACGCCGTTGCGCGCCTTGCCGACCCACAGCCCGCTGCCGGGCAGCGATTCGGCGTAGTTGGCCGGGCGCAGCAGGCGCGGCTCGCGCGGCAGGAAATCGTAAACCTCGCGTTTGTCCCAGACGTGGTTGCCGGTGGTCAGGACCTCCAGCCCCATGCCAAACAACTCCTGCGCCACGTTCGGCGTAACGCCAAAGCCGCCGGCTGAGTTCTCGGCGTTCGCGATCGCGAGTCCGATCTTCTCCTCGCCGATGATGCGCTGCAGGTGCTCCTCGACCATGCGCCGGCCGGAGGAGGCGAAGATGTCGCCAATAAACAGGATGTTCATTCAGATTCTTCTAACAGGCTATCGAAGAACTCCTCTGGACGCGCGCGTGGCCCAGGTCCGGGCGCTGAGCGGAGCGTGGGCGGTGGCCTCGGGCATGGCCCATTCCGTTCGGCCGGGAGCGGCAGCGTCCAGCACGGGCGCAACCGGCTGGCGGGCCGGCCCAAATCCCGGCCCCATGGACACCAAACCGGATGACAATCGGCTCCCGGCTCCAGATCGTTCGTCCTCCTGCTCCGATCGTCCTAAAGGAAGTCGCGGAAGAGCCGATTGTTTAAGTGAGCCCACTTCGAGGAGCCCAGGAGAACCAAGATGCCATTTCTGGTTTGGGAGCCGTCATTCAGCGTGGGGGTTTGGGATCTCGACCGGCAGCACCGCTCGTTGATCGGGTTGATCAACCAGCTCCATGTGGCCGTTTCGGGTGTCGATCCGGACAAGAAACTGCAGGCGGTCTTTGCCGCCACGGTGGACTATGTGCGGAATCACTTCGCGTTCGAGGAATCGTTCCTGGAGCGGCTCGGCTACGCGGACCTGGCCGGCCACAAAGAGATCCACAATGGACTGCTCGACCAGCTAGGCGACATGCGGCGTCAATTCGACGCGGGTCCACTCACTGTGAGTCCAGGGCTGGTGAAGTTCCTCAAGGAGTGGGTGATCGCGCACATTCTGCAGTGCGATCACGGCTATGCCGAGCTGGCTGCGCAGAAGAGCCAGCGGCTGATGGCCACCGTGTCGGTGGACTGAAGTGGACTGAACGCCAGGCGCGTAGCTCGCCCAGGGCGGCCGCCGGCACGCCGCCAGGCGGGTCGAACCGGCGCGACGGCGCCGCAACTCTATCGGCCGCCGCGCAGACGAAGAAGGAATCCCCCGTTGGGGTTCGTTGAGCTGCTGGAACGGACCGGCCGAGCCCTGATAAACTCAAGTCGTCCCGCGCGGACGTGGCGGAACTGGCAGACGCACCAGACTTAGGATCTGGCGGGGTGACCCATGGGAGTTCGACTCTCCCCGTCCGCACCATATTGATTCCAAATCGTCTTAGCGGTTCCGTCCGGATGGATGCGGGTTACTCCTCGAGCCGGAAGAGGCGGCGGATGAGGGCAATCGTCTGCTCCCCGTCGGGCAGCGCGGCGGCGCGGCGGATTTCGGTCAGCGGGCCGTGGGCGATTTTGTTAAGCAGGCCGCGCGTATAGGCGGCGAGCGCCTCTTCCTGCGGCGGGCTCAACGTGCCGAGTTTCCCGCGCACGCGTTCCATCTCGGCGCGCGCCAACTCCTCGAGCTGCTGCTGGAGCTTGACCAGCGTAGGCGCGGCTTCGCGCGCTTTCCAGCGGGCGATCAGGCGGTCGATTTCATCCTCGACGATTTGCTCGGCGTCCGCGGCTTCGCGCTGGCGCGTCTTAAGGTTCTGCTCGACGGCGCGGCCGAGG
>Ga0182027_10011530_pt1 | contig 12486 bp, 8 predicted proteins | sample 712E1DmetaG_FD_121300 | JGI IMG/M metagenome (GOLD analysis project Ga0182027, IMG submission 121300) | Permafrost microbial communities from Stordalen Mire, Sweden - 712E1D metaG (Illumina Assembly) | ecosystem: Environmental > Terrestrial > Soil > Wetlands > Permafrost | place: Sweden...
GCGGCGCACCACGTGCACGGCGGCGAGTCTTGGCCGGCTCAATTTTGCAGGGCTCCGTGCGGCGAGTCGAGGCAAGCGCTTTGAGCACAACATCGCGGGTTCCTCGCGGGTCACGGTTCCGTGTTCAACTGTTCTGCCTGCCGCAGCAACTCGTGCCCCGTATGGTCTCGGCCGCAGCCGCGCGCCTGCTCGACGGCGAGTGTGACGGCACGTCGGACAATCTTGTGGACGCCATGTCGGGCCCCGTCGATCCAGGAGTAATCGTCTTCCGGTAGGAACGGTCCCCCGCACAGATCGAGCAGCTCCTGCGCCAGCGCGGGCGCGAGAGCCGACGCCGCGGAGTCACGAGAGGAGTCAGCACGTGCGCAGGCCGAGGCTCGCTTGCTGATGCTGTCGATCTCGCGAATGTCCACCCAGCACCGACTGCGATCGAGCGAGATGCGTCCGTCGTGCTGGACCACCACCTCGGGCAAGAGCTTGCGCAGGCGATAGACGGTGGTTTCGAGCGCGTGCCGGGCGGCGTCGCCTTCGGCCTCGGGCCAGAGCGCATCGGCAACTCGGCCTTCGGGGACCTTGTCGGAGCCAAACGCGATCAACGCTTTCAGGAGTTCGATGGGCTTGCGAGGCGACTTGCGGCCGAACGACAGGGCGCGGCCGTCGACTTCAACGTGAAAAGCGCCGAGGGTTCGCACGCGGACCTTCCACGGCCAAGCTGCGGTGGCGCCGTCGGGCGGCGTGAGCGCGTGGCAGGCAATGACCTTGCGTGCGTGTTCGGGCTGGATGCCGCGCCGGAGCGCGAATGCGCACAGCTCGGCGAGCTGGGGATGGGCCATCACGGCGCATGAGATCAGTCCGGAAGCAGCCCCGATCCCGAATGAGATTTCGAGGAATTGCGACGCCTCTCGCTCCTCGCCCCGTCGGAGTGCATCGAAGGCCGCCACCGCTGCGGCGGGAGCAGTGACAAGGCGCCAGCAAGCGGGGTGGGCAAAGCCCTCACCACGCGCAATGTGGCGAATTCTCCCCGGCTTCCCGCCTTCGACCTCGGCAACTGCAAGAACGCCCTCGGCCATTCCCAGCCAATTCGGTGCACCGCCAGCCGTGGCGAGCTCGATACCAAGCCGTGCGTGGCGGACTGCTTCCGACTGATCGCCGGCCCTCAGAGAAACGCAACTCGCCAGTGTCTCGTAGATCGAAGCTTGGACGAGCAACCTGCGATCGATGGAGGCATCAAGAGCGCGCAACGCACTCTGCGCCCCCTGCAAATCATCAAGCCCCAGATTAGCCCATACGACTTGCGTTTGAAGTATCGTAGTCCACAACGGGAGCCCCGAGCACTCGGCAAGCGCCAGTCCCTTGTCTAGGTTGCGAAGTGCCGTCGCCGACTGTCCGCCCAATACGTCGAGCGTCCCCTGCAGCCCGAGCCAATAGACGGCTGTCGCGGGATCGTGCCTCGCCTCGTCCGAAGATGGTGCAACTGCGTCCAGGATCTCCCGGATGCGGGCGCAATTTGGCTCGAAGTTGTCGAATTGCACCACGGCGGCCCCGACGGATCTCCGTACTCGAATGTCCTCCCTGCCGAACACTACGGCGCGAGCACGCTGGCGCCAAGACTCCATATCGGGGTGGCCCGGCTGCCGAAAGGCAAGGGCCGTGAACATCCCCCCAACGGCGCTTGCCTCGATCGCGGGGGTGGGCGCTTCGGGCCAGCGACGGCGCAGCTCGGCGAACACCTCGATCCAGTGGTCGAGCGGCCGGTAGTCGCTCCAATGAAACACGTAGGTACTTGTGAGGCTCGACCATGTCAGGTACGCGCCCGCAGCGTCCCCTCGCTCCCAGAAGAGCTGGTACGCCGCCTCGAGGCGCTGGCGCGCGGCTTCCGGGGCCGCGGCGATGATGGTCTGTCCGAGCCAATACAAGAGCCACGGCTCCCGATCGCGAAGCGCTTGCGGCAACGAGTGGATCCAAGATGCCAATGTCTGCAATCGTGCCGCGGCGGCAAGCTCGGGAGCCTGCACCACGATGAGCCTCGCCAATTCCTCCCACGATCCGGCCGCCCGCAAGAGCTCCACCGCGCTGTCGGTCTCGCCGGTCGCAACCAGCTTGACGGCCGCCTCGGCGCGCAGCCGGTCGCGCCGTTCGGGATCGAGTACCTCCCGGCCACGCGCCAAGAGGAATTGCCGGAACAATGGATGGTAGTCGTACACCTCCTCTTGCTGGTTGAGGCACGAGGTGAAGTATCCGGCGCGTGCCAGGCCGGCGAGCAGTTTGCGTGCGGTCGGGATGCCGGTGAGCTGCTCAACACTTTGGCCGTAAACTCGTGGCAGGAGCGCGGTCTCAAGCAGCAGACGGCGGACCGGCTCGGCTGAGCGGTCGAAAAACTCGCTGGCAAAGTAGTCGAAGAGCTCGGTCTGTGCGCGGAGAGCTTCGAGCCCGTCTTCACCGCCACGATAACCGCTGGCAAGCATGATGACGATTCCCGAGGCCCAGCCTTGGGTCGAGTGATAAAGCCGAGCCGCGGCTCTTGACGTCAGCTTCGCGCCGTGGGCCCGCGCTATCGCCACGGTCTCCCTCTGGGTGAGCTGGAGATTCTTCGCCGATATCACAGAGAGCTTGCCCTCGGCGAGAGTTTTCGCGAGCAGAGCAGGGGGAGGCGTGCGGCTCGCGACAAGTAGGCTCGCGCCCACTGGCATCTCGGAAACCGCAGCCTGTACGACGTCGTGAAAAGCCGAATTCTCCGGCGCATCCTGGTAGTTGTCGAAGACCAGCACGCGCTTACCGAGATGTTCCCACAGGGCACGAAAGAAGCGACGGGCAAACGGACCGAGGGCGGCCGCGTAGTCGGTGGAAAAGGCTGGCAGGGGATTCACCCGCCGCCGAGCCACCTGACGGACAGCTAGGCAGAGATAGTGGAAAAGCGACGCCACGTCACCGTCCCCTTCATCCACGCGATACCAGAGGCAAGGGATCCGTCGGGTTTCAAGGTAGCTTGCGATGAGCGTGGTCTTGCCCGCTCCTGGGGGCCCCGAGATCCAGACCGCGGGCGACCTGCGCGCCTTATCAATGTGGGCGAGCAACCGGCGCACCACATGCACGGACGCAAGCTTGGGCGGAGCTAGCTTGGCCAGTACTGATGGTCGGCTGCTGGCGAGCATTGCGCATTCGACAACGATCCCCAAGGAGAGTCAACCCTGGGTAGTGGGTCAGTTTGAGATGGCGACGGGGATGCACGAGAAGGCGCAGCGATCAATGGCAATTTGCCGCGTCGCGATTTCGTCCTTCCAGCAAAATCTTGCAAGCGATAATCTGCCGTCGTGCAACTCTGGCTTCTGGTTATTGGAGCGGCTGTCCAGCTCGCCGTCCTTGTCCTCGGGGCGTACGTCGCGCACATGAACAAGGAACGTCGTCCCAGGTCATTCGCTGCGTTCGTCTTCCTTGGGCTCGTGGCCTTTGCGATAACGGTATGGATGGCGGTCCTGACGTATAGAAGTGGAGAAGAATTCAAGAAGACGCTTCAGAGGATTGCCGACAAAGTGGAAGCATATTCTGGACGCCCGGTGGGTGAGGCATCTCTTGCTGGAATTGAACAAGGGATCGCGGAACTCAAGACGATGGTGAAACCGAAGCCATGGTGGCTGACGCCGGAGCAGATTTCTCTGCTTGCAAAGAGGATGGCGCCATTTGCCGATGGGACGGATAGAACGGATGACCTGCTCTACGTCGTGATTTGGGATCATGACAGCAGTAGACTCGTTTCAGATCTTGCGAGTGCGTTTCGAGCTGCTGGCTGGAAGCTGGGCTCTGGGTTTAACCCTTTTCATGACCAGGTGACCTACAGGTCTGGACTCCACTTGATGGTACATTCACAGACCGATCAACCTAGGGGGCTGAATGTCCTGGCAAAGACACTTGAGGAAGGTGGAATACCTCCCATCTTGATCGTTGACGAATCCGTGCCACCGGATCGCTTTGGTATTCTCGTCGGCGCAAGACCCGCCAACTAGTCCAGCAAATCCACGATCTCCCCAATCTCCCACACGTGATCCGTGACTCCCGCCGCCATCGCAGGGGTCACCCGCAGCGTCTGGTGAATCCGGCAGAAGTTGTAGTGCATGAAGTGCAGCGCGACGGCGGTGCAGTGGTTCTCGACCTTCTTCGAGAAAGCGTTCGTCAGGCGGGTGAATCGGCGCATACTCATCCGCATGGTGAGGTTCTGGCGCTCGACGTAGCTCGTGCTGATGTGCTTCTGGTCAGGGTTGCCGACGATGGGCTCTTTCTTAGCACCAGTGCAAACGGCGGGGCTGTAGCGAGCCTCTCCACCGCGGTCTTCGCCGCCATATAGCTTCACCAGCATGGCGTAGTCGATGTCATCGCCAAAGGCGTGCTCGACCGCGTCCAGGTAGCACCTGTGACCGTCGGTTGTGAGCTGCACGCGATTGGCGAGACGGCCAGCCAGATCCGAGATGAAGCGCTTCGCGGTGTCTGTGCCACGGTCGCCAACGAGCCACGACGGCACCAGCTTGGTATCCGCGCAAATCGCCGTCCACGTCCACACGTCGCCCACGCCGTGCGCGCCCGCGTTCACCTGCTTCTGCTTCGCGCCCACGAAGGACCAAATCTCATCGCACTGGATGCGCTTGCACGGGAGGTTCACGAGCTTCTCAACCTGGTACGCCTCGCAGGCCGCGCCGATGTCGACCAGCAGCTTGATGACCGTGTTCTTCGCCACGCCGGTCATGCGCACCGTGGCCCGGATGCTGTTCCCCTCGACGAGCGAGGCGACCACCTGGATTTGCTTGCTTCGTGGAAGGCGATTCATACTGACCATTATGCGGGAGCGGTTAGGCATTGTAAATAGGAATTTTTACAATAGGTGTAAAGATGGTAGTTGACACCTCATTGGCGATATGGCAACGTCTATCTCGCATGGAAGTTCGCTTTGCCGATGCGGAGCTTGACCGCCTGGAAACCGAAGCGGGCGATGGAAGGTTTTCCCAGGCGGTGGTCAAGGCGTACCGTAAACGTATTCAAATGATTCGCGCAGCTTCCAGCACCCAAACCTTTTACGCCTTGAAATCATTGCACTTTGAGAAGCTGAAGGGAGGCAGATCCGGGGAATGTTCGCTGCGTCTTAATGACCAATGGCGACTGGTTCTCCGAATAGAGGAAAGCGCCGGCCAAGCTGTGGCGGTGATTTGCAGTATCGAGGACTACCACTAACACGGTGAGACAACCATGACACAGAGAATCCCTGCCGAAGTATTTCCCCCAGGCGAGTTCATCCGAGATGAACTCGAAGCCAGGGGCTGGACTCAGGGGGTATTAGCGGACGTGATGGGACGCCCGGAGAGGGTGGTCAGCGAGATCATTTCTGGCAAGAGGGGTATTACGCCAGAAACTGCCCGTGGACTATCCGCGGCGTTTGGCACAGATCCGACCTTCTGGATCAACCTCGAAGGTGCCTATCGTCTCTACAAGGTTCAACACTCCGATGACGTCGTCAAACGACGTTCAGCCCTTTACAGCTATGCTCCGATAAAGGAGATGGTCAGAAGAGGATGGATCGAGGTAACCGAAAGCGTTGACGTCCTAGAGCAGCGGGTGAAGGAGTTCTTCGAGGTGGACTCTATTGACAGCTCGCCAGCGTTCTACGGAGCGGCTAAAGCAAGCCCCGCATCTGCAAGTCCAATTCAGCTTGCCTGGATGTTTCGGGTCAAGCAGATCGCGCGCGGAATGATTGCTAAGAGGTATTCGGAAAAGACTCTGCGTGATTCCCTGGAACGTCTCCGCGGACTCATGACGGCTCCAGAGGAGATCCGACACGTTTCGCGTATTCTCGCTGACTGCGGAGTTCGTTATGTGCTCGTGGAATCCCTCGCCGGATCGAAAATTGACGGAATCTGCTTCTGGCTCAACGACATCTCTCCAGTAATTGGGATGTCTCTTCGTCATGATCGAATCGACAATTTTTGGTTTGTCTTGCGCCATGAGATCGAACACGTCCTGTGGAAGCACGGGCGTTCCTCTCCAATCTTGGACGTAGAACTTGAGGGAGAACGCGCCGGGACTGGCCCGGGGGTTTCCGAAGAGGAGAAACTAGCCAATGAAGCCGCTGCGGATTTCTGTGTGCCGAAGCGACAGATGGATCATTTCGTGTCCGTCAAGGGTCCCTTTTTCGCCGAACGGGACATCATTGGGATGGCCAGAACCCTACGCGTTCACCCGGGGATTGTTGCTGGGCAGTTGCAGTTTCGGACCAACCGATATGATCGATTCAGAACACATCTGGTGAAGATTAGGTCATTCGCTACGCCCGGAGCGGCCGTCGATGGCTGGGGGGATGTGGCTCCTACAGATAGTTAGGGCGAAGGAGGAATCATGGCAACCAAGCATCAGCAAATGCAGCGCATTATCCACCAGTTCAAGTACGAGACGGGTAAGAAAGAAGTGGATATGCACGATGTCGTCAAGTGGGCAATCGCCCATGGCTGGCCTCTCCCAACGCCAGCTGACCCACTTGAACGATTGGCACAGGAATTCTCAAGGGCGGCCAGGGAAGAGATCCGCCACGATGAAGCCACCGGGAAGCCCTACCGTGCGAACCACGCAATCGTTGTCATGCGAGATGACAAACAGTCCGCATGGTGGTTCGACATCGACGAGGATCCTCCGCGCGAAAAGATGCTGAGAGCCTTGGTGCAAAGGCGCGAACAAATGGTTGGCGACGGTGTGCAACTCGCATTGGATGCGGATCATTGGAACAGTACGCACCTCAAGGATGAGCCTATCCAGCTTTCTTTCGACTTCAGCCTAGATGTTGAGTGGGGCAAGAACAGCCTAGACCAGGACGGGGAAAAGAAGACTGGCTAGTCGTCCTTCCTCCATCTCGCCCTAGCAGCCTTCTTGGCTGCCTCTGCCCTCTGTTTCTTGGTGAGGCTGGCGGCCCTGGCCTTGCCACCCTTGAGCCCACCCAGGCGCCCCAGCGCGACCGCGGCCGGGTTCTTCGTGCTGGCCGGCTCAGGTTCAGGCGGCACCATCCCGGTGGCCATGTCGACTAGGAGCTTGCCGAGCTGGTTCGTGTCTCTGGGCATGCGTGAGCGCTTTTGCATACCCTAGCCTTGCCACAGGTCGGACGCGCGGCCAAGCGGAATCGCTCAGCGGCCGGATTCAAACTGACCCACTACCCAACCCTGCCTGCCTGAGCGTCGTTTCCAGACCCAAGTTGGCGTTCTGCATGCGGTGGGCGAATCCTGGCGTGCAGCGAAGCGCCGGACGGCAGGGGCCCGAAGTGTGTCCATGAAAAAGGGACCAACAACTGAATCTGTGTGCCATCTGTGAGTCGCGCGGGTCTAGACAGCTGTTTGGAGATCGTAACCATGAGGAACGTTCGATCGGCATTTGGTACCGCGTTGGCGATGGCACTTGCGCTCTTCGGTTGTGGAGGGAGTGCCACCACACCCAAGGACGCATCGGTTGACCGTCAGGGCACAGATAGCGTCAGGGCAGAATCCGGCGGCGTTTTGACCGACACGGGCGGCGCCAGCAGGCTGGACAGCGGGGTGGGGGACATGGTGGCTGCGGAAGCTGGGGTTCGCGACGGTGCCGCGGATAGGTCGATCTCGACGGAGGTTGGCCCTGCTCTCGACTTGGCGGGCGCGGATGTTCCGGCCACGCCAGATTCTCCCACGGACATTGCCCCAGGCAGACAGGACAGCAGGCTGGATACAGCCAGCTTGGGCGACGGTTCTGGGGCGGGGTGCCCTGCTGGCTACCATGACGGCGGGAACGGAACCTGCGTGACGAACGGAACCGAGGGCGCGGGTTCCGACGGTGGCAGTGCAGGAACTGACGGCGCGCCGGGGAAGGATGGCGGTACTGTGACTGACGGCGTTCCAGGGAAGGATGGCGGCACTGGGACGGGTGGCATTGGCGGCGTTGCTGGGACGGGCGGCGCCGTCGGAACAGGTGGCGTTGTTGGGACGGGTGGCGTCGGCGGCGTTGTCGGGACAGGTGGCGGTACTGGGATCTCTACTGGCCCGGATGCCGGGGGGCTGGACGCGGCAGTCGATGAAGGAGGCGTTGACGCCAACAAGGGTGACGTGGAGATTCCGGCCCTGGCCGAGGTTGGAGGCGACGGCGCTCCTGACCTGGCCGGCGAGGATGTGCCTGCCATCGTAGATTCTTCCGCGGACGTGGCCACGGGTGGAGGCGATGGCCGCGTGGACGCGGTCGATTCAGGCGATGGTGGCGGTGGCAGTGGCCGCACCCTCACGACCCTCGCCTCAGGCCAGAACGGACCCAACAGCATCGCGGTTGACAGCACGAGCGTCTACTGGACGAACCTGGGGACGGGTGGGGACGATGGCACGGTGATGAAAGTGGACATTGGCGGTGCCAATCTGACTACTCTCGCCTCAGGCCTGATATACCCAGGGGGCATCGCCATTCACGGCACGAGTGTCTACTGGTTGAGCGACGATGGCTTAACGTTGATGAAGGTGGCGGTTGGAGGCGGCACCCCCACCAGTCTCGCTTCAGCTTTCTTCGCAGGGGATGTCGCCGTTGACGGCACCAGCGTCTACTGGGGGGACCAGCATGGCAACGTGACGAAGGTCGGCATTGGCGGCGGCACCGTCACCCCTCTCGCCTCAGGCCAAGACCCACTCGGCGTCGCCGTTGACGGCACCAGCGTCTACTGGAAGAACTACGTCGACGGCACGGTAGTGAAGGTACCCACCAGCGGCGGCGCGCCCAGCACTCTCGCCTCGTCAGGCCAGACCGACAGTTACTCCATCGCGGTTGACGGCACGAGCGTCTACTGGACGTACCCCGGGACGGCCGCCAATTCCTACACAGATGGCGCGGTGATGAAGGTGGGCATTGGCGGCGGCGTCCCCATCACGCTCGCTTCAGGCCAGAGCGAACCCTGGGAGATCGCGGTTGACGGCACGAGCGTCTACTGGACGAACGACGGCGACAGCACGATGATGAAGGTGTCCACCAGCGGAGGCCCCCCTACCACTCTCGCCTCAGGCCTGATGTACCCAGGGGGCATTGCGGTTGACGGCACGAGCGTCTACTGGGCGAACTCCGATGGCACAGTGATGAAGCTGACGCCGAAGTAGGGCGCCCGATCTCAACCTGAGGAATGGAGGAAAGTCATGAGGTTCACGACGACGAGAATCTGTAGTCGCAGTCGAAATCGTGCTGTGCTGGCGATGATGGGCTTGCTGGCCGGCGCGGTGGCGTGTTCGAGCCAGGACAAGGCGGCTGCGCCTTCGTCTGGTGGCGAGAGTTCAGCTCAATTTGCCCTGACCAAGTCGGATCTGCCGGCCTGTGAATCCAGTCGGGATGGCCAGATCTACTATGTGTCGACCGATTCCATGTTCTACGTCTGCACCGGCAGAACCCACACCTGGGTCCAAACCAACCTGAACGGACTGAACGGCGCCACGCGAGTGACACCGGTGAGCCCGGGCAGGCAGTGCCCAACCGGCGGAGTCAGCATCCAGTTCGGCCTTGACCAGAACCGCAATGGCACACTCGACAACTCGGAAGTTTCGTCCACGACCGTGGTGTGCAACGGGAGCACCGGAGCACAGGGATCGCAGGGGATCCCGGGTCCACAAGGCGCGACGGGCGCGACGGGCGCGACCGGGGCAACGGGTGCGACAGGCGCGACCGGGGCAACGGGTGCGAAATCGCTCATTCGGCAGGACAACGAACCCCCGGGTGCGAACTGTCCAACCGGCGGGGTCCGCATCGAGAGCGGGCTCGATGCCAATGGCGATGGGATCCTTGAGCCGAGCGAAGTCGCGCAGACGAGCTACGCCTGCAACGGCCAGAACGGAACCAACGGCCAGAACGGGGCCAACGGGCAGAATGGCGCGTCCTCGTTGATCGCAACCGCGCCCGAGCCTGCCGGTGCAAATTGCGCCAACGGCGGCGTGGCTGTGCAGACTGGCCTCGACCTGAACAACGACGGCACCCTACAGTCCACGGAGGTCCAGCACACCGTCTACGTGTGCAACGGAACGAACATTGGCGCCCCCGTCCCCCCGCCGCCGCCACCGACACCGACGCGTTGTGGCCCCGGCTATCACGACGACGGTACTGGGGTCTGCGTGCGAACGGGCTGCGCTTCCGGCTATCACGACGGCGGGGATGGAACCTGCGTGGCCAACGGAGCCTGTGTGGCGGGCTACCACAACAATGGCACCGGGACTTGTCTGGCGGGTCCTGAGAGTATCAGCGGGGGCGGGCACCACACCTGCGCGGTGAAAACTGACGGAACCATCGTCTGCTGGGGCGCGAACAACAACGGCCAAGCCACGCCTCCTGCCGTCAGCCTCGCCTCGGTCAGCGCGGGGTTGTACCACACCTGCGGGGTGAAGACGGACGGGACCATCGCCTGCTGGGGCTACAACGACTACAGCCAAGCCACGCCGCCCGCCGGGAGCTTCACCTCGGTCAGCGCGGGCGGCACCCACACATGCTCTGTGAAGACCGACGGGACCATCGCCTGCTGGGGCGACGACGGCGACGGTCAGGCCACGCCGCCTGCCGGGAGCTTCGCCTCGGTCAGCGCGGGCGCAAATCACACCTGCGGGGTGAAGACCGACGAAACCATCGTCTGCTGGGGCTCCAACGACAACGGCCAAGCCACGCCTCCTGCCGGCTCTTTCACCTCAGTCAGCGCGGGCTTTGCGCATGCCTGCGCCTTGCGAGCCGACGGGAGCATCGTCTGCTGGGGCTCCAACGGCAACGGCCAAGCCGCGCCTCCTGCCGGCTTTTTCACCTCAGTCAGTGCGGGCGCAAGTCACACCTGCGGGATGAGAGCCGACGGGAGCATTGTCTGCTGGGGCTACAACGGCGATGGCGAGGCCACGCCGCCTGCCGGCAGATTCGCCTCGGTCAGCGCAGGCTGGTTCCACACCTGCGGTCTAAGGCTCGACGCGAGCATCGTCTGCTGGGGCGACAACGACCAGGGCCAGGCCACGCCACCCACCTACCTGGCCACGGTAACCTGCGTTGAGGGGTATCACAACGACGGCACCGGGGCCTGCGTACAGCGGGGTTGCGCCCTTGGTTTCCACGACGGCGGCGGAGCTTGCGTGCCGGTTGGAACCTGCCTCACGGGCTACCACGACAACGGAGCTGGGACCTGCGTGCAGACGGGCTGTGCTTCCGGTTATCACAATGGCGGGGACGAGACCTGCGTGGCCTCCGGAACCTGCGTTGAGGGGTATCACAACGACGGCGCCGGGGCCTGCGTGCAAGCGGGCTGCGCGGCCGGATTCCACGATGGCGGCGGCGGGGCCTGCGCGGTTTCCGGAACCTGCGTTGAGGGGTATCACAACGACGGCGCCGGGGCCTGCGTGCAAGCGGGCTGCGCGGGCGGCTTCCACGACGGCGGCGGCGGGGCCTGCGCGGCGAATGGAACGTGCGTGGCCGGCTACCACAACGACGGCACCGGGACTTGCCGGGTGACCTTCACGAGTGTCAGCGCGGGTGGGTATCACACCTGCGGGGTGAAACCCGATGGGAGCATCGCTTGCTGGGGCAACAACGACTACGGCCAAGCCACGCCGCCTGCCGGCAGCTTCGCCTCGGTCAGCGCGGGTGGTTTTCACACCTGCGGGGTGAAGACCGACGGGACCATCGCCTGCTGGGGCGCTGGCACCAATTACAATTACTCCGCCGAGCCGATGCCGAACTACGGCCAAGCCGCGCCGCCCGCCGGGAGTTTCGCCTCGGTCAGCGCGGGCTGGTATCACACCTGCGGGGTGAAGACCGACGGGACCATCGCCTGCTGGGGCAGCAACTATGACTCGAGGGGCGCCGACGGCGGCCAAGCCACGCCGCCTGCCGGGAGTTTCGCCTCGGTCAGCGCGGGTGGGTATCACACCTGCGGGGTGAAACCCGACGGGAGCATCACTTGCTGGGGCAGCAACTATGAATGGCATGGGACCTGGACCTACCGTGGCCAAGCCGCGCCGCCCGCCGGGAGATTCGCCTCGGTCAGCGCGGGCTGGTTCCACACCTGCGGGGTGAAGACCGACGGGACCATCGCCTGCTGGGGCGACAACGACTACAGCCAAGCCACGCCGCCTGGTGGCAGCTTCACCTCGGTCAGCGCCGGCGGGGAGCACTCCTGTGGACTGAGAAGCGACGGGACCAGCGCCTGCTGGGGCAACAACTATGACTTGGATCGGACCTACCTCGGCCAAGCCACGCCGCCTGCCGGCAGCTTCACCTCGGTCAGCGCGGGCGCGGAGCACTCCTGCGGACTGAGAAGCGACGGGACCATCGCCTGCTGGGGTGACAACTCCGAGGGCCAAGCCCCGCCGCTCCCCTGCGGCATCCAGTGCACCGGCGGCCAGATTTGCCAGAGCGGCACCTGTGCCTGCCCTGCGGGGCAGGCTTTTTGCAACGGCTCGTGCATCGATGTGCTTAGCGACGTCAACAACTGCGGCAGCTGCGGCAACA
>Ga0182027_10011531_pt1 | contig 12486 bp, 9 predicted proteins | sample 712E1DmetaG_FD_121300 | JGI IMG/M metagenome (GOLD analysis project Ga0182027, IMG submission 121300) | Permafrost microbial communities from Stordalen Mire, Sweden - 712E1D metaG (Illumina Assembly) | ecosystem: Environmental > Terrestrial > Soil > Wetlands > Permafrost | place: Sweden...
GAACAATGATGAGGTTACGCTTATTTGCGGTTCAAGCAGTTGCAGTCTGTGGTGCAGCACTACTCCTGGCGGGTGCAAGCTTGGCGGGCGAAATCAAGGGCAAGGTCAGCGTCGAGGGATTGAAGTCGGCGGAAAGCATCGCCGTTTACGTCGACACGATCCCAGACAAAAAGTTTGATCCGCCGGCTCAGCATCCGCTGATCGATCAGGTCAAGATGTCGTTTTCTCCCCACGTGGTCGTTGTGCTTCAGGGAACCACCGTGGACTTCCTCAACAGCGACCCTGTCGGCCACAACGTCTATTGGCCCAGCATCAGCGGAAACAAGAAGCTCTCCCATAACCTCGGCACCTGGCCGAAGGGCGAAAAGAAGAGCTTCCAATTCAGCGATCTGGGTGTGGCTTCCTTGCTTTGCAACGTGCATCCGGAAATGAATGGCTACGTGGTTATTGTGTCCACGCCCTATTTTGCGGTGACGGACAAGAGCGGCAACTATGAAATCAAGAACGTGCCGGCCGGCAAGTACACGCTGAAGACCTGGAGCGAAAACGGCAAACCCACCACGCAGGCCGTGGAAGTGACCGCAAGCGGCGCGACCGCCGACCTCACGGTCAAAAAGTAAGAAAGCAGAAACCAAGGGCATCCGGTGCCGACCAGGTGACGACGCGCACAAAACTAGTTGATTTGGATTGGCTGGAATCGAATTTTCCCTGCATGCAGGCGTGTCCCGTGCATACCCAGGCGGGGCGTTATGTGTCGCTGATTGCCGAGGGAAAATACGAAGATGCCTACCGTTACGCCCGGATGCCCAACCCTTTTGCCTCGATTTGCGGCCGCGTCTGCGGTCATCCCTGTGAACCAGCCTGTCGCCGCGGAGAATTTGACCTGCCCATTTCCATTCGTGCTCTGAAGCGGTTCGTCACCGAGCGCCACGGGCCCGAATCGCGGAATCCGATTGACGTTTTCTCCAACAGATCCCGCCCGAACAACGTCGAAAAGGTAGCCGTCATCGGGTCGGGGCCGGCTGGCATGTCCGCCGCGCACGATCTTGCCCTGCTCGGCTATCCCGTAACGGTTTTTGAGGCGGCGGCCGTGCCCGGCGGCATGATGCATCTGGGCATACCGGAATATCGCCTGCCGCGCGACGTCTTGCAGGCGCAGATCCGCGAAATCCTGGATCTCGGGCCCCAACTGAAATTGAACATGCGCTTGGGCCGCGACTTCTCTTTGGAAGATTTGCGCCGCCAGGGCTACAAGGCCGTGCTCATGGCTTTTGGTTTGCATCGCAGCCGCGACCTGAATCTGCCTGGGCACGAACTGGACGGGGTGGTTAAAGGCATCGATTTTCTCCTCAACGTCAACCTGGGCTACCGCTTTGAAGTGGGCAAAAAGGTTGTAGTGATTGGCGGCGGTAACGTTGCGATTGACGTGGCGCGCTCGGCGATGCGCGAGCAGCAGAAGATGGCCACGGAGGGCTTGCCCAATGAATTGACTCCCAGCGAAATGGACGTCGCCATGAAGGAGTTCATGGACGTTTCGCGAGCGGCATTGCGCATGGGCGCGCGCGAGGTGCAACTCGTTTGCTTGGAATCGCGCGCCGAAATGCCGGCGTCCGAGGAAGAAATCGAAGAAGGCGTACTGGAAGGGATGAAACTGTTTCCCTCGCTCGGCCCGAAACAATTCATCGGCGCGAATGGAAGGCTGACGGGGCTCGAAGTGACGCGTTGCCTCTCTGTCTTCGACGAAAACAAGCGCTTCAATCCTAAGTTTGCGGCGGGCACGGAATTCGTGATCCCCTGCGACACCGTGATTCTCGCCATCGGTCAATCTTCCGACGTTTCTTTCCTGACCCCAGCCGACGGCGTGGAAACCACGCGTCAGGGCACTTTGAAAATCGATCCCGATACGCTGATGACCACGGCGCCCGGCATTTTCGCCGCGGGTGACATCGCTTTTGGACCGCGCCTGATCATCAACGCCGTGGCTGACGGCAAGAAGACCGCTGTTGAGATCGACAAGTATTTGCGCGGGCCAGAATGGAAACCCAAGTCTCGCTACGTGCAGGTGACCGTTCTTGACCACCACGAAATGGCCGCGCACTACGACGAATACTCGCGGCTCAACGTGCCCGTGCTCCCGATCGACCGGCGCACCGGCGTTGCCGAAGTCGAAACGGGCTACACCGAAGCCCAGGCGCGCAACGAAGCCAGCCGCTGCCTGCGCTGCTGGATCAACACGATTTTCGAGGGCACCGAAACCACCGGCACCGAATGCATTCTCTGCGGCGGTTGCGTGGACGTTTGCCCGGAGAATTGCCTCTCGCTGGTGCCGCTGAAGAATTTTGCGTTCACCGACGAGGACAAAGAACGCCTGCGCAAGGAACAGGAACTCCGCTCGATCGATCTTCAGCATGTCGCACCGGAAGAACTCGATCAGTTGGAAGGTTCCGTGATGGTCAAGGACGAAACCATCTGCATCCGCTGCGGCCTCTGCGCCGAGCGTTGCCCCGCGCACACCATTTCCATGGAAGCCTTCGAGGTTTTTGATGAGGACCCCAGCTTCATTCCTGTCGAGGAGATTGTGCTACGACCATGAGTGACACCAAATCCACTCCCGCGCCCGATTCCGCGCACGCTTCGCCTGGCCCAACGGAACTATCTCGCCGCGACTTTCTCAGCGAAGTCACCATGGGCGCGCTCGGCGTCGCGGGCCTCGGCGGCGCCGCGCTCACCTACCAGTATTTTTCGCCGAACGTGTTGTTCGAACCGCCGATGACGTTTCGCGCGGGGAATCCGGATTTGTATCCGGAGAACTCAGTCACGTTCCTTCAGGACCAGTTGGTGTACATCGTGCGGACGGCGGCGGGATTTTATGCGGTATCGGCCGTGTGCACGCATCTCGGCTGCATCACTCAATGGAAGCCGGAAGCGGACATGATTGCCTGCCCGTGCCACGGGAGCAAATTTCAGCCGGATGGGAAGGTAATCGCAGGCCCGGCGCCGCGCCCGCTACCGCATTATTCGATCAACCTGGCCGCCGATGGTGAATTGCTGGTGAATAAGCTGGAAATCATCAAACCCGACCAGGTTCTGAACGTCTGAGGATAATCATGGCCACGACTTTCCATGCAGCTCTTGAAAAACTCCGGACCACGCGGGTGTGGAAGTCCATCTTCCGCCGCGGCCCCGCCATTACCAACCGCACGCGCAGCGTGGCCGTCTTTGGCAATCTTTTCCTGCACTGGCTGCCGGTCAAGGTTCGCGAAAAGTCGCTTCGCGTGCGCGCGGCCTATTATCTTGGCTCTCTCTCCTTCCTCCTCTTTCTGCTCCTGGTGATTACCGGTGTCCTTTTGATGTTCTATTACCACCCCGCCGCGCCGAACGCCTACCGGGACATGAAAGACCTGCGCTTCGTCGTCTCGAACGGCGTTTTTCTCCGCAACATGCACCGCATCGCTGCTCACCTGATGGTGCTCCTGGTCTTTTGCCATATGTTCCACGTCTTCTATCGCGGCGGCTACAAACCGCCCCACGAGTTCAACTGGGTGATCGGCGTGGTGCTCCTGCTGATCACGCTGTTCCTGAGCTATACCGGCTATCTGCTCCCGTGGGATCAACTGGCCTTCTGGGCCGTCACGGTTGGCACGAACATCGTTTCAGCGATGCCGGTCATCGGCAGCAAGGTCCGCTTCGTGGCCCTGGGCGGAAATATCGTCGGTGAAAACGCCCTGTTGCGCTTTTACGTGCTTCACGTAGTCATTCTCCCGTTGCTGGCCTTCCTTCTCATCGGCGTGCATTTCTGGCGCGTGCAGAAGGATGGCGGCCTGACGGTTCGGTCAAAAGACGATGATGGAAAAAACTAAAATCGAATCGGGATTCAGTTCCGACGCAAAGAAAGAACCGCGCCGGATTGTCTTCATCACACGCAACACTTCCGCAAAGGTCAAGGACGACCGCGGCCCCGAACTCATGACCTATCCCCACCTGCTGGTGCGGGAAGCCATCGTTTTCGAGGTGTTGATCATCGCCATGGTTGTGCTCGCGCTCTTCTGGGATGCCCCGCTCGAACAACTGGCCAATCCGCTGCTCACGCCAAATCCGGCCAAGGCGCCGTGGTACTTCCTCGGCCTGCAGGAATTGCTGCACTACTTCCCTCCGTTCGTCGCGGGCATCCTGATCCCCACGCTCGTGCTCGTCGCGTTGATCATGATTCCGTATTTCCACGTCAACGTGGAAGGGAAGCCCCTGTGGGGAGAAAAAGCGTCGAAGCGCCTCGCGGTCGTCGCGGCCGTGACGCTTGGATTGTTGATCCTGCTCGCCGTCGTGGATGCGTGGACCATCATCCTGCCCACCGTTTTTGTCGCCGCGCTTCTCGTGGCTTCCTACTTTTCGAAGGCCACCTCCGGGTGGATGGGGAGTCTCCGGCTGAAGCCCCTCTCCTGGTGGGTGATGACCTGGTTCATCGCCACCGCTCTCTGCTTGACCGTTGTCGGAACATTTTTCCGCGGCCCGGGCTGGTCCTGGGTATGGCCTTGGGGGACACATGCCGTCTGAAGACATGGGTAAGCTGACCTACCGCATGCGGCTCGCCTTTGCTGTCGCTACCGTGATCTGCCTGCTCGTGCTGGCGATTTCCCCCGTCAAGGACTTTCGCGCCGAGTGGAAGAAATACAAGCGTTCCTTTGTGCGTTACGCGCAAGGCCGCCCGGACACCAAGAAACTCCTCGCCGACTACAGCCCCAACATCGATCAGGTCTGGATTCCGGGCATGAACGTGGTCGATCGCTGCACCACCTGCCACCAGGGCATGACGCAGCCATCTCTTGCGGATGCTTCCGTGCCGCAGCCATTCCGCGCTCACCCACCGATTCCGCACAACGTGCGCGAGTGGGGCTGCACCATTTGCCATCGCGGACAGGGCCCCGCCACGGAAATTGCCGAAGCGCATGAAACCACACTGGCGTGGGAGCAGCCCATTCTTCCGGCACACTTCCTGCAAGCCTCCTGTGGAAGTTGTCATCACGCCGACCTGAATGAAACGCCGCAGCTCACCCGCGGCAGGGAATTGCTCTCCCGCTTGAATTGCCAGGCTTGCCACAAGCTGAATGACGTGGAGCGCCCGATGCTTGGCCCCGAACTTTCCAGCGTCGGCTACAAAGTTTCCCGCGAGTGGATCTACAAATGGCTGAAAGAGCCCCGCACCGTACTCGACAAGGACGGCAACGTCACCGTGAACGGCTACGAAAACGGCGACGAGTCCCGCATGCCGAAATTCCGGTTGAAGGATGAAGAAATCGTTGCGCTCACCGCCTTCCTGAGCGCACAGAATGCCCAGCCAATAGAAAGCTACAAGATCAATCCAGCCGTCGTAGCGGCTTGGAACAAGAAGCCCGATTTATTGCCGCAAGGCGAACTGCGCTTCCGCCAGATGATGTGCACCACCTGCCATCCGCTGGCCGTGACCCGCGCGGGCGAAACGAAACTAATCGGCGGAAACATCGGCCCCGAATTGACCAAAGTGTGCAGCAAGGTCAACGAAGCGTGGCTCGTCTCCTGGTTGCGCAACCCGCAGGGCTACCTGGCGCAAAACAATATGCCGCGCTACGGCTGGACGGATGAAGACCTCTACAAGGTCTCGCAATACGTCATGAACCAACTGACGGATTCGGATCTGCTCACCACGGTACCCAAGCTGGAAGCCGCGACCGGCGACGAAATCAAGAATGGCAAGCGCCTCTTCCTCGAAAAAGGATGCGCCAGTTGCCACAGCATTGCGGGCGTGACTCCGCAGAAAGATTTTGGCCCCGACCTCACGGCGCTTGGCTCGAAGAACGCCTCCGAACTTGAGTTCGGCAAGGCGAAAATCACACATAACCTGCTCTCCTACATTCAGGCCAAGCTGCAGGATCCCGTTTCCGTGAACCCGGCCTCGCGTATGCCGCAATACACCTGGAATCCGGCGGACTTGGACGCGGTGACGACGGCGCTGCTCAGCCAGACCGGGCCCAAGCCCACCAGCGCGCTGCAGCATCTCACGGTGCCGAAGGTCGCGGCCTCCTACCGCGCCGTCGGCGATTTCGCCGAAGTCTACGAGCGCTACAAATGCTACGCCTGCCACCGTTTCAACGGCTATGGTGGCACGTTGGCCCCGGATCTTTCCTATGAAGGCAGCCGCGCCCAGAAAAAGTGGATTACTGAATTCCTGAGGAACCCGCAGACCATCCGCCCAACCCTGATCTTGCGTATGCCGCAATTCAACATGACGGATAAGGAAGTGAACATCGTCGCGGAATACCTCGCGCTGGCGGTTCAGAAGCCGGACGTCAATCCGCAAAGCGTGGATGCGCGGCAATTCACTCCGGCCCTGGTCAGCATGGGGAAGCAACTCTACGAAGTGAAGTATCAGTGCCAGTCGTGCCACACCATCGGCGGCACCGGTGGCTACGTCGGGCCAAACTTGAACAACGCCGGCAACTGGCTCACGCCTGCATGGACCGAAGCGTGGCTGCGGAATCCGCAAGCGCTCCAACCGGATACGATTGAGCCGCGGCGAAATCTCACCGAAGACGAAATTCGCGCCCTCACCGCGTACCTGATGACGCTGAAGGCCGCGATCAAACCGCAAAGTTCAACAAGCGCCGCGAACGCAAGTCTCGCGGGGCAGGGAGCCGGCCGATGAAATCCAGAATCCTGCTGGCCATGCCGCTTCTCTTTGTTGCGCTGGGTCTTTCCGCTTGCAAGAAAGGCGCGGAAGTTGTGAAGCCCGTGGAAGCCTTTGGCACCTATGACTCCGAACCGGATTGGAACGACAGTACGAAGCTGGTCAATCTCGGCTATCAGGAAGCCCAAGGCAAACGCATCTTCTACCTGTATTGTGTGTGGTGCCACGCCGATGCTACGCCCGCTGGCCCTTCCAACCGCGGCAACCTCACGCCAGTGCCCCCGCTCCTGAACGACGGCGAGAAGTTAAACGGCGAGAGCGATGAGTTCATGCAGAACATCATCACCCTTGGCGGAAGCGCGCTGGGCAAGTCGGCCATGATGCCGCCCTACGGCAAAACCCTTTCCGCTGGCGAAATCCAGGCGGTGATCGCCTTCACCCGCGCGATCGCTCAGCCGCCCTATCAAAGGCCCGGGCGCCCGGGGTCGCAATACACTGCCAAGTAGTGGATGATAAAATCGCAAGATGAAATTCATGCGCCCTATTACGGCCACCCGTATCCTGCTGTTTATCGTGACCACTGCCGTTCTTCTGGCGAGTGCGCCGCTTGTCTCCGCCCAGGTCAGCCCCAATGAAATTCTGGATCCGGACCTGAAAGCGCTGGAGAAACAGTATTTTTCGCAGCTCAAGAGCCTCAATCAAGCCATCGCCAAAATGCACTTTCCTTTTCCTTTCTACTTGAGCCGGTACGTCGGTATCGAGCCGGCCAAGCAGGCGGAAACGGATTCGCGCGGCCTGGAATTCGTGAAGTTTCGCGACCGCACCGTCCTGAAGATCACCGGCAATTACGAGGCTGCGTATAGTGCGACGCAATTCACGCGCAATGAACGCGCCGCCCGCACCTTTCAGGACGTCCTGCTTCCCATCTTGCAGACTGTCACGCAAGGCATCCCGCCGGACGTTGCCTGCGACGCCATCGGCTTCGAGGTGTCCTACCACACCCGCGCAGCGGAGAAGAGCTACGACTACGAGGGCAAGGAACTCCTCGTCATCGTGGTGGATCGCTCGGACGCATTCGTTCTGGCACAGGCTACCAACGACACGGCGCGCCAGGATGTCCTCAATCGGTCCATGATTTTTCTCGGTGGGCAGGAATTCGGATTGTCGCTGTTGGAGAAGGATCCCTACGTCGTTTCCACGCTGCCCCGCACTAAACCATCGAAGAGCGACTCCCCATCCACGGTGGGCTCTTCAACCACCCTTAGCCGTTTGAATCGCGCAATTCCCAACGCGATCCCTTCTGTCACGGCAGCAGCATCCTCCGACTCTGCTTCGAGCGCGGCTGCCAAGTCTGACCTCTCTCAAGCCAGACCCATTGCCACACAAGCGGATGTGGATCGTTTGCAGTCGCAATATCAGGCGCAACTCGACGCCCTCTCAAAGGAAGGGCAGGCCAAATTCCAGTTTGTGGATTACGACCCGCCGGCTTTCGTGATTATCGGCAAGCAACTCGCTCTTCAGATGACCCTGCGCAACAACCTGCGCTTTGATATCGAGAAATCTTCCATTTATAAGCGCGCCGCCCAGACCTTCGATCTTTTTCTCGCTCCCAAACTGAAGGACATCCTGGAAAAGGTGCCCGACGATAACGCCATCGCCGTGTACGATTTCTCCGTCATCAACCCGCTCACTTCCGGCATGAGCACCAAGGAACGCTCTGAAGCCATCGAGTTCATTCTTCCCGCGACTCTGGCGCGGCAATTTGTCAATAATGAAATCACCAACCAGGCGCTCATTGACAAGGGCCAGGTGCTGGTCAACGGTGTGCGCATTGCCTTGAATCTTCAACTGGTGGAATAGCCAGCCCGCGGCCTCTCAATCGCGCCTGCGAAATCTTCGCAAGCTGATCTCCTTCCCGGAAAACATCAATCAGGCGAGAGCAATACTCGCGGAACGCTTCGGCACTTTCGGTGAAACTTAGGCGCTGGATTTTGTTGTCAGAGCCGCGGCAATAGGGTTGCAAGTGGGATCGATAAACTCAACCGGGATTGGATTTCGACGCGGCCAGATTTGAATTTGGAGCAACAATCGGGTCCTGCCCACCGGATTCTTGCTCGCGGATCGCTTTGTTCCAGGCGCGCAACCCCAGCACAGCCAGAAAGATGAGGAACGCGAACAGCACGGACGTGAGATAGAGACGCTTATAAAGGAAGACGCCTATTTCCATGGCGTCGACCACAATCCAGAGCCACCAATTGGCAATGTGTTTGCGCGTTGACCACCATTGCGCGACCAGGCTGAAGCTCGTCAGCGCGGCGTCAATGTGCGGCAGCGCCGCATCCGTGTAGCGCGCCATCAAAAAGCCCAGCACGAAACTACCCGCCGCGCCAACGACAACTCCCGCCGCGAGCCCTCGCCCGGAGAGCCCTTCCACTTTGACGATGCCTTCTTCCTTTACGCCGCGCCACCAGTGCCACCAACCGTAGATCGCAAAGGCAAAATAGACAAATTGCAGCAACATGTCCGAAAAAAGCTTCTCCCTCCGAAAAACCAGCGCGTACAAAACGCAGGACACAAGAATCACCGGCCAGGACGAAAGCTTGCGCCGCGTCGCCAGCCAAATGCCGATCACACTCGCAAGCACGGCTGCAATTTCGAGAGGAGACATCATTTCCTCGACTCTTCGGAAACCGCCAGGCTGGCCGCTGCATGGCCTTGATGCGATACCGCCCAACTCTGCAGGTGGCTCAGGAGCCGCTTCCCAGGATTGCTGTTGAACCAGCGAGCGTGCCCCAGGAAATATCCGATATACGCAAGGTCTGCTTTCTCCGGTGATTTCAATACTCGCAGAAAATAGTCCGCCTCGGAGAGCGCGAACTCCGCATGCACGAGCGGCAGCAAAGCCACCACCGCTTCTGCCTCGTCCCGCGACAATGGATGCGTTTCTTCGTAGCCGCTCAACAGCGCCTCGATTTGTTCCAGGTGCAATGGATCGCGCGAAGTGTTGTGTATCTCCAGCCATTCCACGCCGTTCCGCTCGATCGCGGTGGCGACGTCGTGAAGCGCGTTGGTGCGATCCGCAAGACCCACGTCGATAATGTCCGTAACTTCCGCTTCGGAGGACGAATTGCTCCAAAAAAGATTCGAGCCGTGAAAATCGTTGTGCGTCCACAAGGGCTGAAACACGGGCAGGAATTTCCTCAATCGATTGTGAAGAGGGAGAAAAGTCTCCTGCGTTTCCGCCACCCAATCCCGTTTCGCCAGATAGGAGTGGAGCGCGGGGCGTTCCTCAATGTAACGCGCAAGTTCGGGCCACGGGTCATCGCACGAAAAAACCTTAAAGCTGGTGACCAACGTCCCCGCCTTGCGCGCGGGCGCATCATAACCCGCGGAAGCCGCGTGCAATCTGGCAAGAGCACGTCCCGCATGGCGCGCGTGGCCCATGCTCAGAAACGGTGTCCACGATTGCGCGGTCTCATACAGGTCCAGGCCGTCACCAACAGGATGGACTTCGTAGGTCCAATCGCCAATCTCCACAGCGGTTTCCCCGGACCCATCTTCAAGTGGCTTCTTCACCAGGGTGTCGCGGCGGCTCAAATAGTCCAGCCAGCGATGTTCTTCGAGTAGTGAATTCCTGTCACGAACCGCGCGATGATGACGTTTCACAAACACGTTCCCAAGCGGCGTCTCCACAACGCTGGCCGCCGAAAAGGGACGTGGGCTGAACGATAGGATGCGCTCCGCTTCTTGCGCTTGCGGGAAGCGCCGCAGCAGCCCATCCAATTCATCCAGCTTCAGGACCGGCCAGTCTGGCTCGACGAGGTTTCCCTGGAGGCCGTGCGCTTTCACCTCACCGCTCATGCCGCCACCCGCGACTCGATTTCCATTTTGCTCCCTGCTCAAACCTCGCACGCCGGGGCCGTTTGCCTTGTCCTCAAAAATTGTATTGCACGGAGAGCCGCACGGTCGTGGGTGCGCCGAGATGCAAAAACGTATCGCCGTAACTCGCGCCCGTGTCTTTCCAGTAGCGTTTGTTCAGGACGTTGTCGGCAAAAAGACGAAACGTCACTTTTTTCCATTCTCCGCTCGGCGTATACCGCGCGCCGATGTTGAATAAATTGTAGCCCGGCACACTGACCGCATCGTCCCGCGTCGCTTCCTTCGGCCCGGTGTAGCTCCATCCTGGCAAAAGATGCAGCCCGGTGATGAAGGGAACGTCGATGTCCGCGAACACGGACGTGCGGAAGCGCGGCACGTTGATGACTTGCTTGTCGTTGAACTCCGGCGTGCTGCTCCCCGAAGACACGGCGCGCAAGAGCGTCGCACTTCCTGTGAGCCGCAGCCACTCTTTCACTTTGCCTTGAGCATTCAGCTCTAAGCCGCGATGCGTTTCATGGCCATCAGAGACAAAGTCGATGTCGGCTCCACTGTCCCACACCTTCGGATAGAAAAATGGCGCGCGCATGCGGAATACCGCGGCGGTCAACAGAATGCGTGCTCCAGGCTGATACTTGATGCCGGCCTCGACTTGCCGGGTGAAGAAGGGCGGCAAGAACGCGTTGGGATTGACTGTCGCCCAAAAAGGCGCCTGCAACCCCAGCGAGAGCGCGACACTGTAATTGCCATAGAGAAGGACGTCCTTCACAGGGCGCCACGAAGCCGAATATTGTGGAAGCCAGATGCCGTTTTCCGTTTTAAGCAGCGTCAAAGCGGTGCCGTCTGCGTTTAAGTTGGAGAAGTTGTGGTCGTGAAGAGTGTCGTATTGACCGCCGACGCTTAGGTCGATGCGCCCGGGTAGATGGATATGGTCCGCGACGACCAGCGCGTACTGGTGTGTATCTTCCGCGAGCAGCGCAGGGCCGGGCGTCGATGGATCGGTGGGAGGCGCCGGCTGAAAGACTTGTTCGGGCTGATAGATATTTTCAGTTCCGACGTAGCTGTAGACGATGCCCGTGTCCGCAGCCACTGCCGGATTGGTCAACCCGAGATTCACGCTGCGCCGCTGCAAGCTTGTCCCGATGGCGACATCGTGGGTCACCGGCCCGGTTTTCACCTGCCCCTGCAAAATGGCCTCAAATTGATCGTTGATCCGCAATTCGCCGGGGCTTCGATAGTCGTAAACGTCATAGTCCCCCGTGGGGCTGAAGAAATACGGTGTGCTGCTGTTTGCGCAGGAAGCCGCGTAGTAGCAGCCGTACGGCCAGGCAATGTTGTCGTCAATCAGCGAATGGCTAAGGCCCGCGGCAACGAAAAACCTCCAGTTCGTGGATAGCTTGTGGTCCAGACGAAGACTCGTATTGAACACGTCAAAGGTGTTCGGCTTGGCCCACCACTGATAGCCGAGCATCACGTCGGGCGAAACATCCACCGGCACGGTGGTGCCCCCGAGCAACTGATAGCCTCCCACGGATCGCTCCACCAGGTGCTGGTATTCGAAATCGCCTTTCAGAAACGTGTTGGAAGTGATTTTCCAGTCCGCCGCGACCGCGCCGAATTCCCGCGTTCCATCCGCGCCGTGCACATAGGATCGTATGTCTTCGCCGGCCAAATTCGTGCGAATGCCAAATTGCTGCTGCGCGCCCAGGAAGCCCCCAAGATCAACACCGGCGTAGAGGGTTCCACGCTGATCGGTGGCAAGGTTCAAGGTCCGAACACCCGCGGGGCGCTTGGTCACGTAGTTGACCAACCCCCCGCCTGAAGCCACGCCTACTTCGTCTGAATCCACGCCATGCAGGAATTCCACCGCATCCTTGTTTTCCAGCGCGATGAGTTGTTCCCCGGCCGCCGACAATCCGTTGATCTTAATCCCCGAAGCCAGATCGAGAGGA
>Ga0182027_10011532_pt1 | contig 12485 bp, 8 predicted proteins | sample 712E1DmetaG_FD_121300 | JGI IMG/M metagenome (GOLD analysis project Ga0182027, IMG submission 121300) | Permafrost microbial communities from Stordalen Mire, Sweden - 712E1D metaG (Illumina Assembly) | ecosystem: Environmental > Terrestrial > Soil > Wetlands > Permafrost | place: Sweden...
AGTTTATTCTCCGAATCGAGTTTTTTTGAAAGAGGAAGGGAGATTAATTTACCATCCGCCTCAAGAGTATCAACCGAATAATCGCCAACGGCAGCAAGATGAATGACGGCATCGTATTTATACTTACCGAGAAATAATTTCAATTTTTCGTCCAGTTCGCTGAAACTAAAGTAAGTAATAATTTCACAGTTGTTCTCCGGCTCTGCCGAATCAACGGCATGAATCAAAGTAACATCGTGATTATGAAGAGAAAAATATCCGGCAATTGCAGCGCCCGTTTTCCCTGTGCTTAAATTTGATAAATATCTTATACCATCAATATTTTCTTTAGTCCCACCTGCAGTAATTAGAATCTTTAATTTTTTCCTGTCGTGATTGATAAGTTTATTATTTTCTATAATTGTTTTCCTCGAATCATGATTCTCTTCTTTTAATGAAGCAAATATCAACTCATAAATTTCATCCGGTTCGAGAAGTTTTCCTTTACCCGTATCACCACATGCAAGATATCCTTCATTTGTCGGGAGAATTTTTACACCCCAATCTGTAAGTTTCTTTATCGAGCTTTTTGTAGCCGGATGATCATACATTTTCGTATTCATCGCCGGAGCTATCAAATAAGGTTTCGACCAATCAAATGCGAGAAACAAAGAAGTAAGAAGGTTATCGCCTATTCCATTAGCGAGTTTGTTAATGGTATTAGCGGTAGCGGGACAAACTATAATCAGATCCGCCCATTTCATCAGGTTAATATGATTCATCATTTCACTATCAGCGAATGAGTCTGTGAAAACTGCATTACCGGTTAATCCTTCAAGAGTTGCCTTACCGACAAACTTCAGTGCAGATCCAGTTGCTACTACTTTTACATCACAGCCATTTTGAACCAGTTTCGAAATGAGGAACGCGCTTTTATAAGCTGCAATTGATCCGGTAATCTTAAAAAGTATCTTATAATTTGACATTATCTATTAACCTCACTTTTCCAACATAAACAGCTCCAAGCCGTCTACCGGAATATTCTTCAAAATAATCAACTTTAAATCCGAGCGATTCCAATTCGGTTTTTATTTCTGCATCCGTTTTTTTTGATTTAAGAAGACGCGGAAAGTTTAATGCGAACCTTCTTTCTTCAGGAGAAAGAAGAGTATTACGTGAACTCATTGCAAGTCCGTCATTATCACGCAAAGTCGGACAAGGGATTATTTCCGTATCTATGAAGAATGCCTGCGCCATTCCTTCAATTAATTTAAACTGCTGGAAATCTTTTTCGCCGAAATATGCCCGGTTTGGTTTGAGGATATTAAGTAATTTCATTACGATAGTCAGTACGCCGTCAAAATGCCCGGGTCTGAATGCACCGCATAATATTTTACTTAACTCATTTTCCGTTATAGTATAACGGTAATTATCCGAATAAATTTCATAGTATTCGGGATAAAACAGATAATCTGCTTTCAGATCCTCCAGCATCTCCAAATCATCTTCAAATGTACGAGGATAATTTTGTAAATCATTCGGATCATTAAATTGGGTTGGATTTACAAATATGCTCACAACAGTCAGATCATTTTCATTAACGCTTCTTTCTACAAGTGAGGCGTGTCCTTTATGAAGCGCGCCCATAGTAGGGACAAAACCGATTTTCTTTTCCGAAAGTTTTTCCTGCTTATATATTTCTTTCCATGCGGTAACCGAATTAATTACTTTTGACATTTAGTAGCTCTCTTTTTCTGAAGGGAATATATTCTCTTTTACGTCAGAGTTATAATGATTAACGGCTTCCATAATCAGATCATAGCCATTAAGATATTTACGTAAAAATTTAGGATTAAAATCCTGATTTACTCCAAGCAGATCCTGAAGTACGAGTACCTGTCCGCTTGTATGAATTCCTGCTCCAATACCGATTGTAGGAATCGCTAGTTCATTAGTAATTTTTGCCGCAAGTTCTGCAGGTACCATTTCAAGAACCATTGAAAAACATCCGGCAGATTGAAGTAATAAAGCATCGCTTAATATCTGTTTTGCGGCAGCATCATTATTCCCCTGAAGTTTGAAGCCTCCGAACTGATTAACCGATTGAGGTGTAAGTCCAAGATGTCCCATAACAGGAACTCCAGCTTCAGTAATCTTGTGTATTAGATCAAAGTTCCCCTGTGCGCCTTCGAGTTTAACAGCTTGAGCACCGGCTTTCATTAATCTATCAACTGCTTCCGAAAAAAATGATTCGCCTTTTTTATGGGCCAGAAATGGAAGATCCGCAATCAGGAATTTATTCTTTAATCCCCTTTTAACTGCTGCAGTGTGATAGCACATCATTTCAAGTTCGGCATTAATAGTAGTATCGAATCCATGCATTACCATTGCTCCGCTATCCCCGACAAGTACGGCATCAATATTACTATCGTCTAAAATTCTTGCCGACCAGTAATCATAGCATGTTGCCACAGAGATTTTTTTATTTTCACGTTTCATTGTTTGAAAATCAATAACAGTTTTCATTTTATTTTCCCGGGATTGGATTAAAATTAATAATATGGGAATGACCCAGATAGGCAGATGTGTAGTATGAATTTTCTAAAAATAACCGAATTGAATTAAACCGGGCAAGGGTTAACGTAAGGGCAATATATAATGTTTCAGTTTTCACTAGGTGCCTGTCCTTTGGATCAAGTCCTATAATTTTATTCGAAGAAAAATGTAACCTTCCCTTTTAAGAGGATAGGTTCGTATAACAAGGTTTCAGCCTAATTACCCTGTAAAAATAAATTTATTTTATGACAATGTAAAATGTTTTGAAATTCAATATGGTTATTCAAACATTACGGACATTCAACAACTATGTTACAAAAACATGCATTCAACAACCACTAAGTTATTGAATACATTTCCTTATAAAAAATCACAAAGAATAAATTAGGAAAACAAACTTATAGGGGAAACAATTATCTACTTCGGTTGAAAATTCTACTATTTTTAGAATAATCACTATCTACATATAGGCGGGTGTGACTGGCAATTAAATTTTAGAATATTATGACAATGGCAAGAAAGGTTAATGAATAAAGGCAAGTGCCTTTATTGAGTACTGCCAAAAACATGAAATTATGTTGAAATATTTGCAGTGTTTGCAAACCCCTCCCCCGCTTTCGCGGGTACTCCCCTTTGAAAAAAAGGGGAGATTTTTTTTATTGCGGTAATCAATAACGAGAAGTCACTGAATTAATGCATAAAGGCAAATGCCTTTATCAAGTACTAAACCTGTCTGCCGTCAAGCAGGCCTGACAACATTGCAGTCACGACCGGCAATTCAATTAAATAAATTAACCGATAACTAAATACCTGCACCTGGGAAAAAGAAATCAGAATTATGTTAACCCCTAAGCGCATTAACAATATTTAATCTTGATGCTCTGACTGAAGGTAAAAATCCTCCGCAGAATCCCATAACTAATGCAAAAATGATACATGAAACAACTATTGAAGGTGATAAAGCAAATGAAAATGACAAATCCGCAAACGAACTGAAATTTAATGTTGATATTCTGAAGAACTGAAGGAAAGACGCGATGAACAGTCCGATTGCGCATCCAATCAAAGAAATAATAAAGGATTCAATTAAAAAAGCAGTTAATATGCTTGTTCTGCCGAAACCGAGTGCACGCATAGTTCCGATTTCAATAGTACGGTTTGCAACTGCGGCATACATTGTTATCATAGCGCCGATGATTGCACCAAAACTGAATATCACAGTAATGAATGTTCCAAGTATTCGAATAAATCCGGCAAGGAATTGTGATTGTTCTTCATAATATTTCTGTTCAATTTCAGGTTCAAACTGAAGCAGACGTCTGTCAGTTTCAAAAGCACGCGTAAGCTGATCAAAATTATTTATGTTATTCATTTTAAAAGTTATAGTCGATACCGAACTGCCGCGATGAAACGCATTAAGAAGTTGATCGGAATCTCCCCAAAGTTCGGAATCAAACCCGCTGCCGTTGGATTCGAATACACCTACTATATTCCAGTAATCACCGGCAAATTTAATTTTGTTCCCGATTTTAGCTCCGGCAAATTTACTTGTAACAGCATCGCCGACAACCAATTCCCGCAGTGAAGGATTAAATGTCCTTCCTTCTTTGATTTTGATTTGCGGATGAAGTTTATCAAATTGAAGTGATACACCGCGTACTGTAACATTGCTCATTCCGCCGCTTTTTATTTCAAGATTGATAACGACAACCGGTTCTTCCGATATAACCGGTTTACCGTCGGAGGAAGAAGCAATAAACGGAAGCGTCCGGATAACATTACGTGTTTCACCATCTATTATACTGGATATTTCACCATTGGATGATTTTCTTGTAATCTTAATATTATCAGGCGAACCTGTTGCTGTCAGTGTTTTTTGAACTCCATATGCCATCATTAAAACAGCAGCAAAAACAAAAACGACAAGAGCTATGCCTGTTATAGTTATTCCGGTTGTCAGTTTTCTACTCTTAAAATTTCTAAATACATATTTGAATGGGACTTTCATCTTTATTCCTCAATATTTTTTCAGATAAATTAATTATCCGACAAATCTAAATCCGTCAACTATTTTTGTACTTAGTGCTCTCTGAATAGGAAATACCGCAGCAACAATGCCAATAAGTAAGGCAGAACTGACTGCAAATACAATTGTAATAGGTTCTAATTCAAATATCGGCATAAATCCTTTCGGAATTACTTTTTCAAATCCGCTTACTATCGGAAATGTAAGAAGAAGTCCTACTCCTCCGCCCAGGCATGATATGAACATCGATTCTCCGAAAATAAGTCCGATTAAATGAAAAGCGGAAAATCCAAGTGTCTTGAATACGGCATATTCACGTGTTCTTTCCCTTGCAGCCATGATCATAGTATTCCCCAGTACAAGAAGAATAATTCCTACAATTGCCCATGACATTACATTCATAGCCGTAATAATTGCTCCGGATGCCGAAATAAATCCTTGAGTAAATGCTCGCTCTGTTTCTGTTTTGGTTTCCGCAGATGAATTTTTGAATAAACCATCTATTTGTTCCGATATTTGAGCCGCTTTAGAGGGATCAGATATCTGGACAATATACCATCCAACTTCATTCGCCCTGCCCGGCATTTCAGTTTTCATCCGCTCGTTAAGATAATCCCAACTAAACAACATTTGTGTAGCATCGGTATTTTTAAATTTCGGTTGATAAATACCGCGAATAACAAAATCCCATCTACCCGGAAAAATATCGCCATCGAGTGACATCTGGTCGCCGACTTTCAAGTTATATTGTTTTGCAATATCGGAACCGATAATTGTAGCATTTCTTTCTTTTTTAAATGCATCTAGTTCAGCCGGAGTAATCATTAATTCAGGATAAACATCGAAGATTGTTTCCGGATCGGCAGCCATACGTGCAAAGAATTGATTTTTATCTTTATAAACACCGCCAAACCAATTTTGATAAGATACTTTTGAAACACCGGGCAGACTGGAAATCTTATCCCGGTAAGACAAAGGCAAAGGGAAAATAAAAGAAACTGCCTGACGGGTGATTAACCTGTTTGCAGAAGCAGCATCGACACCAACAGACCATGCAGTAACGACAGTCCTCAAAAGACCAAAAGCAATTAATGCAACTGCAATTCCAATAATTGTAAGTAATGATCTGAGTTTGTGCCGAAACGCATTTTTGAATATTAATTTGAATATTTTCATTGCATCTCCTTATATCAACTCATACCGTTAGAAGAAAGGTCGCCTTTATCAAGATGAAGCAGACGCGACGCTTTATCGGCTGCGTGCTGATCATGTGTGACCATCACAATTGTTTTCTTAAATTCTTTATTAAGTCTTGTCATAAGAATTAAAATTTCCTGAGCAGAAGTTTTATCAAGATCTCCTGTTGGTTCATCGGCAACAAGAATAACCGGATCCGTAACAATTGCACGGGCAATTGCAACCCGCTGTTCCTGACCGCCGGAAAGCTGTTTTGGATAATGCCCCATCCTGTCTCCAAGTCCTACGATATTTAACGCGCTTTCTACGTGCTGCCTTTTTTCTGATTTCGACAGCTTGGTTAATAGAAGAGGCAGTTCAACATTTTCGTAAGCGGTTAATACAGGAATCAAATTATAAAACTGAAAAACAAAACCAATGCTCGCAGAGCGCCATTTTGCAAGAGCTGATTCATTTAGCTTTGCGATATCGGTACCGGCTACAATTAATTCGCCTTTTGACGGACGATCTATACCGGCAATTAGATTTAAAAGAGTTGTTTTACCGGAACCCGACGGTCCCATCAAAGCAAGAAATTCACCTTCTTCAACATCAAGAGTAAGATTATGAAGAACGGGAATTTCCAAACTATTTCTCCAATAAGATTTTGATACTTCTTTCACCTGGATAATTGCTGACATATTTTCTCCAACTATTATAAATCTTTAATCGCCTTAATAGGCCATGAATTATCCCTGCCTTCAGCAGGTAGCTAAAACCGCATTTGGCGGTTTATTTTGTTTTTACTTTAACGCCATCTTTAATTTTATCATCTACCGGTTCAATTACTTTATCCCCATTCGAAAGACCGGATTTAATTTCAACATATGCTCCAAACTGCTGTCCTGTTGTTACCTGAACTTCAGATGCTTTATCATCACGAACAACATAAGCAACCTGTTTGTTATTTCTTTTTACAACAGAACTTGCAGGCACAATTAAGAACTGTTTCGTATCTTCAATTGAAAGTTTATCAGATGATTCATTCAGAAAAACAACTTTTGCGCTCATTTCAGGCAAAACTCTGCTATCAAGATTCTTAAACCCGACTTTCACCATTACAGTTGCTTTACTACGGTCGGCAGTAGGGACAATTTTAGCAACATAACCCGGGTAAGCGTGATCCGGATAAGCATCAAGTCTGATTTCGCAATCTTGATTTAATATTATCTTTTCAATATTTGATTCCGAAACATCAATTTCACCTTCGAGAGAAGTCATGTCGGCTATAGTAACAACCGCAGCTTTTGAATTTGCGCCTGCGCCAAGCGGCGCTACAACTTCACCTACATCAGCGTCTTTGGTAAGAACAGTTCCATTAAAAGGCGCGCGTATTAAAGTATTTTCAAGAGCTACTTCCGATTGATGCACCAATGCTTTTGCAACATCAATTGAAGCGACTATTTTATTATAATTAGCTTCCGCTGCGTCAAGATCAGCCTGAGTACCAAGGTTTCTTTCAGTAAGAGCTTTCTGACGCTGAAGTGTTTTTTCCGCATCATTAAGAACTGCCTGATTCATTACTAAGTTCGCTTTTGCCTGTTCAAGTTGGGCTCGAATATCGCTATCCTCGATTCTGGCAATTATCTGGTCTTTCGTAACTTTATCTCCTTCAACAACTCCAAGATAAACAAGTCGTCCGGTTCCTTTAGAAGCGACGGCAGCTTTTCTTTGTGCTACGACATATCCGCTTGCAGTTAATACTGCATTAGTCTGCGCCGGAGATTGAAGAATTGCCGGAGTTAATTTTACTTCAAGCGCTTGATCGGTTAAAGATCTCCATCCTATGTAAAGTGAAAACAGAACTATTACCGAAATAACAACAATGCTGATGATTTTGAATGGTCTGTACTTCAAATCAGGATTTTTAAGAGTTTCCTTTCTGTCAATACGTAATGATGATAAATCTGCGTTCTTAGTTTCCATTATTTCTCATAAATATATATTAAATGAATCCCCTCGCTGCAAGTGACATAGCCGCAAGCAACGAGGAATTTATAAACAATTTTACCCATTTAAGATAAATTAACCTTAAACCGTCTCCCGCGATTAAAAATTAGTTTTGAATTTGTAGTAAATTAAATATTAAAATCAAATCAAACAAATTATTTTTAGGTTAAGTTAGACGTATAAGAGAGCAATAAGTTGTAAACATAAAGTAATAAATAATAATTCCCTAAAACCGTGACAAGTATGTTGAACTATTGAACTGTTGAATTGTTTAACTGTTGAAAATTTGAATACAATAAGAAAATCTCAATTCAACAATTAAACGATTCAACAATTTTACATTTAATAAGTCTCTTGTTACTCGTTATGCATCACTCGTTACGATCCGCTATTTTATCAAAATCATCTTCTTCGTCTGAACAAAGTTGTTCGTATCAATCCTGTAAAAATAAACACCGCTTACAAGTTTAGACGCATTAAATTGTGCTTTATAATTTCCTGCAGGTTTATTTTCATTTACTAGTGTTGCAACTTCTCTTCCTAAAACATCATAAACTTTTATTTTAACAAAACCTGCTTTGGCAACAGAATAATTAATTGTTGTTGCAGGATTAAAAGGATTCGGATAATTCTGTTCCAGCTTATAAGATGCCGGCGTTAATTCTTCTTCCTTCTGTACACCCATTGTACCCGGAAAACTTACATAAGCACGGATTAAATAAACAATAACAATATTGTTTGAAATATCTGCCGCACCCTGCCAATTAACTCCGGAGGTTCCATTTCTTGGAGTCTTTAATTTTTCGTAACTGTGGAAAGCTGTAGTACCCGGCTTTTCTGTTATCATAATTCTGTTTCCGAAAGGATCATTTGCAGCATAATTTCCATTCATACCAAATGAAACAACAAAACCGGTTGTTGCGTCAATATTATATGAAGTTAAATCAACTTTTACCCAATTGTTCCACGGCACCGGATAATCGGAAGGAGGTCTAACGGCAATATTTGATGTAGCTGTTATAGGATTTGTTGTAAGTTTCTTACCAATTGGTGTGGGAAAACTTGATCCAGAATATCTATAAACATTTCCGCTTAATGAACCGGCTTGCCTTAATGCAACTCTAATAGAATCAAGTTTTGCCCCAGAGATATTAATGCCGTCAAAAACAACAGCAATTGAATCACCGCCTGTTACAGTACCATATTGTGCAGCAGCGGGTTCGGTTTGATCATACATTAACTGATAAGGTCTATTCCCGGTGTTCCCCGAAGATGTAAAAGAATATCCGGATTGTGTAGTGCCGTTTTCAGTAGTATTGGCATCATAAATCATAAATGTTACATTATTATTTAAAGCAGTTCCTGTACCGGCATTTGGAATTGTAAATTCATTACTTACTGTTGAACCGTCAACAACCCCTTTGGGTCCCGGACTCATATTAAGTTCTCTCACAAGAACATTGCTGTTTGTAATCCCGCTAAAATTAACAGCAAGGTTTTGTCCGTTGATAAATGAAACAAACTGTGCTGCAAGTGGATAGACATTCGAGGTTGTAGACGGATTAATTGGTACAAGTTGTATGTTTGAAGCGACTTTTGAAAGTCCTGTATATTTATAACCCCATTTAGGATCAACTGAAAGATCGTTCAGATAATTGGCTGTTAACCAATCGGGAACAATATTACTGAATCTTGTAGTTGTTGAAACAGTCGAAAGAGCTTTATCCAAACCAGTCACACCAATAACGCCTGAAGTGACAAAATTATAGAAAAATTTTTTGTTGTTATCATAGAATTGTTCTTTCAGATAGAGAAAAAATCTTGCGGCCCTAGAATAATCATAAAGGACATGAACATTATCGTTTGTCCGCCAGTCTAAAAGGTAATGATTAGTTTCGTTATTATAATAAAACTGGTCATAAAGAGAATAGCCGTTTATATATTCCGCAATCACGGAACAGCCTTCATTAAAAAATGTCAGCTGACCTCCTCCGTTGTAATTATATTCTATCATGTGCTGGAATTCATGTGCGGTTGTAGACATAGCTTGTTGCAACCCGTCTGACGTATTCAGATCCTGAGGATTCGCATCGATAAATAATATTTCTGCGTTATTATATGAATTTTCAAAAGCAGAGTAAAAATATCCTGCAACATAACCGCCGGTTCCATTATATCCATCCTTAATATTAAGAATCAGTATCACAATTAATGAATCATTATCTAAGTTGGGAGGATTGCCGAATGTTTCCACATCTGTCTGATAAATTCCCTTATTCGGATTTGCCGGAGTTTTGAAATCCCAGGCATTCTCCACGCTGTCTACGGCATTTTGATTAACTTTTCCATTTGCCCAAAGTGAATCTTCAACAAAAATATAACAGTGCTTACCAACTTTTCGGCAGGTTGAATTAACTTTATAAACAGATGAGTTACTTGAACTCTCATTTAATGAATACCAATTGTGGGTCGATCCTACTACAAAATTCCATGCTGTAGTTTTTTCCAATACCGGTTTTGATGCCTCTTTTTGCAGATCTATTCCATTATCCTTTACATATTTCTCAATAAATGAAAATGCCGGAATGGGATAACTTTTACGTTCGTGTAAAGATTGTCCCGGAACATTATTATTAATTAGAATAATTCCAATAAGTATAGTTAATAGAATAGTTATAAATTTTCTAATAAGCATATGATTTTCAGCAATTAATGATTCAATAATAAGTTATAACGTCTAATATATATTTATAAGTTCAATTACATTGAAAACGAACATAAATATTTCATCCCATAATTCAAATACAATTTGGGATAAATATGGTGAAGTGTTGAGTTGTTGAACTGATAAATTGTTGAATTGTCGAATTGTTGAATTGACGAACTGTTGAACTGAGACCCCGATGTCGAGTGTTTTGAGCGAAGCGAAAAATTTATCGAGACAACGGTGACAGCTGCAAGAAAATCTCAACAATTAAACGAAGGTTCAACAATATTTCCGTTGAAGTTGCCTGAACAAATAATTAATATGCGTTTGTTATAAATTAAGTTTTTTTATTAAGGAGTAATCAAAATGATAAGAAGATTTCAAATATTGATATTGAAATTATTATTGATGTTTGCTATTGTAACCGCGGCAAATCTTTTCTTTACCGGGTGTTATCCTATCCAGATTCAAAGCGATACTTCCGGAAGTTATTATGACTCTCCGCGTGATTACAATATTGACGAGTTAAATCAATATGGTCAATGGATTAATATTGATCATTACGGACAAGTATGGAAACCTTCGGTTGTTGAAGGATGGGAACCATATTATAACGGACACTGGATTTATTCAAATGATAGCTGGACATGGGTTTCTTATGAACCTTTCGGCTGGGTTGTATATCATTACGGCAACTGGTACAATGATCCGGATAACGGCTGGGTTTGGATTCCCGGAAATAACGGTTGGTCGCCTGCAGTAGTTCAATGGTATGAATATGACAATTATGTTTCCTGGGCTCCGTTACCTCCAAATGGTGTAACTTTCAGAGAGCCATGGAACGATCGAGATTCCCGCTATTGGCATACGGTAAATGATGATGTTTTTCTTAAAGATAATGTTGGACATTTTCAGGAAGTTCACCCTGTGCAAAGAAGGAATAATGGAGAAAGACCATCAAATGCTCCTCCTTCTTCTCCAAAAAATCAAGGTGGAAATCAGGGAGTGAGTTCACCAACGGTTTCAACTCCAATTACCCGCCCTGAAACTCCTCCCACTTCCCGGAGAAATCAAGGAGAAATTCAGGGAGTTAATGCACCTGATGTTACAAAACCAATTATCCGTGATATTCCACCTCCGGTTCGTCCTAAAGAAATGGCAGGAGAAAGAACAAGTGTTCCTGCATCACCTGCTCCTGAAAATATTCAAAAAAGAACAGGGCAAAAAGTAGAGAATGTAACCATAACAAGAGATCGACCAAATACTCCGTCGGTATCGAAATTACAAAAAATGAATATACCTGACCGGGAAAGAAAACGGGTCGATTCTCATCAGCAGGAAATAAAACAAAATGTTTTAGTGCCTAACCGTCCGCAAAATCCCCGACCTCCGGCACTGGCGCCTCCTGCGAAGAAGGACGATAAAAAGCCGTGACTAGTGACGCGTGACTAGTAACAAGAGAAAAACATTTTTAATTGTTTATTCATTGAATTATTTTTTTGGTATTTAATTATTCAATAAATAAACTTGTTACGCGTCACTCGTCACGGTTTTTCACTTCATCAAAATCATCTTCTTCGTCTGAACAAAGTTATCAGTGTTGATTTGATAGAAATAAACTCCGCTTGTTACTTTGTTTCCAAAATTATCTGTCCCATCCCAGGTAATTTGATAATTCCCCGCAGGTTTTTGACCGTTGACTAATGTCGCAATTTCCTTACCCAAAATATCATAAACTTTTATCCGGACTTTACTGATCGAAGCCAACTGATAGCTGATTACAGTTGAAGGATTAAACGGATTAGGATAATTCTGATTAAGTTTGAAAGTAGACGGAACTAACTCTACTGTCTGTTTTACACCGGTTGGAATAGTGAGACTGACATATGCGCGGATTAAATAAATAAAAATGTTGTCCGGGTTATTTTGATCATTTATATAACCCCATCCCGGAGGATTTTCAGTTGAAAAATAAGAAAAACTATGGTATGAGGAAGTTGATTGGTAATCTATTACCATTACTTGACTTGA
>Ga0182027_10011534_pt1 | contig 12484 bp, 13 predicted proteins | sample 712E1DmetaG_FD_121300 | JGI IMG/M metagenome (GOLD analysis project Ga0182027, IMG submission 121300) | Permafrost microbial communities from Stordalen Mire, Sweden - 712E1D metaG (Illumina Assembly) | ecosystem: Environmental > Terrestrial > Soil > Wetlands > Permafrost | place: Sweden...
TAGTTTAAAGAATGCAAAAGAAAAGCCAATATTGTGGCTCTTAATAATATTCATAATAGTTCTAGCCATGAGATTATATATAGCATTTGAAACGCCATACTTTAATCATGATGCATATTTCAGTCTAAGACAAGTGGAAAATATAAGAGAGACAGGAGTCCCATTATATAAGGACCCGCTCAGTTATGGAGGAAAAACCCAGTTATTTGCTCCACTAAATGAGTATATTCTAGCGGCATTCAGCCTGATAATGCCAGTCGAAATAGCTGGAAAAATAATCCCAAATATAATAGCAGCATTAATAATATTTATTGTCTATTATCTTTCATTCAAGATAACGAAAAACCAAAAAATATCGCTGATGACGTCGCTCATGTCCGGATTCATACCGATATATTTTATAGACATTAACCGTGTCAGCATTAATTATCTGACTGTACTATTGATGTTTACAATAATATATTGTATGCTGAAACTAAATGAGCGAAAATATGTGGACTATGCATTGATAGTGATGTTTATGCTTGTGCTCACGACACCCATGGCGTTCGTTCTTGTAATCGGGCTATTATTATACTTATTGTTATTGAAATTAGAAAACTTTGCTGTTGAGATGAAAGAGCTGGAGATAATACTTTTTTTTACTTTCCTAGTATTCTGGGTGAATCTACTAATATATAAGAATGCATTTCTGACGCATGGACTAATGGTGATATGGCAAAATATTCCAGTACAATTATTATCCAACTTCTTCGGCAACATAGGGTTCATACAAGTCCTGGGAGTAATAAGCATAGTTCCTATAGTGCTTGGTGTATATGCATTCTATGCAGCGTTCCATCTAGAGCGAAGCAAAGAAGTATTGATATTGATATCATTAGGATTAAGCGCATTCACATTATTATGGTTTAAGTTATTGGATTTGATAAGCGGATTAATAATTCTTAGCATAACACTAGTAATATTAACAGCGTATACACTCAAGAGAATCGATGATTTTATAGAAAAAAGCAGGATACATAGATATGACAAGTTGATATATATTTTAATTATATTATTATTCTTATTAACAGTCGTACCTTCAATAATATCCGTAGTTAACAGTCCAAAATTTGGCCCGCTAAGTACTCCTACTGTGGGTGATGTGGAAGTATTAAAATGGGCATCAGAAAAGATTCAAAAGAATGCAGTAATAATGTCAAGCCTAGATGAAGGAAATATCGTGGCATATTATGGTAAACGTCAAAATGTGATGGATACTAATTTCCTATTGACTCCAAGAATTGACCAGCGGTTAAACGATATAAATGAAGTATATACAACAACATTTGAAACTAATGCCATAGGAATATTGAATAAATATAATTCCAAATATTTGCTTGTTACACAAAAAACATTAAAGGATTATGGGCTTACAGAGATATCATATCTAAAGGACGATAAATGCTTCCAGATTGAATATGCCCGAGACGGAACATATCTATATAAGACTGATTGTAAAATCGAATAGATATGACAGATAAACAAATGATAGATAGTATATATTGATAAAATAAATACAATAAATATTGATAAAAAAGGCAAAATACTAAAATGATCAATGAAAAAAAATACTTGGTTATACTCGTGCTCCTGGCAGGATTATTACTGTTAGCCCCATCTACGATAAGAATGCTTGGGCATAATAATTATATGATAAACAGCGAGGCATACAATAATATAAGATTATATAACCAAGGCGATATGCAGTACGATTCTTTACAAGGACACAGCACTTCATTAAATGTACTAGACCTCATAAGGCTGAATGAGAGTGCACGCCAGATATTATTCAATATTATACCAATATTATTGGGATTGATCACAACCATATTGGCATACCTGGTGCTGCATAAACAGAATATATCTGAAAAAACCATTGTGGCAATAGTCACGCTGATGATTATCAGTCCAATATTTATCTATGCATTTACAAATTATAAGATATATTCCTTCGTGATATTCCTGAACGTGCTAGGACTATATTTCTTAATGCATGATAAAATCATGTTCAGCATTGCAGCATTTGCAATAATACCATTCATAGACCCGTTCAGTGGAATAGTCACAATGGTATTATTACTCACCTATATGTTTAGCAGCCAAAAACATCAAGCAAGCACAAAAATAATAAGTATAGCGCTGTTTGCTGCAGTCATTCTCAGTCTGATACTCAACAGTTTTTATGGATATAACATCCTGCACATAACCACATTTAGCGTGCACAACATATTGACTGATATAGGCGCCAATGTAGGCATATCATTCTCAATAATTATCCTTACTATAATAGGATTGATATTATTATGGGAGGATGGTTGGCGTACATTAGTAACATATATATTATTGCTGTTATTTTTTGTAATATCTTTATTTAATGATACTGTGCGCATATACGTAAATTTTATCATAATGATATATGCAGGATTCGCATTCATATATCTTACTAGACGTAAATGGTCTATAACAATAATAAAAAAGACAACGATACTGTTGATAATATGCAGTATATTTTTTTCTACATTGGTTTATACCAACAATATAATCCGGTCGGAGCCAACTCCTGGATACATCGATGCATTACAATTCGTCAAAGAGCAATCACTGCCGACAGAAGTGGTGCTGTGCAGTCCGACGATGGGATATGTAGTTGAATATTACACTGAAAGGATGGCGTTCTTGGATGATTCGACTCAATATTATAATCAGCAGAAAAATATAGATTTGGAAACAATTGCAAGTTCAAGGAACTTGGACCGCACAGAAAAATTATTGAAAGAATATAACATAAAATATATCATTATAGACAAAGAATTCGAGCCGTACTTGAAGGACAAGGAAGGATTATTATTCTTGATAGACACAAGCAATAAGTTCACAAGCATCTACAAGAATACTGATGTAGAAGTGTGGATGTATATTGAATAAAATTCCTATTCAATTCTTGCTATAACTTAGTCTATAACAGGATTCGTAAGAAACTCATCTAAAATAATAAAAATTAGTTTAATGAAAGTGATTCTAGACCTTTTCCAAGATTTCTGACTGTTAAAGGATCCTGATAAACAACGAATGTTATTGATTCAAGACTAGTTTGCGTTGCATACTCTTTGAAAAATTTACTAATGCCTTCGCCTATTTTGTTGATAGTTTGTTGTGGCGTTTTCTCTACAACTCCACTCATTACTCCTAGTCTAATTGCTGGCAATAATAGAGAGCCATAACCTTCATTGTGGGCTGCTGTTAATCCAGCATATACCACTTTATCAACTGAAGTTTCTAAATCATCAACAACAAAAACAACATCATTGAATTGACCTTTATGTTTAGAAGTATTTCCTTTTGCAACAACTGTTTGTAGATTTGTTAATGGAAAAGCTTTTGCAGCTTGATTATGATATAAATTTCCAGCAACTCTTTGAATTGCACGATCTATACCTCCCCACCACATTCCACCAGAATTTATAGCAGTCATTAACGCATCTGTTGGGATTTGAGTAATGTCTCCTTCAACAACATAAAAACTTGTATTTCCTATTTTTGTAATCGGATTATAATTCATTTTATATTCACCAAGAATAAAGAAGAAATATCTATTTATAAAGTTTATTATTTTGTTGCTACTAGTTAGTAATTAAAATATATACTTGAGTTTTATATGCATTTGCATATAAAATTTCCACAATCTTATCCGCATATCAGGCTTCTTGTCTCATTTGCTTTATATCTATCGCACAATATTTTGTCCATCGCATTCTTATCAACATACCCAGGATATACGTCATTCTCCACGACAAGTGTCGGATAGCTTGTTATATTATATACATTCTTCAGAAGCGCAACTAACGGCTCGCTTTTATCTAGTTTTTCATTGATTGCAAATATCAATATGTTCTGCTTAAGATGCATCTTATAATAATCCAATACTGTGGCTTGATTATCGCATGATGGACAAGTTGCCTGGTCGCTATAGAAATATAATACTGTGACAAAGTCTGAGCTGTTCGCACATGAAATCTTAAGATTGTTTGCAATAGATAAAAAGTTTATCTGTGAGATAGTATACTCTCTCATCAGCAACTCAAAATCTGCCTGCTTCACTTTTGACTGCTCATTATAGTTATCGAGCCTGTCTCTATTGTTCTCTAATTCTACGATAGCCTTATCAAACATGAATCTGAATGCACTACACTGATTCTTGAATGTATTATCTTTTAAAAACTGCTGCTGTAATTCTAGACTTCGAATATTAAGCTTCTCTACATTATTCATATCAGTAAAATAGTTTGCCCGCTGTATATCCATCAAGAATCCAAAAAAGAATCCTATAAAGAATATGGCTGCAGTGATTATAAAAGCGAATAAGTACCGTCTCTTCTGAAAAACTCTCATCTATGCCACCTCATTTACGCCACCCCACTTTCGTGCCTATTATATAATCCTTAAATACACCCAGCCATACTACAGCAAGAAATAGATAATAAAAGAACAGATAGAATATGAATGGAAGAGTCGTTTTAAGACCATACTTTTGCTTGTAGAGCCTGAACGATAACCACATAATCATTAACGTTAAACCAAACACAATCATAAACGTTATCAGAGACCTCAAATCTATATCCAACCATATTATATTCATAGAAGATTGACGGATAAGCTCTATGATATTATAATTATATAATTGCAAAAGTCTGAAAAATGGTCTTACACCTTTCCAAAATGCGTGCGATAGCAGTCCTAAAACAATTATTCCCAAGAGTCCGGAAAGCATAATCATCGGCAGCTGAAATACTCCAAAGTCGCCATACTTTCTGTTAAATATCATTTTTTTATAATCTAAAAGGTTTCTGAAAGTGCCATAATTCCATCTATGCCTCTGTCTATATAATGATTTCAGGCTATAAGGCGCTTTAGTATATACGAACGCATCATTGCACTGCGTTATCTTATACTGCGCCTTCTGTATACGCATGGCCAGCTCCATATCCTCAGTCTTATGCGCCTCTCTAAAGCCGCCAAGTTTTTTTACTACAGCTGTCCTATAGACTGACAACGGGCCTGGAAGCACGTGGATTGAATCAAGCTTCTTTATCACACTCTTATAGAAATGATTGACTAGATACTCAAAATACTGAATGGTCTGTAATGTGTTTGATGGTTTATATACTTTCATCACCGGTGATACTCCTGCAACTTTCTCATCGCCAAAACATTCCATTATTTTCTTTAAGGCATCCTTCTTTGGCATAGAATCAGCGTCTAAACTGGCAAAAAATTCTGTGTCGACCATCTTTAATGCAGCATTCATTGCAGCATATTTGCCTTTATTTTTCTGAGTAATGACCACAACTCGCTTGTAATCATGATTTTTTAACATCAATTTTGAATATGCCAATGCTTCCTTATATGTATTGTCTGTAGATCCATCATCCATTATATATACTGCTATCTTATTTTTCGGATAGTCTAATGCTTCTACAGATTTAAGTGTTGGAATCACATTGCCTTCTTCATTATATGCAGGTATCAATATACTTACTTCAGGCTGACCTTTCAGTTTCTTTTGGACAGGTTCATCATCCAGCAGGACAAGCACCCAAAATACTACGTAATACAATGAGAAGAAATATACTATATCCTGCACGATTTCAATCCATCCAATCATAGTAAATGCAAAACATTATCATTTTTAAAGCTTGTTAAAATTATATTCGATTATGCTTTAAAATGAATTATAATTTAAAATTAAATATGATTTAAGGCAGATAATTAAGGTAGATAATATTATGATTATTATTTTATTATGATTAGTATTATTTCCGTTTGATATTTATCAAATCTCCAAACGTCAAGCCATCACCTTTTGGCTTCGAAGTAAGTCTGCCTGTGGAATTTAAAGTCTTAGAATCATCCTCGGAATCATACTTTTCAGGCCTCACTTCATTAACAATCTTCACATTCAATGCACGCTCTAATTTTCTTGCTAATAAAATGTTAGGCTTGATATGCTCGGATTCTACTTGATGTATCAACGATTTATGCTCATTAATCTTCTTAGCAAAATCCTCTTGTTTCAATCCAAGTTTTTCACGTGCATTCTTTACAATTATACCATAATCCTGAACGAAAACATATTCCGGATCATTAGAGACAGGTTTTGTGGATTCTGTAACAACAATCCTGACATTGCTCTTGTTGCTTTTACCCTTAACACCGCCGAATCTCGAACAATCCTCACAGACTTTCATAATTGTACCCTCGACTTCACAATCATATACTGAAGGTTTTCTACCGCATAATTCGCACATTGAGATTTCTCTTGGCATATTAATCACCCTCTAATCAATCTTTATCTAATCAATCTTTATCTAATCAATCTTTATCTAATGAATCTTCAACATTCTTCGTATTATCTTTCCTCATATTATCCTTTCTCTTAAAAAACAGTACATGCATCACTTGAGCCCCAGAATATACATTTACCTCATGATCAACATCAAAATACTCAGACGATGAGCGTATTAATAAATCTTTTGAAAGACACATTATGACTAATTTTCCATCATTCTTCAGGATATATTCTGCCTGATAAAATATCTGCTTGAAATCCTTAACCAGATTTTTATCATGCTTGCTGCTTCCAGGGATAAAAGTGATAATTTTATTTATGCTATCTTCCTCGAATTTTATATCCATCCAATCCAAATCAACTCTTCTAAAATCTATGATTGATTCGACGCCTGCTATTTTTGCATTCTTGGTCGCTGCTGTGATGCTGCTCAAAAGTTTGTCAGAGCCGGTTATCGAAAAAAGTTTAGCATTTTTATCGTCTTTATTATCAATGCGTTCATCATCTATTTTTTGAAAAAATTTATCCCAATCAGTTTCTTTATCGTTAGGCGAGAATGATGGAAATTTCATGAACGGGAAGGATTTATTATAGAATCTGGGCGATAATTTCGTAGCATATAATGCTGCTTCTATCTCTAAAGTTCCTGAATAACAGCAGGGATTTAAATAGATATCTTTAGGTTTGTATCCTGCAAGCATCAATAGTCCGAATGCTGTAGACCCTTTCAATGATACTGCATTATTGAATATCTTATAATCACGCTTGCTTAAGTCATCTGATAAATCAATGCTGATATATGCGTGAGCATTGTATATATATACGTAGAAATTTAGTGTAGGATTTTTTAGATTGACTTTCAAATCCTTTCCTAAAGTTTTTGCATAATCAATTAATATACCGCCGAGCTCTGCTTCTATCCCTGTAACATCAGTATGCTCATCAATTCTTAAGCTTACTCGGAAATCAAAGTTGTTTGATATCAATTCTTTAAGTAACGCATCGTTTGCATTATTAATTATTTTATGTGTTCCCTCAATCAATTCATCTTCAGTCTCGTAATCAAATTCTCCAATGAGATATATCACTCTGTTAGCAATCTGATTCTTGTATACAAATCTGTATATATCCTCCCATGTTTTTGGTCTGAATGATACTAAAGTATCTTGTATATGTACGTCTTTAACATCCTCTAGAATCTCCCTGATTTGAACTACGGCTGCCTTCTCAAAGCCTTTATTGACGATTACACCGACGTTTACACCGACGTTAATAGCACTATGAGTGATTGTGACCATACTATTAGAATAATCGGAGTGGTTTTAAGTTTTACGGTATTAAAATAAGTTTTATGGTTTTATAGACATATCTTAGAAACTTTCTCCATTGCTAACCGTTTTCCTCAACTATAATTTTACAACATATGTTTTGGCTATTTTATCGTGCAATCCTTGTTTCTTTGCATCCCATCCAATCATAAAATATCCTATTCCTAATATTAATCCTGACAATATTTTTCCAAAATATCTTAACAAGGCATTGACAAACCCTATATATGCGCCTTTCTCATTTACTACACGCATATCTAATATAAGTTTTCCAGGGGTTCCGCCTTTTATACCTTCCATATAAATTATAAATAATATAGATGCTAAGGCAATTACATAACTTAATGATGCTAATCCCGTTGCCCAAACCAATCCTATTTGTAATAATGTTGAAGGTATTCCGATTATCAGACAATCCAAAAAAAATGCCAAAAATCTTTTCCAAAATCCCTGATATTGAGGATTAATCATATTTATTGCATTTATTTTGGGAGTATTAACATTAAGGGTATTAACATTATTGGTCTGATAAATAAATTTAATGCATTCATCTACAACCGCGGGATTCTGTCCTTGTTGCACCAATGCTGTCCGTATGACATCTATATTATAGCCCGCTTTAAGTTGCGTATTAATGTAATCTACAATTCGTTTATCGACCATTTTTCTCGACCTCTCTTGTTTAAAACCTGGATATACATATCAACATTCGAAATTTCATAAATCATTCTAATCTCTGCGCCAATCTATTAAACTTCTTAGAAATCTTGCTCTTAGGATGGGTATGCAGTAAAGGATTCTTTAGTTGATAAGATTTAGCAATATCTTTATGCGTCGGTATCTTTTCCAGGACAGGATAATCAAACAGTTCGTTCGTACTATCTTCAGAAAAATTATTCAGTACAATGCCTAGATTCATCACTTTTAGTTGATTCAATAAATTCACAGCATCCATAATATTCCTAGATGAATATTGCGGACCATGAATAATGATGGCCTCGTCAGCATTCTTCAATACAGTCTCGAGAAATGGTTGTTGCGTAGGAGTATCTAAGATTATATAATCATAATCGCCAAGCAAATCTTCATAGTGATATGAAAAATTATCATAACCATGAATCGTCGAAGGAATAATCTTCAGTCCAGATACATGCCTATATATTGCATCATTAATATGCGCCTCGCCGTTAAGAACCTGACCTATATTCATAGGAATGTTATGTATATCCAGATGGTCTAGCATATTTTTTTTAGTAAAGTCGGTATCAAAGACCAGAACTCTATGATTAAGATTATGCAATGCTAATCCTAGATTTAATGCCAGCGTGGTCTTGCCAGTGCCTTGCCCTAATGACACAATCGCAATGCTTCTAGTCATAAAAACTCACCCTTTTCGAATCAGATTTTCTTTTAAAATTTCTTCTGCTTCAAGTCTGCTTATCTCTTGCCTGCTTATCTCTTACCCTTCTTTTTTACAGTTTTCTTCTTTACAGCCTTCTTCTTTTCCTTCTCTATACGCTTCTTTGCAGCCTTCTTCAATTCAATCATCTTCAGCTTCTCTGTCGAGACTATTCTCATAGGTTTTATTTTAGGCTTACGCTTAGTTATACGCTTAGGTTTTTTTTCAGGAGCATATTTCTTATATTTCTGCTCTCTGACTAGCTTTTCAGCTCTTATTCTTTCCTTAATCTCTTTATCTCTAGCGATTTCTAGGGCAGCCTCTTTTTTCATCTGTTCCACTTGATTCCAATAAGGATTATTAGGATTCTCTTCATCAGTTGTTCCTACAACACCATCTTGTACTAATGGAGCGCTTCCTAAAACATATGTGCCTCTGCTTAGATTATCTACAAAATGGAAGAAGCTTGTCAAGTACTCATAATATTGCGATATGATATTTATGTTTATTATCTCTTCTCTGCCGGCAACTATTGCCTTCATGGTAACATGCCTTCTATACTCATTCTCTCTGGTGTAATTGCTTTTCAGCATGGCCTTCAGCAATAAGTATAAATCTATATTGTCGTGGACTTCCTGCTCCTTGAAGATTTGCTTCATCAATACGGCACGCTCCTTAGGCGTCGACGGTATCTCACCAATCATCTTATTTTCCAGAGCATATTTTAATAGTGCAAATATCAAGAATTCGTAGCAATCAACCATCCTGATCAATATATTAATCAGTATATCAACTGTTCTGGTATATTTTAGACTTACAAATATTGAATGATCTACACGCTTCAATTCTTCCACAGCATTTTCTATAGTTTCCCTCATCTTCTATCCCTCATATTACTCATACTTTATAATCTTTAATAATTCTTCAACATGATGCTTTGCTTTTATCAAGATTTTCTTAACATCCTCAATCTTCAATGTTGTCAAATTATAATCATTATCTGAAATGACGAAGGCATCTTTTTTTGTGAATTCGACATGTGATTTTTTGTGTTCATCCAAAGTCTTCTTCACATCCAAAATAAAATCTGTCACATCACTTTTTATCTCGTATTTGGCGACTATCTTTCTCCTGAATATATCCATCTTTCCTTCAAAAGTCTGATTATAGCTAGGGATTGATTTAAAATTTTTCTCATATTCAAGAAGCGCGCTTACAGTCAAGTCCAATGCCTGATATATATTCTCGATTACTGATACCAAAAGTTTCGGCTCCTTGACTAAAGAATACGTTGTTCCTACAAGGTGGTCGGCTACCCTCAATTTTTCTAGGGCCTGATTTCTAAGTGTTTGAACTTCCATTTTAGACGGATAAAACTAGCACGAGTAGTATAATACCAGGTAATTCTTGTGGACGGTAGTATATAAATCTTGCGATGAAAACGATGGGAAAGTCTTTGTCAGCATAGGGTGAGTAATAGCGAATGATACTAGAATCTCAAGGGAATTCCAAAGTGAATTGAGATAATTATTATAGAATTGAATTACGAACAGCTCGACAAAGACTTACTCTTCTTTCTCTGCCGTCAATAGAATAATCGCTTCGGCAATATTGCCGTTTGTGTCTTCCAAAGCCTGCAATGCTTCTTCTTCAGTTCCGCCGGTCTGATCCATGACCGTCTTCAAATCATCTTCAGAAATTTCAAGCACTTCAGCGGACTCGGATTCTAATGGTTCCTCGGATTCATCACCGGAAATCTGATAAGACCACTTATTCATCATATTAACTTTCTGTACAGAAGGATTATCAATCACAATCTTTTTATCAGCGCATACAATGATAACTTGCTCAGCATCGATATCCTCCTGCTGGATACCCATCTTGCGCATCATCTGCTCCATCTGTTTAGGATTAATATTAGGCATCATGTTAATTCATATCCCCCAAAACATATAAGATAAAAAAAGGTTAAAATAAAAAATTAGGCAGCAATTTTTCCACGAGTTTGCTCTTGCTTTGCATTCTTACGAACTACAAATAATAATTTATTATCCTCTACCCACTTCTTATGATTTGCTGTTCTTTCCTCTGCAACACCCACAAGTGCTTTTATGAGTAATTTTAATCTACCTTGTGGAAGAGTACTCTGTAAACTCTTGAACTGCGCTGTACAACCCTGAAATGAGGTGTCTTTCTCCAATACATCTTTATATTGCTGTCTTAACAATAATATCTTCTCCCAATGCTCTATAGGAACACCAGGATTATTGTTTTGCCAAAGCCTGAATTCTGCTATATTCTTATTAGCATCATTCATTCTCTTTTCTGAACCTTCCAAACCATTTATTATGCCAGTAACTAAATCAACAAAGTCTGGAGCTCCTTTTAAAAATCCAAATTCAGCAGTACTTTTATTTTTAAGAAATGCAGTCAATAATTCTCTTAGACCACTAACGTCTTCAGAAGCAGTATTTTCATCTTTTTTGCTACTAAAAGGCCACATTTCAAACACCCCGTCTATTGCAATCCAAACCAGGCATATCCTTGCCAGTTTAGAATAATTTCTATAACGATTACCAAAACAATTAATATTATAACGTGTTCTGGTTTTAATTCTACCTTGGTATGATAATCATCAAAGTATCTTGTTAATCCTGCGCCGCTGCTAGGCATCTGTATTTTATCATCCGACATATAATCACCTGTTGACTATTCCTAAATGGAAAATTGTTTATAAATGTTACTTTTTTAATGCGGATACGATTTTATCGTCAAGACTATCATCGATGACCACACCTTCTTTTTGCAATTCTCCCTTGATCATTTTGTATGCATATTCTATTGTGTATCGCATATCAAGGGATTTTCCTTCCATCATATTCTTTGCATCATTGCGTATGCCTCGGAATCTTGTTGCATTTGAATTGTGATAATTATAGTCAATATCATGCCATGAATCCATTCCGCCGAAATGTATCTGATTCGCAAATATTCCTGGTTTGCTGTTAATATAAGTAGCGTTATAATGATGCGAATCTTGGGCAGGATTTATCTTGATATTTTTGAAACGCAAATATCTGCACAAGTCGTCGTATGCATCGACCTGATCCCCAAAGCCAAACCTGAGACTGCCAAATTCATTGAATCTTCCCACAGGAGCTGTACCGCGAAGGTCATTTGCGTCCAGAATATAATAATTATTTTTACCTATCTCTTCCAAATATTTATCCAAATCAAAATTTTCAGGATAATACTCAAAATCGTTGCCTCTAGCACTGTGAGCCTTACTAACTTTAACAGCATTTTTTAATACGAGAGACTGATCCATCGTAGGAGGTCTTATCCAATATCTTTCATTTGATCCAGGAA
>Ga0182027_10011535_pt1 | contig 12484 bp, 7 predicted proteins | sample 712E1DmetaG_FD_121300 | JGI IMG/M metagenome (GOLD analysis project Ga0182027, IMG submission 121300) | Permafrost microbial communities from Stordalen Mire, Sweden - 712E1D metaG (Illumina Assembly) | ecosystem: Environmental > Terrestrial > Soil > Wetlands > Permafrost | place: Sweden...
AGATTGATCCCGATCGCGGCTGCTAAAATAATCCATGCTCTGTGTTTAACTCTTTTGACATCCTGTGCCACATCATTTACCTTTCATTTGGTTAGTACAGAGTTTTAATTGGTCTGTTAACCAACATTGGTGACGCATGCATAATTTTGGTATGCAAAGTTGCCGAGATTATTGCGCTGGCTTCGATACAACCGCTGACTGCTTGACAGCAGTAGTTTTTTTATATAAAATAAAAATTCGATAGCTAATGAGTTAGAAACAACAGAACCAGAATTTTGTAACGTTTTCCATTGAGAAGTAATGTTTAAAGTGGGAATAGTCAGTGGATCCGCAGTATCGATATAAAAAGACAGGTCTGTTAGAGCGCGAGTCCCCTGAAATCCCTACCGTAAGGCCTAATCAAATGTTTTCACCAAACCCCGTGAACCTGCTTGGAAAACGATAAATTGCTGCCACAACGGCAGAGCGACACCGCTTGACCATTCACAGATTCTACAGTAAAATTTAATCATGCTGACGCAATGTCCAAGCGCTGCCCATGATGTCGGAGTTAAAGGAGATAATAAAGATGGATCTTACCGAGATTGAAACTCCAGCCTTAGTCCTCGACAGGGGAAAGCTTGAAAAGAATATTAGAACTATGCATGATCATATGGCTCGACTTGGTGTGCCCTTGAGGCCACATGGGAAAACCGCCAAATGTTTTGACATTATCCGCTTAGCGCTTCAAGGTCAGCCAGGAGGGATCACGGTCTCAACCCTCAAAGAGGCCGAATATTATTTCGAGCATGGGATAGTCGATATTATTTATGCAGTTGGAATAGCGCCAATAAAGCTTGGGCATATTGCAAAGCTCAGGAAGAGAGGGGCAAATATCAGCATCATTCTCGATACCGTTGAACAAGCAAAAATAGCTGCAGCATATGGTCAGAAGCTTGGCGCTGTATTTCCTGCGCTGATTGAAATAGATAGCGATGGTCACAGATCTGGCGTGAGATTTGGAGATCCCTTGTTACTTGAGATTGGGCGGGTGCTGCATAATGAATCTGGAGTCGAGCTTAACGGGGTTCTGACGCATGCTGGCGGATCGTATAATAGTAAAACAATTGAAGAAATCCAAAAGATCGCAGCGCAAGAACGGGCAGCAGTAACGACATGCGCCCAACAATTGCGCAACGAAGGGCTGCCATGCCCAATTGTTAGCGTCGGATCTACACCCACAGCTAATTTTGATGATGACCTTTCGGGAGTAACCGAAGTTCGTGCCGGTGTCTATATGTTTTATGACCTCGTCATGGCCGGACTGGGAGTTTGCAGTATCGAAGACATTGCGCTTTCAGTCCTTGCTTCTGTCATCGGGTATCAGAAAAAGAAAGGCTGGATTATTACCGATGCCGGATGGATGGCCTTATCGCGTGATCGTGGTACAGCTAATCAGCCACGGGACCACGGATATGGTGTGGTTTGCAACACAGATGGCAGGCCTCTATCTGATTTTATTGTGGGTGCCGTAAATCAAGAACACGGCATTATTCAAAAACGGCAAGGGGGAGATATAAATTTTGAAGACTATCCCATTGGCAGTACAGTACGAATTCTACCGAATCATGCCTGTGCGACGTCGGCCATGCATGATAAGTACTACGTGGTGAATAGCTCCACTAAGGTTGTGAATACTTGGCACCGAATAAATGGTTGGTGATAAACTATCCTTGTTTTTATGGTGAGCCTTCATAACAAATAAGAGCACTATCTGTTGTTGAGTGAATTAGATTCTGTATAGTCTCCTCGAGACTGGGCCTACTTTAACAATAAATAGTGTGGTTTCAATACACTTGCGGAGAATTATACAGAGCGTGGCGAGTATTAGACTTATCATGAAAAGAACGCCAAGCCTTTATAAACTAGAATCGGTTTAAGAGCCCTCCACGTTATCCGGCATAGTATTTCTAAAGTTTGAATTCAACTTCTATTAGAAAAATTGAGATGGTCCTGCCTGGAAGTTACCCCGAACCGCTTGCAGCAAATGGGTTTGAGTTGCTTTAAGTTATGTCGGCCGCAAGATAACTGTTGTCTCATGTGTCTCTCTTACGCTGATCATTTGAAAAGTTAATGATGTGATTGCGCAATCTCCGCGCACAGTGCTGATGTGAAGGCTTTAGTACCGAGGGATCCGCCAAGGTCCATCGTCCGCGTTGTTGGATTTTTTAGCAGAATGTCTATTGCCCGCTCGATTGTGTTACCCGCGGTTGCAAACGCGGGTCCCTGGTGCTTGCGGGCGTACCATTCAAGCAGCATAGATGCCGACAGGATCAGCGACACTGGGTTGGCCCGATCGAGGCCCTGGATATCTGGGGCTGAACCATGCTGGGCTTGCGCCATGCAGTGCGTGTTGCTGGCATTGATGGCGCCACCCAGTCCAAGACTACCAGATAGCTCCGCCGCTTCATCGGAGAGAATGTCACCAAACATATTAGTGGTGACTATTACGTCAAAGTGTTGGGCATCACGAATCAGCAACGCTGCCATCGAGTCGACCAACTGCTCCTCATATAGCACATCCGGATATTCACCTGCAACTCTACGGACTTCCCGCAGGAAAAGCCCGTCGGAAATCTTAATAACATTAACTTTGTGAATCGCCGTCACCTTCCGGCGACGTCCCATCGCTATTTCGAACGCCATTTTAGCAATGCGACGCGAGCTCATGGCACTGATTTTGCGCACAGATAGTGCGATGTCCGACGATGGCATAAATTCACCACTGCCCTGGTACATGTTGCGATCTGAGTAGAAACCCTCTGTATTCTCACGAACGATCACGAGATCCATGGAAGAACGACCCCAATGCGGAATGCCTTCACGCGATCGATTCGGGCGGATGTTGGCGTAGAGGTCAAGCGCCACTCGGAGTTCAGCTGATAGGTTGATCCCACCTGAAGAACGAGGTGGATAATCGGAGCTCGAAGTCGGACCTAGGATTATCCCGTCAGCAGACCGACAGGCATCAAGCACGGAGGAGGGGAAGGTAGTGCCATCTCGATTCAAACGGGTAAGCCCAACCTCATGGTATTCGAAAACGAGGCCAAGTGATAATTTGTTGTCAATGACTTTGAGCACGTCTATAGTCGAAGCCAGTATTTCCGGACCAATACCATCGCCGGGAAGAACAGCTATGCGCATTTGTGGTTTCCTCCAGTCAATGCACGAAATTGGTTGCAGGGATTTAAAACATGTGATATTAGTAGATCATGCAAAAAAATATTGTATTTGTCAACTAACTTATATTATCTCTATGCGTGATATTTATGGTTCCCCGAAAGTGCGAACAGGGCTTCAGAGACCACCTCGTATTGGTTAAAAAGAGTCGCTAATTTGGCACATACCGCTGGAATGGATGAGAAAAAAGATTGTTTACAAAAGTTATATTGTGTGATTGTCGTTTGGTACTAGTTCTTTCTCCAGCGTCAGTAGTTTTGAACATCTCACAGTAAGGCCTGAAATCTGGCGTATGCGTTCTCGCCATTTTGACCAGACGAAAAGTTAACTCATTACCACATATACCTCGTGGAGCATCAGGGAATCAAGGAGGATAAAATAATGGATGTCCTTACCGCGATACAAGAAAGAACGAGCATCAGGTCTTATAAAAATGTTGACATCGAAGAAGATAAGATAAGGAAAATGTTGGAGGCAGCTCGTCAATCTCCATCAGCCCGAAATCGCCAGCTGTGGAAATTCATTGTGGTTAAGGATCCTAAAACAAGAAAAAAGTTGGCCGAGGCTGCCAATGGACAAGCCTTCGTCAGCGACGCACCCGTTGTTATTGTTGCATGTGGAACTGAGACAGACTATATTATGTCATGCGGGCAGTATGCATACATTATTGACGTTTCTATAGCATGCGCATACATGCTCCTCGAGGCATACGAGCTTGGTGTTGGATCCTGCTGGCTTGGTTCATTCAAAGAGGCAGAAGTGAAGAAAGCATTAAATATTCCGAAGCATGTACGAGTTGTAGCTATGATACCATTTGGATATCCAGATTCGCCAGCCGTAAAGAAGCACAGAAAGGATTTGGGTGAAATTGTCGCCTATGAGACATATGAATAGTATCGATGTAGGTGTGACAATGCCTTATCCGAACCCCAGGATTGTTACAACACATAAGTATCTTAAGAAATATTGCTCCAGTGAGCATTGCTTCTTCAGATGAGCAGCAGATCTATTTGTCAAAATTGGGTACGCAAAGAAAGCAATACCAGAATAAGCCACATGCCTTTTTTCTTATTTTGCTCTCGTTTCTCCACCCGCTCGGGCAAAATACTGCTATGAAAATATCTGTAGAATCTGTCCAAAAATACTGTTAAACTTACTCACGGTGATGTCGGGCGTCAGGCGCATTGATCTTTGATAATCCTATGCTATCCGGTTGATGATTCCCCTTTCTTTATGAAAAAATTATCATGGCAGGAGCTAACAAACACCAAATATGTATAAGTTTTTTTGATATAGTTGTCAAGTGCATACTATCTTATGTAATTCGCACTAAATCTTCTTCCAGGTGGAGAGCATTGAGGATACAAACATGGGAGATATGGAATTGAAGGAGTCCCTAAGAATCGAGCGGGCAGAGGCAAGGCAAAAGGTTTTAAGTGACACGGCTATTTTGTCTGTGCGTATGAAGATGAGAAGAAATTTCGACGAATCTACCTTAAAGGTGCTATTTTGATTCGTGAGTTTTAAGACAATGCCTCTTCACTACCGTTATGAATAGAAAATTATATTCGAAGGGGCTCGACCACAAGGGGTAGGTGCTGCCGATTGAGTGCTTGAATATAAAGGAGAAGAGTTCAAAAACCTAAAGGTTCCCACTGGTGGCGTGTCGGGTAGTCGGTAGGAATGTCAAATTGTTTCTAACAATAGTAAAGTATCAAGTGGATTGAGATTGTGTTGTACTAATGTGTTCATGCATTCGAGAAAGCAAAAAAGGAGCTATGTGACATGACGAGAAGAGGAAATGAAAAAGACATGACCGAAGCTTATTACATCGGTTTGATGAGTTCTGTGGGTTACAGAAAAAAAGATTTAGCGAAGCCCATTATCGGAGTCATCAATTCATGGAATGACGTTAATCCAGGACACAAACCCCTGGCGTCGCTGGCAGTGTATGTTAAGGAAGGCATCTGGGCAGCAGGAGGAACGCCTGCGGAATTCACCGTTCCAGCCCCGTGCGATGGCATGGCTCAGGGAGAAGGGATGCACTATATTCTGCCTCAACGGGATTTGATCGCTGCGTCAATCGAAACCATGGTGGCATCCCATGGGTTCGATGGATTGGTTTTTCTAGGATCATGCGACAAGATTATTCCGGGGATGCTCATGGCGGCAGCTCATCTTGACTTACCATCTATCTTTCTCACTGCAGGAGCAATGCTTCCTTACTGTGAGGGGGGACGTGTCTATGTCACCTCCGATCTCAAGGAAGCCATTGGAAAACGAAAGAGCGGGGACATCGATGAGGAAACATTTGATCGTTGGAGAACCAACATGTGCGCTTCCGGGGGCACATGTTCTATGTATGGGACTGCAAACACCATGGGAGCTTTTTTGGAAGCGACAGGAGTAGCTCCTTTTGGCTCTTCCACCATGCTTTTCTGTGATGCCGCAAAGATTCGGCAGGCACGGGACGTTGGTGAACGGATCGTAGAGCTAGTTAGCGAGGACAAAAAATTTTCCCAATTTCTCAATGATAAGTCCTTAGCGAACGGAATCCGACATATTTCGGCTACGGGCGGTTCCACAAACGCGGTACTTCATACCATGGCTTTGGCCCGGGTGATGGGATCAAGTCTGACACTCAAGCAGTTTGATGAGATTCAGGCTTCAGTACCGGTGCTTGCTAAATTTAAACCCTCCTCGGAAATTAATATTAGTGATTTCCATCTGGCAGGAGGTGTGCCGGCAGTCCTCTTCACGATACGAGATTTCCTGAATGCAGAAGTGAACTTGGCCATGGGAGGGACTCTAGCAGAATATCTTGAAAAATTCAGTTACCCTGTCGACCGAAGAGTTATCCGGTCCCTTTCAGAGCCCCTTCTGCAGGGAGGTTGCTTCTCGATACTTTCGGGGAACTTGGCGCCGCAGGGGGCGGTAGTGAAGAGGAGTGGCGTAGATCCTAAGATGTACCGCCACGTGGGTCCTGCTATCGTTTTCGATTCAGAAGAAGATGTTCGGCACTTTCTTCTAAATAAAAATGTGGAGCAAGGATCGGTTTTAGTGATTCGTTATGAAGGGCCCAAAGGAGGGCCGGGGATGCGGGAATTGTCAATTCCCGCAGCAATGCTGGTGGGGATGGGACTTCATACATCCGTTGCAATGATAACTGACGGACGCTTTTCTGGCGCGACGCGTGGTCCATGCGTGGGACATATCGCACCTGAGGCTTGGGTGGGAGGCCCACTTGCCTTGGTTAAAGATGGAGATATCATAGAGATTGACTTAGAAAAGAAGATGCTTGAACTTAAGGTTTCCCTGGAAGAATTGGAACAAAGGAAAGTTAAAATCCAGAAACCTGAACGTAAACTTAAAGGTACGTTAGCAGCCTATCGGGCCGGCGTAGGAGGTGCTGACGAAGGAGCCGTGTGGCTTTATCGGAAAGATTGGCAGGAATAAAAATAAAAATCAAAAAAGAACAAATCCAATGACTAACTAAAACCACATGACAAAAAGAGAGGGATTAATCTGGTCTGGTGAAGCTGTGTCAACAGCACAGCACATTATTGCATTTTTCGTTTAATCGATTACTTGGAGGAAAAATAAAAGGAGGAAAAAAATGAATTATGAACCCTTATATAATCCTTATCCCTCTCGGCGCAGCATTGTTTACGCCAAGAAAGGCATGGTGGCTACTTCGCAACCTCTGGCGGCTCAGGCAGGTCTGGATATGTTGAAAAAAGGCGGCAACGCCGTTGATGCAGCAATCGCCACTGCTGCCTGTTTAACAGTTGTCGAACCGACCTCCAATGGTATCGGAGGCGATGCCTTTGCCTTGGTGTGGACCAAAGGGATGATACACGGCTTGAATGCCAGCGGTCCTGCTCCGCTAAAGATTTCAATTGATGCGGTCAAGAAAGCTGGTTATCAAAAGCTGCCGCAATATGGTATGATTCCCGTCAACGTACCGGGTGCCCCGTCGGCTTGGGCAGCATTATCTCGGCGATTTGGCAAGCTTTCGTTGAAAGAATTGCTAGGTCCGGCGATTCAATATGCAGAAGAGGGCTTTCCTGTATCGCCAATTATAGGTAAACTATGGCATGAAGGGTTCAAAACGTACATGGCAGAAAAAGGCGAAGAATTCAAACATTGGTTTGAGGTGTTTGCGCCGCATGGGCGACCTCCAGCTATCGGTGAAGTTTGGCGTTCACCGAAACATGCAGAGACTTTACAATCAATAGCTGAAACGAATGCCGAGTCGTTTTATCGCGGAGAACTCGCAGATAAAATCGATCAGTTTTTTAATAAATATAATGGCTATTTGACTAAGGAAGATTTATCCATTTTTCAGGCTGAATGGGTCGACCCCATTAAAATCAATTATCGCGGCTATGATGTGTGGGAAATCCCACCGAACGGCCATGGTCTCGTTGCGCTTATGGCACTTAACATTCTTAAAGGATTCGATTTTTCGGACAAAGAGTCAGTTGAAACTTACCATAAGCAAATTGAAGCGATAAAATTGGCCTTTGCCGATGGGAAGAAATATATTACTGACCCCCGTAAGATGACGGTTAAAGTGGAGGATCTTTTGTCTGATTCGTTCGCGATGAAAAGAAGACGATTAATTGGCAAAGAAGCCCTGCAGCCCTTGCCGGGGAGACCAGGTAACGGCGGAACGGTTTACTTAGCGACCGCGGACGCTGACGGGAATATGGTGTCCTACATTCAAAGTAATTACATGGGGTTTGGCTCGGGTCTGGTTGTGCCTGGCACAGGCATTAGCCTACACAACCGAGGCTATAATTTTTCCTTCGATCCAGAACATGATAATCGATTGGAACCGGGCAAAAAGCCTTACCATACCATTATCCCGGGCTTCCTAAGTAAAGATAATCAAGCTGTGGGACCTTTTGGTGTCATGGGCGGTTTTATCCAGCCCCAGGGTCATATAATGGTTATGATGAACATGCTCGATTTCCATCTCAACCCGCAGGCAGCACTCGACGCCCCACGCTGGCAATGGACTGAAGGAAAAACAGTGGAGATTGAACCTTTGTTCCCGGAATATATCGCCGAAGCGCTTGTAAGACGTGGTCATACCATCAAACGTGGTTCTGTTGGAGCGACAACCTTTGGGCGGGGCCAAATCATCTTGCGAGATTCTGAAGGCGTTCTTGCCGGAGCGACCGAGCCTCGAACAGATGGGACTGTTGCCGCCTGGTAGCGAATATAATAAACGGCTATATGCTGTGTCATTGATATTTAATCAATGTTCTAAATTTTCCTAGCTACTTATATTCTTGTGGTTTGATATAGGCTTTTACGGCTATACGTAAAATGGTTCACGTAAATCTTGCGGAGCCACCAGATGGGTAAAGAAGGGGAATTTGGTATGAATGATGCCCCAATTGTCTGAATTTAATAGCATTTTTAATATACGTCGTAAGCCCCACGCAAATTTTTCTCCTTGCCATTTTTTGTTGATTAGGTATATAATATATAAAAGTAAAAAAGGAGAAAAAGCCCCCTGCTTTGCTCGTGATAGGTACATCTTGTTCCTCGTGAAAAAAATAAAGGGAGCCATCATACGGAAAGGGTGTGCATGCCCAGACAAGACTGGGAAGCCTAAACTTTCTGACATGGCGCCCACCTGGTTAATACCAGGAATCAAGAATACCTGCACGGCAAAAGCGGGGGTCTTTTCATAGTCGTTTTAAAAAAGCGACGGATCTCGTCCATCAAGATATACTTTATAACTGCGTTACCAGCGCATTTTTTGAAAGGAGCGGGCAGTAAGGGCTCCAGCGCTTGTGATAGTGATATGGCAATTGTGACACACTAAAGGTAATCGGATCAGCACGAATCTTCAAAATGGTGAGTGTTTCTTAGTACTCCCGAAGATTATTTTACCAGCAAGGTAACATACGAAGATCATGGGATATTATTGTAGATATAAACGTCCACTAGGAACGCCGGGAATAAACTATGTTCAAGGTAAGTTGCAGCGGTCACCTCTAAAAGACGTTGCGCTCAAACCACCGGAATATCTACTGGGTAGCTGATGCACGATATCCCAATCTTGTTGCTGTCTTGATCTGATCCGGTTCGCCTGCTATCTCAAGCCCGCACTCGCCCTCCTGCAGTAATTACGGTGGGTCTCAAGAATCTCAAGAAACGCAATGATGATACGTCCATTTTGGGAGAATCAGTTGATTCTCCTTTGGCTTGGAGAATGCGGCCCCGCGACCTGTCTGAATTCGTCGGACAGGAGCACATCCTTGGTCCAGGTAAGCTTCTGCGCAGGGCAATAGAGTCCGGCCGGTTCATGTCACTCATTCTCTATGGCCCCCCGGGTGTAGGCAAGACTGCGCTTGCGCACCTAATCGCAGAGCACAGCCGTTCCCGCTTTGTGTCGCTCAATGCCGTGACCGCGGGTGTGGCGGATATACGGAAGGTAACTCAGGAGCAAAAACAGGACAGTAAGAAAACTATCCTCTTCATTGATGAAATACATCGCTTTACCCGCGTTCAGCAGGATGCGCTCCTTCCTGATGTGGAGCGGGGAAGCATCACGCTCATCGGTTCCTCAACCCAAAATCCATTTTTCGCCATTATTCCGGCACTTTCATCGCGCTCGCAACTTTTTGAGTTTAAGCCGCTGAAGAATGAAGATATCAAGACTCTCATCCTGCGTGCACTTACCGACAAAGAACGTGGTTTGGGAAGTCTATCTGTGAATTTGATGCCGAATGCACTTGATCTTATCATTGAAAAATCCAATGGCGATGCGCGTCGCGCGCTGAATGCGCTTGAGCTTGGAGCCCTTTCCACACCTCCCGTATCTGATGGCACCATTCTTTATGACCTTCAAACAGCAGAAGAGTCCATCCAGAAGAAGGCACTAGTCTACGATGAAGATGAGCACTATGATACTATCTCTGCGTTCATCAAGAGCATGCGTGGAAGCGATCCTCACGCGACATTCTATTGGTTGGCAAAGATGATTTACGCGGGTGAAGATCCGTTGTTCATCGCGCGCAGAATCGTGATCGCAGCAAGCGAGGACGTGGGGAATGCGGATCCCCGGGCGCTTTTCGTAGCGACATCGGCTTACCATGCAGTGGAACGCATCGGTATGCCTGAAGGTGCGATCCCGCTTGCGCAAGCAGCAGCCTATATAGCTGTAGCACCCAAGAGCAATGCGGTCTATCTTGGAATTCAAGAAGCGATGAAGGATGTAGAAGAAGGAAAACTTCTGCCCGTGCCTGACCACATCAAGGATGCACATTATAAAGGTGCTATGCGCCTCAGCAGGGGAAAAGGCTACAAGTATCCGCATGATTATCCGGGCCACTACACAGCCCAGGACTACCTCCCGCAGAAGCGGGAATATTATCGGCCCTCGGAGCAGGGTGAAGAAAAAAGGATCAAGGAACGCCTCGCCGGGTTGCAGAAGAGGTATCAGGAGGAGAAAAATGATTGAGAGCTATATTCTATTCGTGTTGGGAGGACTTGCCGCCGGGTTCGGCGTTGGCCTGATGGTCAAGGGTCGTATGGCTGCCGGTAAAATTAAAGAAGCCGAGGCGGAAGCAGCGCGGATCGTGGCCACCGCTGAACGCGAGGCTGAGACCAAACGAAAAGAGGCCGTGCTAGAGGTTAAGGATAAACTCTACCAAGCACGAGCGGAGTTCGAGAAGGAAAATCGCGAGAAACGGCAGGAGCTGCAGAATCAGGATCGACGGCTGTCTCAGAAGGAAGAGAACCTAGAGAAGAAGATCGACGGTATTGAAAAAAGAGAGGCGGATGTTATCCGCCGGGAGCGTGAGCTTTCGGCAAGAGAAAAGCTCGCCGTAGAAAAAGAAGAGCGCTTTGAGAAGGGGCTTCGTGAGCAGCGCCAGATGCTCGAACAGATTGCGAGCATGACTGCTGAAGAGGCCAAGCGGCAACTCATGGTCTCCATGGAAGATGAAGCAAAGTACGAAGCGGCTAAGACAATTAAGCGCATTGAGGATGAGGCAAAGGAAGAAGCAGATAAGAAGGCGAAAAACATCATCAGCATTGCAATTCAGCGCTTTGCCAGCGATTACGTGGCTGAGGCAACGGTCTCGGTGGTGAACTTGCCGAACGACGAGATGAAGGGACGGATCATTGGAAGGGAAGGACGAAATATCCGGGCACTTGAAGCAGCGACCGGTATTGATCTAATTATCGATGATACTCCTGAGGCAGTTATTCTCTCATGCTATGATCCACTCCGGCGGGAGATTGCGCGCCTCACTATCGAACGCTTGATCCACGATGGCAGGATACATCCAGCTAGAATCGAAGAGATCGCCGAAAAGGTCAAGAAGGATTTAGATATCGCTATGAAGGAAGAAGGCGAAAAGGCGGCCTTCGACCTTGGTATTCATAATATGCACCCGGAGATCATTAAACTCATTGGCAGACTTAAATATCGGACGAGCTACGGCCAGAACGTACTCATGCATGCACGAGAAGTGGCGTATTTTGCTGGCATCATGGCTGCGGAGTGCGGAGTGGATCAGAAACTTGCACGACGCGCCGGTCTGCTCCATGATTTGGGCAAGGCCGTCGACCATGAGATAGAAGGAACGCATCCTCAGATTGGCGCTGACATTGCCAAGAAGTATGGCGAATCCGCAAAAGTTATAAATACGATTTTGACCCACCATGGGGAAGGCGAGGCGAGCAGTGTGGAATCAGTATTGGTAGCTGCTGCGGATGCGCTTTCGGCGGGTAGGCCTGGTGTGAGACGCGAGACGCTCGAGAGTTACCTCAAAAGGCTTGAGCAGCTTGAGCAAACGGCAAACTCCTTTAAAGGCGTGGAGAAGTCTTACGCAATCCAAGCGGGACGTGAAATCAGAATCATTGTAAAGCCCGAAGACCTTTCGGATGCACGCTCTGCCCAGCTCTCCCGCGATATTGCCAAGAAAATCGAGCAGGAGCTTTCCTACCCCGGCCAGATTAAAGTAACGGTGGTACGCGAGAGCAGGTATGTCGAGTATGCGAAATAGACTGCAATCCGTAGTACAGGGTGCAGGATAGAATGTTTCTTATTAGGAGTAATTATTTGCCGTGCAGCATGCATAATAAATCAATGTTCAGGGAGGGGCATTGCAGATCTTATTCATCGGCGACATTATTGGCGAGCCGGGCAGAAAAATAGTAAGAGCACAATTACAGAGATTGGTTGAAACATATCACCCTGATCTTATTATCGCAAACGGTGAGAACGCCGCGGGTG
>Ga0182027_10011536_pt1 | contig 12483 bp, 10 predicted proteins | sample 712E1DmetaG_FD_121300 | JGI IMG/M metagenome (GOLD analysis project Ga0182027, IMG submission 121300) | Permafrost microbial communities from Stordalen Mire, Sweden - 712E1D metaG (Illumina Assembly) | ecosystem: Environmental > Terrestrial > Soil > Wetlands > Permafrost | place: Sweden...
TATTTGAATCGTTATTAGTTGTGCTATCGCTTGAAATGCTTGTAGGAGGGGGAGTATTGGAATCATTATTTTGCGTATTCAAAGCTGCAAACTGACTTTTTCCACCTATGTCACCGGTCCAATTGCCAAAGATATTCAAGAATCCAAAGAATCCCGAAGAATTTATAAAGTTTGTATTAATAAAGTTAATAATTGAAACTAAGCTGAATGCGTTTACGGTTGTAATCTTACCTTTGCCGTTGATTGTATTTCCGCCTGTGTTTGCCGTAGAGGTTACGTTATTGTCTACAATTGCATTGTTTGTGATATTTGCATCGCCGCCGTTGCTCGTACTATTACCGGAAGCGCTTGGTGGTCCTGTTTCGTAAAGATTAAGGTTTGCCCCACCAGTTTCTGCTGTCATATTTCCCCAGCCAATAAAGCTGCCATCCCAAACCCCAAGCACATTTATAAAAAGACCGTTAATATTAACACCGGAGAAATTACTGTTAATAAGATTAAGTAAGTTAACTATGGAATTTGCGTTTCCTGTAGTAATACTCCCACTTCCGTTTATGTCATTTTGTCCGCTGATAGCCTGTGAATCAACATTATTTGTAACAGTGGCGCTATTTGAAGCATTTAGAGATATTCCGCAAGTTGCACAAGATGAGGTAGTTGTAAAGTCAGGCAAGATTATGTTGCCATTTAAATTACCGAAAATATTGATGGTAACAATGTGTACGGTTGAATTTATAATTGTAAAGTTAACCTTGTTAAGTAAAGAGACTAGCGAATAAGCGTCACCCGTATTAATAACCCCCGCTGTCCCTCCGCTTCCATTAATAGTGTTATCGCCCGTATTGGCATAAGAAACAACGTTATTATTTAAATAGGCATAGTTATTAACATTGGTAACGTTAACATTTATGGTTGAGTCATCCGGATGTTGTGGAATAACAGCCGCCGCAATCGTAAAAGGATCAGACAGATTAATATCTCCATTTGAGTCCATAAACAGGTTTATTGTCTGATAAACAACTTGTGAATTAAGAGAAGTTGAATTAATAGAGTTGTCAACGGTTGTTGTGGAAACCGCATTTCCCGTATTAATACTTCCTCCGCCTTGTGGTGGTTGGCATGAATTGTCGGGATTATTAAGAGAAGCGGAATCAGTTGCGATAACAGCGTTATCGCCGGTATTTGCAGAAGAAGTTGAATTATCGGAAACATCAGCGTTATTAGAAATATTGATTCCATCAGGCGCACTTGGTGCGGGGGTTACAGTTGAAGGGTCAGGTGTTGGCGTTGGTGTGTCGGTTGGAGTAATAAGCGATGGGTCCACGGTAGGGGTCGGCGTATCAGAAGGCGTAAGTGAGGGATCAGACGTCGGGGTTGGTGTATCCGTAGGGTTGACTGTGTTATTGCCCGTATTGGAAGTTGTATCGGTAGTGGTTGTAGTTGTCGTGCTGTTATCAACAGTAGTTGGCGTCGGTGTGTCAGTTGGCGTTACATTACCTGCTGTCGTGGTATCAGAGACCTGTGCATAAGAGAGAACAGGATAGACAACGTAGAAAAACAGTAATGTTACTGTTAAAAATACCGATAAAAATTTTTTAAACCCATTTTTTTTAAATATACTCATTCCTTCTATATTTTCCTTTCTTAAATTTCTAAATAATTCTGAATAAATTTTTGTTAAATCCTTTCGTCCCGAGGAGAGCGTTAATTTTTATTACTCTCCTCAGGACTAAAAAGAATTTCGTTTAGAATCCTGAGACGTTGGTATTAACAACGTTGATTCCTACTCCAGTTGCACTGGCATCGCCAGTACTAATGGTGCCCCCACCAGTGACTGTATTAGAGCCGCTGTATGCAGTTGTTGTAACTGTATTCGAGACATTGTTTGCAGTATTTGAAACGCTAGATCCGTGACTGCCTCCGCCAACATTGGTGTTAACCAAGTTGCCGCCGACACCCAAGGCTGTAGCACCTCCTGTGGTAATCGAACCACCGGTTGATCTATGATGGCTAGAGCTACCTGTCACCGAATTTGAGCCCGTGTATGCAGTTGTGACAACTGTATTTTTTACATCACTCGCATTATTAGTGACCCCGCTATGTGGAGATGCAAAAGCTGCTCCTGCAGAAATTAACAAAAGTCCTGCTGCTGCTCCTGTGACTATTAATTTTTTAAACATTTTTATTCACCTCCTTTCATAATTATTTTTATTAATTTTTAGTATGTTTTGATTAAAAAGGCACCCAATATTTTGGGTGCCTCCGGTTGCGGTCAGCATACCTACTCCTTTTTCTTAAATTTATTATTCCGCTTCATGCATTCTGTAACTCATTTTCTTAATTGTTTCCTCCTCATGGAATCCGTTTGTTTTTCTAATGCACCTGTGTGTTATTTGCGTAACCGCATAATCTTGAACCATAATTTCAACGCTGCCGAAAGCATCCACGTCCTTCATCGCATTAATAAGTTCTTGTATTAAATGATCCGAAACTACTTTCGTTGAGTGAATATTTCCATTTCCGTTGTGATTATTTGAATCTTTCATAGTTCTTTGTTAAAGCACATTTAGTGTTCGCATATAAACTTTGTACACTATATGTTATAAATAAATTCTGTTTCAGTAATTATAATTGCCGTTTTTTTGTAAGTTTAATTACAGAAGTTTGAAGCTAAAAGAGATTTCATTTTATTTTAGTGTACAAAAAAATATTAATAAGATTTTGAATCACATTTTCAATATTTGATAACAAAGATTTTTTATGAATTATGTTCTTTTGTTCAACTTTTGGTGATGGCGATGCTATCGGAGAAGAAGAAATGATAGGAGTAATTGTTTGACTACCGGTATTATTATTTGATGAGCTGACATTAAGCGTATATGTTCCTGGAGAATTTGAGTTGAGAACTTTTTTTTCGCCATTTGCGCTAACTTCAATGTGAGTGGAAACAGAACCGCCTCCTTGAATATTAGTTTGAACCGAGCTTTCAGCATTAGCATTACCGGTTTGAATATTCTGAGCAAAATATGTCGGGGACGTAATCAAAATCATAGATTTTAATCATAGAAGCTTAAGGATTTTTGGTCAGTAAGGATGATTACAATTAATTTTGGGGAATAGCAGTTACGATAAGTCTTTTCTCGTCGTAAAAACCGGTGCAAGTATATAATGTCAGAACTTCATTTTTGGTCGGCATTATAACATCGGTTTGGTTTGGATAAACCGCGTCGATTTTAGCGACTTTATACCTATACCATTTCTCTTTGGTAAAGACATAAATTATGTCGTTAACTTTTACGTCTTTTAAGTTGTAAAAAAGCCCCTGACGGGCATGCGCAAAAATGACCGTATTGTTTTTTTCTCCGGGATGCCCGCTGCCCAAACCATAAGAAGCAGTATTATCCGATAATTCCCAGTAGCCATCGACTATTTGAGCATTAATTATTTTAAGATCAATGTCGGCTTTGGGGATAAGGATTCTGATAGGATTGTTCGCAATAGTTTTAGATGAATATAAGCCGGAGTTTATTTTAATTGGGTTTTTGTTATCAACTATTTTTTTGGGCAAAAGCTGGGGGAGAAATAATATCAAAAGAGCTAAAGCTAAAAACGAAATACCAATCAGCTTATTTCTTAAAGAGCGAGTTTTGGCTATCAATTTCTTTTTCTTTTTGGAAACCACTTTTTTAGGAGTGGGTTTCTTTTTTTTGGACAGCTTCAAGCGTTTAGGCATTTTTTTTGAGGAATACAAATCCTAAGCCCACTGATGTTAACACTCCGAATATTTGCAGAATTTGGGGCAATGCACTTTCTTCACCGCTTGTGGTTGAAAGTCCCAAAACTTGTGGTCCTGTTGATGCACCTAAGACTTCTGGTCCGCCTGTTCCGCCAACTGTTGCCGGTCCGATTGGATCACCCGGCATACAACCATTTACAGCTCTTACCCAAAAGTAATATTTATTTACGGAAAGTCCTGAGATAGTGTATGTCGTAGCATTACCGGTGCTTACAACTCCCCATTTTTGAGTGTTTGGATCATCTGAATAGGTTATTGAATAATCCGTTACTGGTCCGGATGGTGGTCCCCAGGTTAAGGTTGCTTGTCCCCCGCCCGGTCCTGCTACTACTAATAGATTGTATGGTTGGTTTGGTTTTTGATCACCACAGGAAGCCGGATTATTGCTGCCACCGCCACTATTGCCACCGCCATTGTTATCCGACGGAGTTTGGGTTGGCGTTGGAGTTGGAGTTACTTCTTGGATTGGGGTAGGAGTTGGCGAGCAAACAGGACTTGGGGTTGGGGTTATGCAGTGAGCATTAAACCAAGAAAGATAATTGGAATATGTATTCACTAAATTCTCTGCGCATGAAAACGTATTAGCATCTCCGGTTGTGATATCTGTTGCTACTACATTACGAGTTGAAATCGCTACTAAAGCGAAAAAGATTATTAATAATGTCCCAAAGAATTTAATATATTTATTCATTTCTAAAAATGCTTTGTTAATAACTGTTATATTATTATTTAAAACATATTTAATGTTCAGATATTGACGAGTTCACTATATGATATGGCAAATCGGGTTTCAGTAAGATTGCTTACAATTTATTTTGAGTGGCAAAGACCAGTAATCATTCAAAACTTGTGCCAGCAGGCAAGCATGTAATTATTGTATAGATAGTCATAGGAAAACAAAGAATGCAAGCTTGATTGAAGAAAGTAAGCTGCTAAAGGAAACTGATTTTATTTTAATGTAAGAAAAGCTTGAAAAGGCCTGGGGCGAAAAGGGAAATTGCATATAACGTAGACGCAGCGGCAATTAAAACTAAAGTAATAATTAAAACTGCGTTGACGATTTTACCATTGGCATATTCGCCAAGTAATTTTTTATCGTTAGACAAGATATAAAGAAATATAAAGATTGGAATAAGAAGGGCCGCGTTAATAGCCTGTGTAACAACCAAAATAGTTATTAATGGTAGGAAAGGCAATAAGACAACTGCTCCGCCGATAATTAAAAGCATCAAGAATATGCCGTAGAATTGAGGGGCCTCTTTGTATTTAAAATTTAATCCCGATTCCATGCCGAATGCCTCAGTCATAACATAAGCGGTTGTTACGGGAACAATAGCTGCACCAAAAAGTGAGGCATTTAAAAATCCAAAAGCAAAAAGCACAGCGGCAAATTGCCCTGCTAATGGCACTAGGGCTTGAGCGGCTTGGGCGGCATCCGTTATTCTAATACCTTTAGTAAAAAGAGTTGCCGAGCAAGCAACGATAATAAAGAAAGAAATAAAATTAGTAAAGAAACTGCCAAGGAAAACATCGCCTCTTTCAATTTTTAAATCCTGTTTGGACAGTTTTTTATCAACAACATAATCTTGAATAAAAAACTGTCCCCAAGGGGTAATAGTTGTTCCGATAACTGCCATTAACATTAAAATATAAGCGCCGGTAAAATGAATTCCGGATGGAACAAATAAGCTTTTCATGGCTGAGCCAAAATTTGGATGGGCAAGTATTGCGGAAATAATGTAGCAAAGATAAAAAGCGGACATCAAAAGAAAAAGCCTTTCCAGTTTTTTGAAATTTCCTTTGGTTACTAATAAAAAGACAAAGGCAATTGCTGCGGGTACGGCAATAAATTTTGAAATGCCGAAAATACTTAGAGCGGCTGCTATGCCGGCAAACTCCGCAGAGATGGTGCCAATATTTGAGATAAAAAGACAAATCATGACAAATGTTGTCCAGCGGATGCCAAATTTCTCCCTAACAAGTGAAGCTAGTCCTTTTCCGGTAACCAGTCCCATTCTGGCTCCAATTTCTTGAGTGATTGCTAACGCAAAAGTAGTTAAAAGTAAAATCCAAAGAAGGGAGTGTCCAAAATTTGCCCCGGCCACGGAATAAGTGGTTATTCCGCCAGCATCATTGTCGGCATTTCCGGCAATAATTCCGGGTCCGATAATCGCAAAAATCGGAATTAAAAATAAAAGTCTTTTTCTAAAAATTTTAAATAATTTCATCTGTTTGTGTTTTTTCCTCAACCTTAGATAACACTATTCCTGCAGTGACAACACCAATTGGTTTTTTGTCTTTATCAACAACCGGAAGTGCTCTTAAATTATATCTGCCAAAAAGACTGATAACTTGATTAAAGTCGGTTTGTGGATAAACAAATTTCCTCTCCGTAATAAGATCTTTTAAAATTGCCAAAGAATCAACATCTAAAATGTCTTTTGTATAAATTATTCCGGCTAATTTCTCGTTGCCGTTGGTAACAATAATTGCTTCGGGTTTTGGAACTAATTTGTAGAGAACATTAATTGTTTCTTTTACAGTAACATTTCCATCTAAAGAGACAAAACCGGTTCGCATCGTTCCTCCTGCAGTATAACTTCCGAAATCAAGCAACCGTTCGACTCTTCCCGCCTTTTCTTTATCCATAAGGTCAACCATCTCCTTGGTTCTTAAAGGATTAAGTTTATAAAAGACATTGGCAAGGCTAGAAACGTGCATTTTATTGACAATATCCTTAAACATTGCCTTTGGTAGCGTATCCAGGATTGCCTCTTGAGTGTTCTCTTCCGCTCTCTCAATTGCTCTGGCGGCTTTTTTAGCCTCTAGGCTTCCCACTACACCTTGTCTTTCTTTTGTCCCTAGATCTTCCAAAATATCAGCCAGTTCACTCGGATGCATGCTATTTAGCTTATCTTGCGAAAGGGTTAGTTTTATGTTTCCGGTTTGATAGTCAAAAGCCTCAATCATTTGCCATGGCAATACTTTAGGAGCTACTTTTATTACTCTTCGAAGACCTAAGCGTCTAATAAGTCCTGCAGCGCCAATATCAATGCCTACGACTATTAGCTCGCTATTAATATGTTCAAAAACAATATCATTAACTCTAACTAATCTTTTATCATCAACATCAATGACCTGTTTATCCAAAAGATCTTCGTTTAAATAAAAATCCCCTTCGTCGAAGGGGAGTAGTGGTGCTTTTTCGTCGGTCAAAATAGCAAAGCTTCCTTTCCATGTAAGAAAGGTGGGTGAAATCGTAAGCTTCTTTCCCTTTGTTTTTATAACTATCTTTGAAACTGTAGGATTTTGAGTTCGCTCTTGCACGGCAAAATCCACCATTTCACCAAAAATTTTCCCGTTTAGGAGCACTTTTTTGTTTAATAAATCACTTAAATAAAGCATGTTTTTTGCTGGATATTAACAATTGTAGTTTCGCAACTTAGGGTCTGTCAACCCCATAGAAAATACTCCTCTTGACACCTAGCAACCGATGTGCTAGAGTGCTAATACCGTGAAAACAAATATGGAAAAAATAGTACCAATTATCCCAATTAGGGACGGAATAATTTTCCCAAATACAGACTCGGTTTTGACTTTCGGAAGACCAAAGAGTTTGGCAGCATTGGAATCGTCTTTTAGTCAAGAAAGAATTGTCGGTTTTGTATTACAGAAGAACGCAAAATTAAATGATCCCTCCCCCGACGATCTCTATACAATCGGCACATTATCTCATATTGAGCGCATGATTAAAAGCGACGGTGAAATAAACGCACAAATTAAAGGACTTTCTCGAATTAAGATTTTGGAATTTATGGATGATTCCCCGTATCTTATGGCAAGAATAGAAGAGATTGAAGATGAACCTTTGGATACACCGGAAATAAAAGCTTTAACTAATCATCTAGTCACCGAGTTTAAAAGGGCAATTAATTTAGGTAAATTCGTGGACTTTTTGGTTTTTATGAACGTAATGTCGGAAAATACTCCATCGCAACTAGCTGACCTGGTAGCATCTGTTTTAGATTTAAAACCAACAGAAAGACAAGAGCTTTTGGAAGAGATAGATGTTAGAAGACGCCTAGAGAAAATAGTTGAAATTTTAAGCCGTGAAATAAAAATTTTGGAACTCGAGAAAAAAATATCCTCAAAAACCCAGGAAAGATTCGAAAAAGGAGCAAGAGAGGTAATGCTTAGAGAAAGACTTAAGACAATCGAGAAAGAGCTTGGAGAATCGGATGAGGACAGCGAAACAAGGGAACTTTTGGATAAGCTTAAGAAGGCTAAAATGCCAAAAGATATTGAAGAAAAGGCCAGAAAAGAAATTACTAAGCTTTCTCAAATGAATCAATTTAATCCAGAGGCGGGTTATATTAGGAATTACTTGGATTGGCTCGTGGAGTTGCCTTGGAGCGTGGTTAGCAAAAATACTGTAAATATTAAGCAAGCGGAGAAGATTTTGGACGAGGACCATTATGGTTTAGAAAAAATCAAAGAGAGAATCGTAGAGTATTTGGCTGTGCATAAGCTTTCGGGAAAAATGAAGGGCCCGATTCTTTGCTTTGCCGGTCCTCCCGGAGTAGGAAAAACTTCAATTGGCAAATCTATTGCTAGGGCTTTGGGCAGAAAATTCGTTAAAATTTCCTTGGGGGGAATTAGAGATGAAGCAGAAATTAGAGGTCATAGACGCACATATGTCGGAGCACTTCCAGGCAGAATAATTCAGGGAATTAAAGATGCCGGAACAAGAAATCCGGTTTTTATGCTTGACGAAATTGATAAAGTCGGTGCGGATTTTAGAGGCGATCCATCTTCAGCTTTATTAGAAGCGTTGGATCCGGAGCAAAATTACATGTTTTCGGATCATTATTTGGAAGTGCCGTTTGATTTATCAGACGTCATGTTTGTAACCACGGCAAACGTTTTAGATACAATTCCGCCGGCATTAAGAGATAGGTTGGAGGTTATTCACTTTGCAGGTTATACTCAAGAGGAGAAATTTAGAATTGCCAAGGACTTTTTAATGAAAAAACAAATGGAAAATCATGGACTAGATTCTAAAAAGATTGAATTTTCCGATGAGGCAATTAGATTTATAGCAGATCATTACACAAGAGAAGCCGGCGTAAGATCTCTGGAAAGACAGATTGCTTCGGTTTTAAGAAAAATTGCAAAGCAAGTGGCTGAGGGAAAAAAGCAAAAAGTTACAATAACAAAAAGTAATGTTACCAAGTTTTTGGGACCAGCTAAATATAATTCCACATTAGTTGAAAAAAAGGATGAGATTGGAATGTCAACCGGTCTTGCTTGGACTGAAGCGGGCGGAGACATACTATTTATAGAGGTGGCTTTAATGCCAGGCAAAGGACAGCTCATTTTAACCGGTCAACTTGGTGACGTTATGAAAGAGTCTTGCCAGGCAGCAATGAGTTATATTAGAGCAAGAGCAAAGGCATTAGGGTTAGACGAAAAATTTTATCAAAAATTGGATGTACACGTCCATGTTCCTGAGGGTGCAGTTCCAAAGGATGGTCCCTCGGCCGGCATTGCGATTACAACCGCTATTACGTCTGCTTTAACAAAAATTCCAATAAATAGAAAAGTAGGTATGACCGGTGAGATTACCTTAAGAGGACGAGTTTTAGAAATCGGCGGAGTAAAAGAAAAAATGATTGCAGCTCACAGGGCCGGACTTAAAACAATAATTTTGCCTAAAGATAATAAAAAGGATTTGGAAGATGTGCCAAAAGAAGTTCTAAAAGATTTAAAGTTTGTCTTTGTTGAACATGTGGATGAAGTATGGGATGTTGCTTTAACGAAAACGCTTCAAATAAAGTCAGAAACACCAGTAAGAGCGCATCATGTTTTGCACGCAACTCCTCCGGAACCAGTAGACTAAGTCTATGAACCTCTTGTAATTCTAAATTAGTAGTTATATCATCTTTTTAAAGCTTTAAAAATGAATAGAGTTTTAGAATTTATTAAACGTATTCCCAGCTACTTAAAAACAATCGTAAAAAAGAAGAAATTTTGGATTGCATCCGCATTTGTTCTTTTTGTAACTGCAATTTTCCTCATGGATACTTTTCATGAATCTTATCCGGATGAGTTTGATAATATTTCGGGTGGATGGCTTATTCTACATGGAGATTTAATTTATAAAAGCTTTTTTACCCATCATGGACCATTCCCATATTTCTTATCTTCGTTTATAGAGCTATTTAGCGGTCAATCTTTTGTTAAATTTAGAATTGTTTATGCATTGCTTTTAGTACTAGTAAATTTTTCTTTCTTTGCATTTTTAAAGCACAAACTTAAAGAAAAAATTGTAGATTATTACCCGCTATTTATACTCTTCCTAGGGTTTGAGGCAACTTATTATTGGGGGCAAATGCTTCTTGCCGATAATGTTTCAGCTTATCTTTTTCTTTCGGCTTATATTCTATTACTGGTTAAAGTTTTCTATAAAAAAGCATTAAATTTATGGGATCTAGTGTTCGCTTCCATTGTTTGCGCATTAGGACTATATTCATCGCTTACTTTTACTTATCTTTACGCAATTTGTGTATTCGCATATTTTGTTGTTTACGTTGGGCAACTTAAGTTAGGCTTTAATAAAAAATGCTTGATGCAGGCCATCAGGTGTATGATTATTTTTTCTATTCCTCATATAATATTTCTCATATATCTTCTTCTTACGCAAAGCCTGCATGATTATATTTTTCAAAATTTTGTCTTTAACACGAAATATTATGTTTATAATTATCCTCGGGCCAATGGCTCAAGCACAATAAATCCGATTAGGTACGCAATAGTTATTGCTAATAACTATTTTAATAACATTTTCCCGCTGTTTAAGCAGATAAAAGATTTTAATTTATATAATCCATTTAATGTAACAATGGTCTTGGGAAACATTGCAATCCTAGCCTTTCTTATGCTTAAAAAATATTACAAATTATCGTTATTTATTTTGCTTGCATTAATTTTTTCAACGGTTCGCAATAATCCATCCTTATCCCAGGAAACAGATTATCAATCTGCGGTTTATATTCTTATCTCCTTTTTCAACATATTTTTCTTACTCCCAAATCTATATGAAGAAATAAATAATTCTAAAGAAGCCGCTAAGAAGGTTATTTTTTCAGTATTACTAGTATTGGTATTAATTTATTCTTTTGCCTGTTGTTTTTCATTTGTCGTAAATTTTAATAATCGGTTTTACGCAAAATACATGGGAACTGCACCGCTTATCTACGATAGGCCGCAAATTGCACCAATTATGAATACGCTTCTTGAGAGAAGCGATTACACCTGGGTGGGTCCATTTAATTTTCAAGACGTTTTTTACCTGAATTCACGGCCGGCATCAAGGTATCATATTTTAATTCCGGGGTTGTCTAAATCATCAGAAACGCGTGATCAATTAATTAAAGATTTGGAAGACAAAAATCCTAAAGCAATTTGGTTTAATAAGCATACTTTTATTCTTGGGAATTCCGTTGAGGAATATGGACAATTCTTAACAGATTATCTTAATAAAAATTACACGACAATTTTAGATTATAAAAACGGCAAGCTCAAATATTCTTCTGTTGCCCCAATAACAATAGGTATGGATGGTGTGGATATTGAAACAAGCCTTTTTCTTAGAAAAGATTATGCAAAAGAAGCCGTAGAAAAGTTGGTCAGTGCAGGCTACTTGAGGGTTAAATAAATACTTCTGGTACTAATATCTCCGACAAGGGTTTGATATAATTTCTAAATGTCACAAATTAAATTTGTTTATTTTGATCTAGGAGATGTTTTATTTGAGTGGGAAGACAACATAGGAAAAATTGCCGTTCTTGCTAATAAATCTAAAGAAGATGTTTTTGCGGCATTTGATAAATATAATGACGATGCTTGTCGTGGCAAAATTACCCCGCAGGAAATGTGGGACCATCTAAAGGAAGATTTAAGTATGCAAATAGATATAAAAGATTTTATAAATTGGTGGACAGATAATTTTAAGGCAATTCAGAGCATGCATCGAGTAGTAGAAAAAGCGTCTGAAAAATTTAAGGTAGGATTATTAACTAATATCTACCTAGAATCACTTGTTCATAATTTTGCTAAAGGTCAGGTTCCAGATATTTCCTACGCAAGTATAGTTCAGTCCTGTGAGTTGGGCTTTATTAAGCCGGACAAGGAAATATTTGAACATGCACAAAAAATATCAGGAGTTTTAGCAGGTGAGATTATGTTTATAGATAATTCTCAAAAAAATATTGATAAAGCTAAAGAGTTAGGATGGCAAACAGCTTGGTATGATGTCGCAGATCCTCAAAAGTCTGAGGATGAGATTAAACATGCTTTGGGCATAAATTCTAATAACCCCTTGAAACAATAGCTAAAGATATTACCTCAGCTCGTTTAAAAATTCGGTGTAAAAGCGGTACAAATAGAGCTGCGATATTTTGAATAATATTCCACCTGTTTTTATAAACAGTTCGTGATTTTTGAACCATACCGATGTGTTCCGCCTCAATTAATGTTGCCGGAATTAAGTAACAAGTAATAGTTAAGAGTAGTAACCAATTTTTGGGTAAGAAATTAAAAACAGCAACAATTTCGGAAAGTGAAGTCGTTGCTAGGAATACAAAGACGGAAAGGCTAATTATAATAATGCGCATTGATGCAATAAA
>Ga0182027_10011537_pt1 | contig 12482 bp, 9 predicted proteins | sample 712E1DmetaG_FD_121300 | JGI IMG/M metagenome (GOLD analysis project Ga0182027, IMG submission 121300) | Permafrost microbial communities from Stordalen Mire, Sweden - 712E1D metaG (Illumina Assembly) | ecosystem: Environmental > Terrestrial > Soil > Wetlands > Permafrost | place: Sweden...
AGGGCATGAAGGAATTCAAGGATGCATCGAAGGGAATCGAAAAGGAAGACGAAAAGCCTGCTGAGAAGAAATAGCAAGAGAAATGGCTAATGTATTACTGACGCAGAAATGCGTTCGTTCCTGTCCGTATTGCTTTGCTAAAAAACATATGAGCAGTTCGGAGCCGGATGATATTATCCGCTGGGAAGATCTGATATACATTACCGATCTGCTCGACAGTTCAGGACAGAGGCACATGTCGCTGCTGGGAGGAGAGCCGACACTGCATCCACATTTTATTGATTTTGTTATTTATTTGCTGGAACGTAATTTCAGGATCACTGTTTTTACCAGCGGCATTATGTCGGAAAAGATGCTGAGCGAGGCTTCCATGCATTTGTCGAACGTTTCTCCTGAGCGGCTGAATTTTGTATGCAACCTTAACGATCCCGCTAAATCGCCCTTTTCGGAGGTGGAGAGCATAAAAAAATTCATGAAAATATTCGGCCACCTTACTTCACCCGGCTTTAATATTTATCAGCCGCATTTTGAAATGGAATTTCTGATCGACTACATAAATAATTTCGGTCTGAAACGCAATATCCGCCTGGGACTGGCGCATCCCATTCCCGGTGTGAAAAACAGTTATGTGAAAATTGATGAGATGCCTAAGATGGCTGAACGCCTGATAAGCTACCTGCCTGTGCTGGATTCATTCAGGATAAAACCCGGCTTCGACTGCGGTTTCCCGATGTGCCTATTTACTGATGAACAGCTGGGAGTTATTTTCAAAGTCATAGGCCCTCAGGGGATGAAGTTCGGATGTGGCCCTGCCATTGACATCGGTCCCGATATGAAGGTATGGTCCTGTTTTCCATTATCAAACTTCCACAAGAAATCAATTTATGATTTCAATTCCATGGATGAACTGATGCAGTATTATCAGAACCTTCATGCAAAGATAAGGATTGAAGCCGGCGGCCTGTATGAGAAATGCGATGACTGTAAATTCCGTCAGGAAAGATTATGCACGGGCGGATGCCTTGCACACACGCTCTCTCAGCTGCACGACGAGGAAAGGGTGAGATATGAGGAGGTGTATATATGATGCAGCATATTATCGTTTGTCCTTTTAATCAGGGTTTGATTGATAGATTGCATTCGCGGCAGCTGGTCATTCAGGATAATAATTGCGATCGTATTCATGATATAACACGGGTAGGCAACAGACAAAACAGAATACACAGTATTTTTCTGAATCTCCGCGAACCATTCGGTGCCGTGCCTTTTCATGAATCGTGGAAAGGAATTCCTTTGAATATCTCCTGCCCTGAAATGGGATTTTTTAAAGATGTGGCAAAAAAGTTACCCTTAATAAAACAACTTAAGCTGCGTGTTTTTTTAAGCAGTGATCATAAAAATACTTATACCCAGTTACGCATTTTATCTTCGCTTGGAATTCCCTGTGGAATCATGTTCGGAGAATTACCTGTACATTGGGAAGCACTGAACGATTTGATGGTTTACTCCGTTTATGGTAAGGCCAAGCATGCATCCATAGAGCCTTTCCAGTATATTATTTCACATTACCGTTCGGTTGGACGTACTGATTTTTCTTCTGTGTACTTTGACAATCCCATGCAGTTCCTGCATTGCAGTGCTGAAGGAAAAATTGCTCTTAGTGCAAAGGATCTTGCTGCCGGAAATTTTATCAGCGAAAATATTGATGACCTTGATCGCATTCAGGAGCTCCCTGCTTTTGCCGAAAGGAAAAATGAATGGCAGAAGTTTTTCCTGAAGAACAGCATCTGTGCATCCTGTCCGGGATGGCGCGTATGTCTGGGAAAATATGCTGTGCAGGCGGAAACAGATCCCGGATGTAAACAGTTTTATGCAGACACGATGGATGCAGCAGATTTTTACCGCATGAAAAATGAAAAGGAGCAGGAAGTATGGCGGTAATTATTTTTAAACCTACGGAGAAATGCAATTCCAATTGTATTTATTGCGATGTGGTGGCCCGCAAGGACCAGCATGTGGTGATGTCGTTTGATCTGCTGGAACTTGTTTTTAAAAATATTGATGAGTTTCTGAAATCAAAACCTGAAGAAAAACTCACTCTGATATGGCACGGAGGTGAGCCACTGCTGCTGGGGTTGGATTACTTTAAGAGAGCATTAGAGATACAGGATAAATTTTGTCTGGATACAAAACAAAGAATTGAACATGCCATTCAATCCAATCTCACTTTGATCAATCAGGATTTTATTGATGTGTTTAAGCAGATGGGTATTCATCAGATCGGCACCAGCTACGACCCTTATCCGCACATGCGCGGCCCGGGAGCGGACAGGGATACGGACACCTACAATAAAAAGTTTTTCGAAGGATTGAACCTGCTGGTGAAAAATAATTTCGGCTGGGGATTTATTTATGTGGTGACCAAGCGATCACTGGAGAATCCTTTGGATGTTTTTTATCTGCTGACAAATTTTAAAATGTCGGGTGGCTTTATGATGAATCCTGTATTGATATACGGTGAAGATAAAAATGATATTGCCATAACACCTGAAGAATATAGTGATTTCCTTGGTGCGATATTTCCTGTGTGGTGGCGCAATCAGGACAGATTTCCTCAGGTGGATCCTTTTAAGAGTTTAGTTACAAATATCCGTGATAAGCAAAAATCATTGGGCTGTGCAGATTCCGGAACATGCGCCTATCATTATGCATATATCGGTCCGCAGGGCGAAGCCTCGCATTGCGGCAGGGCAGGGGACTGGCAGATTATTTCCTATGGAAATATTAAGGAGCGTTCGCTGATTGATATATACGGCGACGCTCAGCGGGATGCACTTGCTCAGAGAAATGATGTTTTGTCAAAATCGGATTGCAAGGATTGCCGCCTGTGGTATATTTGTCATGGTGGTTGTCCGCTGGATGCTTTTACTAAGCATCAGGGATTTCATCATAAGTCGGCATGGTGCGAGGCGAAAAAAGGTTTTATTGAAAAGTATCTCGAGCCGATCACAGGATTAAAAGCAGAAGATCATGAAGGATGAAAATAATAATCTGAAGGGTTCAGAAATTGATTCAGGTACTGATGAGTGGATCAATCCTATCGGTGGGCTGGGCGATACACTGATGTTATCGGGTGTGCTGAAACTCGTGCATGATAAGTTCCCTGAAAAACGATATAACCTGATACGCCGCACTGAATACACAAATTTCCTTCGGGAGCATCCGATCATTGCCAGGGTTGGCTTTCCTCCGAGGGGAGCGAGAATAATAAGCACCACCTACTGGCAGGATGAACACTACGGACAAGAAGGCAATCGGGCATTTCAGATTTTAGCCCGAATGTTCGGACTGGAAACTCCGGTGGAAGAAAAACTATTTCTGACCGGCGAACCGGATGATATTTTTCTGAAAAATAATATTATTCCCTGGAGGGAGAAAAATGTGATTATTGCACCGAGCTCGGATTCACCGCGTAAGGTGATGCATCCTATGGCATGGCATCATCTGGTGGAACGCCTTTATGTGGACGGAATATTTGTGATGCAGGTGGGAAGGCCCAATGAAATGCATATTAAAAACACGTATTCCCTGCTGGGTGCAACAAATCCGCGACAAATTATTTCATTGCTGGGGAAGGCCAATGTGATCATTACTTCTGATAATTTCATTATGCATGCGGCTCATCTGGTTCAAAAACCTGCCGTGGTGCTGTGGGGCCCCACGAAGCCGGAGTTCTATGGTTATACGGGTCATGTTCATTTAAGATCACAAAAAATATGTGCATTGCAGTCAGAATGCATAGGTCCGAAAGTACCGCAGAATTATCCGACACCATGTCCGCTGGGGCTTGAGCATTGCATAAATCAGATACCTGTTGAAGAGATTTACAAAGCAGTGAAAAAGTTGTTGTAGATAATTAAAATCGCATAGCAGTGATTTATAAAAAAATATTAACAATCCTGATTGCATTATTTGTTTTTTTATATATTTGAAAAATAAATCTTTTTTGTTTTTAACTATTGATTTATGGAAAACGAAAATGACCTGAACCCACTTCCTGAGGAACAAAAGGAAGAAAACAATGAAAAAAGTTTATCGCGACGTGAATCGCTGAAGCGTATGGCCCTTTCCATGATAGGTCTGGTGGCTGTTCCCATGGTTGCTTCCGGACTGACCAAAATTGCAAAAGCAGAACCGAATCAGCCTAAGCCAAATGAGCATCCCGGACAAAATCCGGTTGACGGTTATTATTCCGCATACTATAGCTGTTATACAAGCTATGCCTACAGCAGCTATGGCTCTGAATACAGCAGCTATTCATCGTATTCCGGTTACGATAATTATTTCAGCTATAACAGTTACAGTAGTTACAACAGTTATTACAGCAGCTACGCTAATTATTCAAACTATTACAGCTATTACAGTAACTACTATAGTTACTACGATAATTATTACAGTTATTACAATAATTACTACAGCTATTATTCAGACTACTCCAGCTATTACTACAGTTATTACGAAAATTATTACAGCTATTACAGCAATTACTATAGTTATTACGATAATTACTACAGCTATTATTATTACAGCTATTACAGCAGCTACTACTATTACAATGAGAATAACCTGTTGTGATAATTGATCAAAGCCCTATCTGATCACTTATTTCCTGCATGGCTTTCAGGCAGATTTCAGCAAACTCTTCCAGCGTTAAACCCAGTTTTTCGCATTCCATAATGTTTTCGCGGCTCACCGAGGCAGCAAAGGCTTTTTCTTTCATGCGCTTGGTAATTGATTTCGCTTTCACGGAAGCAATTTTTTTATCGGGATACACATAAGTAATCGCCGTGATAAGCCCTGTAATGGTTTCCCCTGCGGCCAATGCGTGATGGAAGGGAGTACTTCTTATCAGATCGTGTGCGCCCTCATTATGCATTTTTATGGCATCCACAATTTCAGGATCTACGTCAAGAGCATTCAATATTTTTTCTGTTTCCAGTCCGTGAATTTTCAGATTTGCATTGGTTATTTCAATATCCAGATCATGAAGCAACCCTGCCATGGCCCATTTGTTCTCATCCTGCCCGAGCCGCCGTGCAAGGGCTTTCATCACAGCCTCAGATGCAAAGCTGTGCCATATTAATTTTTCATTCTTGACATATTCTCTTAAAAGTTTTTCTGCTTCTTCTCTTGTGGGTATCATATTCAATTCTTTTAATTCATCATTCTTCATTGGATATTCGATATTCATTATTATAATTATTAGATTGCTTCGTCATTCTTCCTCGCAATGACGTCATTGCGAATACCGCACTTGCGGGATGAAGCAATCTCTTTGATATAGTACATTATCTTAACAGTAGTCTATTTTTTTTCTTCCACTTTCAATCCCTTGCGTTCCCAGAAACCAATCATATTGCCCCATCTCACAATAAGTCTTTTTGCTTCATAGGAGTTCCATTCTTTTTCAATATCGCTATGACATTTAATTCCGGCTCCTTTTCGTTCATGATGGCAGTAGCGGCATTCCAGCGGCTGATAATCCGTACCGAATAATTCGCAACGATCATTCACTAAAAAAGTGCAGCCCTGTTTTGAATAAATCTGCAAAGCATAATCACCTTCATTTCCTTTGAAGGCAGGGGCGAGTACAGCGAAATTCTGTTCCGGTGAAACCTCCAGCATCATGCGTTTGGCAAGGCCGGCAGCCATCGCTTTTTCAGCCTCTTCCACGGTCCACCAGCCGGGCCGCATGCAATAGTTAACACATATTTCACAGGCGCATGGTGCTGATGGCGGATACTTTTCTTTTAAAGACTTTACGCTTTCTTTAGTTTTTCGATTCATGATGATGAATCAAATTGTATATAATATTTCAACAAAGATAGGTTACAATTAAAATACATGAAAATATTTAACGAAATTATTTTTTAAAATTGTTAGTGCATACATAAAAAAAGAGGCTGTCCTTTTGAGACAGCCTCTTAAAATTATAAATCAAAGTAATTAATATCTATCCCAGAAAAGATTTGTTCTAACATCATCACCGTGTGGGTTTATAGAGGTAAGATTGATCGCAGATGAAGCATTAGAATAGTTAGTACCATTCAATGTTTGTTCTTCAATAGGATAAGTAAAGCGAACGGGATAATCACTTAATGCGTTAGATCCGGGAACTAATACAGGCCAATCCAGCCTTCTCTGTGCTGTCCATCCTTCAAATCCACGGTTATAATAGGCTATCCATTGTTGCAGTCCGATTTTCTGTTTATAAGTACCTGGAGCTGTAGCGTATGCAATGTTCGGTTGAGCAAGGTAAGTAGTGGCATCTAAAGCAGTACCGCCCCAATATTCAATAGAAGCTGTTACAGCATTGTTATAATGTGATGCAGCAGTGCCGCCACCACTAACTGTATAACCTCTTTCAATAGCCTCAGCTAAAAGAAACTCTACTTCAGCATAATCAAAAATCAAACCTTCAAAGGTAGGTAGCATCATTTTAGCTGGAGCATGAGAATGAGTGTAGTAATTGCTGGAGTGACCATAGTGGCCTCCGACATAAGCCATCGCAACTATTGTATCGATAGATGATGTGTCAACTTGTGTAAAGTAAAAAGGTCTCCTTGGGTCGTTCAAATTGTTCATCGTGTCCACAATCGTATTGGCAGCAACAAAATCGTGCCTGCCGCTTGCAACCTGATCTTCATACATTGGATTGGTATTTGGTTGTGAGCTTAAATAAATAATCCTTGCATTTTCCTGATTAGATTGAATTAATAATGATAAATCCGCGGCAGAAGCTTCTACGGTAGTTTTAGAAAGTGCAGGATCTGCATCAGCTAGCACCATTCCCATTCTTAATCTTAGAGAATTCGCAAATTTAATCCAACTTTGAACATCACCCTGATACATATTGTCAGCCATATCAAAGCTTCCCCAGGTAGGGTTCAAAGTTGATATGTCTGTATTCAGTCTGACAATAAGCTTCTCATAAACGTCCTTTCCAGAATCATATACAGGCAATACATTATCAATATCTAATGCTTCTGTATAAGGAATATCACCAAATGTTTCCACAAGTACACTCCATGCATAGACCGCCATTACATCAATAATTGCCAGTTTGTTTTGTTTGATCAGCGGGCTTGCATCATTGACATATGTGGTTGAAGTGATAACCTTTTTTGATTCATCAAGATTCTTCAAAACGTTAATATAAAGTCTTTCCCAATGATTATCCGGAATTTGTCTGTTAACCAAATTATAATTGGTTTCATCCAGATAAGTAGTTTCTGTCCAGTATTGATCAATGAGCCTCCAGATATTATCGTTAACATTGGAAGTAACCATCTGATCAAACAGTCTCTTCTGAGCTCCCGTGAAAAGAGATTCTCCGGTCACGGATGACGGGTCTTTTGTGTTTTTATTCAGATCTTCTAGTTTTTTACAGGAAGCGAACATCAAAAAGACTAATAAAATTACAAATATTTTTTTCATAATAAATTAATTTAAATATGATTAAAAAGCAAGTTTAAGATTAAAACCAAAATCACGGGTCGAAGGTAAAGAGCCGGTAGAGTAGCCTTGTAAGTTACCAGCTCCTAAACCTGATTCAGGATCTGCATAGGGTAAATTCTTGAAAATAATCCAGGGGTTAGATGCAACTAAACTGAATGTAACACCTGAAATAAAGCATTTTTTCAGAAGATCTGCTGGTAATGTATATGATAATGCAACTTCTCTTAATTTAACATAACTTGCATCATAGACATATGCTTTATTTGGATTTACAAGATATCCAAATCCAGTAGTATTACTGGCATCAATTCTGACTTGGTTTGGCGTGCCATCAGGATAAACACCGTCAATAATATATCCTCCACTGTTTGAAGCATAGTTTCCTGGTGTTCCCACAACCGGATCTCTCACCGGGTTACCAAGATCGTTAGTATAATCTGTTTCTTTATAAATTCCATCAGCCATTCCATAATACATATCCAGGGAGAAAATATCTCCGCCCTTTTGAACATCAATTAAGAAACTTAATGACCAGTTCTTATAAGTGAAAGTATTCATGATCCCACCTGTCCAGTCAGGAGTCATGTTTCCGATATTTTGATCGGAAGTAGTAGTTGGGATTGGTAATCCGGTTGCAGGATCAATAAGAATTTTACCATCAAGATAAGTAAAATCTGTTCCTTCAATTACGCCATAAGGTTGACCAACATGAGCATTAATTGTAACGCCACCCTGATAAGAGCCTAATTGCAGATTATCAACACCATTTAATAAAGAAACAACTTTGTTAGCGTTTTTAGCCCAGTTAACATTGCACTCCCATTTAAAGTTCTTTTGTTTTATAGGAGTTCCGTTTAACGTTATCTCAATACCTTTATTCTGAATTTCACCTGCATTGATTATTTTATAATCATATCCTGTTGAAGGGGAAACGGCAAGAGGTATAATCTGGTTAATGGTATTTGTATTATAAACTGCCAGATCTATTCCAATTCTTCTTCCTAAAAAATACATTTCAAGACCAGCTTCTATACTTTTTGTTCTTTCAGGTTTTAGTAAAGAATCTTTCTTGGTCGTCTGAGCAGAAGTCATTGGGCTGTTCATAGGCGTTAAGATATTAAACTCGTCATAAAGCTGATCAAAGTCTGTTGCGTTACCTACCTGTGCATAATTCAAACGAACCTTTCCAAATGAAAGCCACTTTTCGTTCGGGAGTAAATTCGAGAAAATAAAACTACCTGCAATCGAAGGATAAGGATATCTGCTATTGCCTTCCAATAACGTGGATGAATGGTCACGTCTTAAAGTAGCGTCAAGATATAAAAAGTTTTTATATCCAAATGAGGCGCTTCCATAGATACCATTAACACCGACCTTAGAAGCTAATTCTTTTGTCAGAGGCAAAGGGCCTACACTGTTTTGTAAAGAATATAATCCGGCAACCGATAAACCGCCATTAGTAGAAGCAATAGTTCTGTTGTAATCGGTTCTTCTTACGTTAGCTCCCAAGACGCCTTTAAAACTTATATCTTTTGTAATGTCTTTGTTGAAATTAGCCATTAAATCATAATTGTATTCACTGAAAGTAATATCTCTTCTTAAGTAGCCTGATTGTACCTGGCTTTGATTAGAACTACCATCAACTCCTGTTCCAACACCGAAATAAGTACCAATACTTCCAACAGCTCTTCTTTCTTCCTGTAAAGAACTATATTCATCACCGGATGCACGGCCGAAAAAACTTAACCAGTTATTCATCTTATAATTGAGTGCGATATTTCCGATAAAGCGGTTTCTTCCGTCTGTTTCGTAATTTTCGTAACGGGTCCAATAATAGTTATCCCAATAAATAGGACCTGCTGTAGGATCAGAGGGATCAGTGTAGTTCCATGTAAGATTTCTTTTTGTAAGATTATACATATCCCATTGTTCTTTAATATCAACATTCGTCTCCATCCACTGACGGAAAGATCCGCAGATATTATCGCTATAGCCTGTAGAGTTTCTTCCCAATCCCTTTTCAACAATATAATTTGCTGAACCGGAAGCGGTGAGTTTATCATTAACATTCCAGCTTAAATTCAATAAAACATTATCTTTATTCAGTTTACTATTTGGCATTAAACCATTTTGATCATAACGTGTATATGAAAATCTGTAGGAGCCTCTGTCATTTGCGTTTTCCAGCGACACTGAATTAGAGAGTGTAATCGGATTTTCGAAAAATGTTATAGGACCATTTTTTGCAGCAACCCATGGAGTTGCTGTTTGATAATTTGGTGATTGGGGATCAACAGCATCCCATTGGTAAACCAAATGACCATCAAATGGACCCCCAAAAGAAGCGTCTTCTGTAGTGGGCACCCATTGTTCATCAACGCCGTTAAAAGTAATAGTATTAAAGTATGCATCTCCATTCGGGCCATACCACTCTCCATAGCCAGCACCGTATTTAGTTTGATATTTAGGGAATGTACTTTTATCCACAAAACCAATATTAATTCCTGAGTTCACTGTTATTCCAATTCCTTTCTTAGTAGTCCCAGTCTTTTGTGAACCTTTTTTTGTTGTAATCATGATCACACCGTTGCCAGCTCTTGAACCATACAGAGCTGTAGCAGCAGACCCCTTCAATACGTCGATGGATTCGATATCATCAGGATTAATATCGGAAGCAGCATTTCCATAATCATAGCCAAGTCCCGCTTCTTTTTGTGATTTAGTATTTGTTATCTCATTATTTATTGGAACACCGTCAATAACAAACAATACCTGATTATTCCCGGTTATTGATTTACTACCACGAAGTACAATATTGGTGGATCCGCCCATATTGGTCGTTTTCTTTACCTGCACTCCGGAAACTTTTCCAGATAATGCATTAGTAATATTATCTGTTTTGATGGTAGAAACATTATCACCACTTACTTGTTGTGTCGAATATCCCAATGATTTTTTCTCCCTGGTAATACCCAAAGCCGTCACAACTACTTCGCCCATGGTCACAGCATCTTTTTCCATCACTACATCAATGGTGTTTGATGCACCAATAGCAACTTCCTGTGTTTTTAATCCCAGGAATGAAAACAAAAGTGCTTTAGCATTCTGATCGGTAGTAATCTGATACTTCCCATTGAGATCAGAAGCCGCAGCAGTGGTCGTACCTTTAATAGTAACAGTAACCCCCGGAATCGTGCTGCCATCTTCCAGGCTTGTCACTTTTCCCGAGATCACTCTCTTTTGAGCATGCGTTACCTGCAGCCCTACAAAAAATAGGAGCACAAGTAAAAATGAAAGTTTTCTCATGTGAATGAATTTTAGTTAGACATCTAAAAATTATTGCTAAAGTACTAAAATAGTGGACACAAGAATTTTTTTTTATTAACATACAAATTACATAAATATTACCTTGATTTTTAAGTGTTTTGTTTAATCATAGCACCTTTATGAACTATTATTTATTTTGTTCGAAAAATAAAAAACCTGCCATTTTACACAGCAGGTTTTAATAAAGGGTTGTATAAATATCTATTTAATTTTTTTATGAACGATATCGAGAATTTCATTTTCAAGAGCCATTGCCTGTTCTTCAATTTGTTTTCCTTTTGCAAGTATTGCATCTACAAAAGTTTTATCTTCCAATCCTGAAGCATTAATTCTAACATTCAGGAAAGCTCCCATCACTGCTGATCTCGCACACAATGCACCTACTCCGGCATCAGTGACAGAATTAGGATTACCGGTTTCTGCCATTGCTTTAATAATCTTCATAGATTCACAAGCTTTTTCCATTGTTTTGAATGGTACTTCAGTGGCAAATTTAGTTGCATCCTGAATGGCTTTCGTTCGTTCTTTTTTCTCAGCATCATTTCCTTTAGGTAAACCAAATGCATCCATAATTTTATTAAATGCATTTGTATCTTCATCCACTAGGTAAAGCAATTCATCTTTAATCTTCTGACCCTTTTCAGCCCAGTCGGAGAATTCTTCCCATCGTTCATCCCATCCGGGTTTATGTGAAGAAAGATTTGCAACCATTGTAGCCAGTGAAACTCCCAATGCTCCAATATATGCAGAAATAGAGCCACCACCCGGTGCCGGTGATTCAGAGGCAGTTTCATTGGCAAAACCTGTGCAGGTTAAATCAACCAATTTCTTTTTCTGATCTTCTTTTCTCAATACATATTCTATGATTCTTTCTTCCGGATTGAAAGGTTTTAGATCATCCAGCCCAAGAGATTTTATTGCGATCTTAATTAGTTCCTCTTCTGAAACTCCCACAGAACGCTGTTGTTTGCGTAGAAAATATTTTCCTGCTTCCAGCATTGCTTTCAAAGGAATAAGTCCGACTAATTCCGAACCAGTCACACGCAACCCGCGCTCCTGGGCTTTTTTGCAGGATTCTTCAAAAGCTTCATGCACAGAAGTGATACTTATATTTGTAAGATTTATAGAGACCTGAGCAATTCCATATTCTTCAATAAACCATCCGATGGCTTTGCATGCTTTGAGGCTGCCGGGAATCATCACCTGATTGCCTTTTTCATCTTTTACAATTTTTCCGGTCACAGGATTGCCTTCACGTTTCGGACGGCCTTTTTCACGAATATCAAAAGCCACAGCATTAGCGCGACGAACAGAGGTTGTATTTAAATTAATATTATAAGCTACCAGAAAATCACGCGCGCTCACAGCAGTCGCTCCGGCACCTGTATTAAATTCAGCAGGACCAAAATCGGGTTTCCAATGGGGATCTTTTAATTTTTTTGGTAAGCCTTCATATTCACCGGCACGGCAATTAGCAAGGTTTCTGCGTTCTTCTGTGAAAGCAGCATTCTCATAACAATAAACCGGAATGTTCAATTCTTTCCCCACCCGTTCAGCAAGTTTTCTTGCATAGACCACTGTTTCTTCCATCGTAATTCCTGCAATAGGAACAAATGGACAAACATCAGTAGCTCCAA
>Ga0182027_10011538_pt1 | contig 12481 bp, 14 predicted proteins | sample 712E1DmetaG_FD_121300 | JGI IMG/M metagenome (GOLD analysis project Ga0182027, IMG submission 121300) | Permafrost microbial communities from Stordalen Mire, Sweden - 712E1D metaG (Illumina Assembly) | ecosystem: Environmental > Terrestrial > Soil > Wetlands > Permafrost | place: Sweden...
AATGATTGATCAATAGAATAAAAAGCAACTGTCATGAAAATAACTGTATCGAGAAGGATAGCTAGATAATTTGAAAGATTGTTACGGAACCAAAGCCCATATTTATTTAAAAGAAGTTTAAGACGATAAAAAATATTGATGTCAGTAAAGTTGGAGATGGCTAGAGCTGTAAGACTGGCAATTGAAATGCGAATTGATTGAGAAAAAATTTGTCGATAAGCATCATTTAACGATAAAAATCGGCTGGATGGAGGAAGGCTAATAGCGAAGGCAGATAATAATACAAGTAAAAAAACAACAAAAATAGAAATTTTAGCCAAATTTTTGGCTCTTTTGATTCCAAAAACTTCGACAAAAATATCATTTATCGAAAAAATCCAAGGAATTAAAAACATGCCAACGGCACCAGTCAAATTGATACCAAAAATTTTAAAAAACGGAAATGTTTTGGATCCCATGAGTTCGGAGGTAATTAATGAAAAAATGTATAAAGCTACTAATATATCGGTTCTAAAAGTTATTTTTAAATTTATTTGTTTAGCCATTTATACCGGATATTTTACACTAAAAATGGATATTTTAATTGATGGATATTGGCTAGATATGTTAAGATGAAATATATGAATCAAACACAGGAGAATTTGTTAAAAGCATTTGCTGGTGAGAGCCAAGCGAGAAATAAATATTTGATGTTTGCCAAACTTGCCCGCAAAGATGATTTGGAATGGATCGCCCGAGTATTTGAAGAAACAGCCGATAATGAAAAAATTCATGCACAAGAATTGTTTGAAATGATCAAAGAAAAAGTAAATGTTGAAGGATCTTTATCGATTGCTCCGTTTGGAACAACAATTGAAAACTTAAAAATGGCGGCAGAGGGAGAAAAATTTGAGTGGACAAGTATGTATCCAAATTTTGAAACTCAGGCAAAAATTGATGGTGATACTGAAGCAGAAAGATTATTTGGAGCGTTGAAAAAAGTTGAAGAAAAACATGAGGAAAGATACATTATTTTGGCAAAACATATGGACGCAAATACACTCTATAACCAAGAAACTGAATTTGAGTGGAAGTGTTTGAACTGCGGCTACATTCATGTAGGGAAACAACCGCCGGATAAGTGTCCTTTGTGCCAAAAATCAAAAACATGGTATATGGCTTTGGGATTAATTCGATAGAATGAATTTTTTGGCAAAAAATACTTGGTTGGTGATATTGTTAGCAATAGCGGTGAGTTTTGTGGATCCAGGGGTGGGAATGATTTTAAAACCGTATTTAAATTATTTTCTGATGGTGTTAATGTTTTTAAGTTGTCTGGATATTGATTTAGGTGAATTTGTAAAAAATTTAAAAGATTTTAAAATAAGCGGGTTAATACTTTTGATCGTTCATTTGGTGTCACCAATAATTGTGTGGATATTATTAAAACCATTTTTAAGTGAAGAGATATTTTTGGGATTGATTTTGGCATCGGTGATACCAGCAGGGAGAGCCTCGGTTTTTTTGGCAAAAATTTATGGAGGGAAACCGGTGACAGCTTTGGTAATATCTTCAATATCTAATGCTTTTAGTCCAATAACAGTGCCTTTGTTGGTTTGGTTATTTGCTAAAACCAGTATAAAAATAAATCCGGTGGATATGGGAGTGACAATTTTGTGGCTAGTGGCAGTACCAATACTGGCGGCAGTTATTTTTAGAATGATTGGGTGGGCTAAATATTTGATCGATAAATCAGCAGGATTATCGGTATTGTTTTTGTTTGTGATTATTGTGGGAATTATTTCGCCAATAAGAGAAATAATATTGGTAAATATGGAAAAATCGATATATTTGATATTTATCATAATTGGATTGATTGCTATAAATTTTGGTCTAGGATACCGACTTGGCAGAAATAAATCAGAAAAAATTACTCTGGCAATTACTTCAAGTTATAAAAACTATACATTGGGAACATTGGTAGCACTGTCGCTTTTTAATCCGATAGTGGCTTTGCCGTCGATAATTTATACAATCAGCAATAATTTGCTTTTGATACCGATACAAATTTTGAGTAAAAAAAGATAGAATAGAGAGATGGGTAATATTATTGAGGTAAAGAATTTAATTAAGAAATTCAAGAAGTTGACGGCGGTAGATGATGTTAGTTTTGAGGTGGAAGATGGCCAAATTTTTGCTTTTTTGGGACCGAATGGAGCAGGAAAATCGACAACTATAAAAATATTGACGACTTTATTGGAACCAACTTCAGGAACAATCAAAATAAATGGCTTTGACCCAAAAAATAATAAGGATGGAGTAAGAAAATCTTTTGGAATTGTGTTCCAAGATCCAAGTTTGGACGATGATTTGACGGCTTGGGAAAATATGCAATTTCATGCAGTGCTTTATAAAATACCAAAAGAAATAAGAAAAAAACGAATCGAAGAATTATTAAAATTTGTAGAACTTTGGGAAAGAAAAAATGATTTGGTTAAAAATTTTTCGGGAGGAATGAAAAGAAGATTGGAAATTGCCAGAGGACTGTTGCACCATCCAAAAATTTTGTTTTTGGACGAGCCAACATTAGGGTTGGACCCACAAACAAGAAATCATATGTGGACTTATTTAAGAGAAATTAATAAACAAGAAAAGATGACAGTATTTTTTACGACTCACTATATGGATGAGGCGGAAAAAATTGCCCAAAAAATAGCGATTATCGATCATGGAAAAATTGTTGCAATGGGGACATTGGATCAACTGGAAAAAAAGACTAAAACTAAAAGTCTGGAAGAAGCTTTTTTGAAACTAACCGGCGATACTATTAGGGAAGAGACGGCAAGTAATATTGATTTAATGAGAGGTAGAAGAAGGAGACACGGATAATGACAACTATTTATATTTTGTGGTTAAGACAAATAAAAAAATATTTTCGATCAAAATCGAGAATAATTGGATCTTTGGGCCAACCACTGTTGTTTTTGGTGGCATTTGGATTTGGATTTGGATCAATTTATAGTCGAGCGGGTGAAGGAAATTATATGCAATTTTTGGCGCCAGGAATAATGCTGATGGGAGTATTGTTTACGGCAATTTTTTCGGGTATAGACATGATTTGGGACAGACAATTTGGATTTTTGAAAGAAACGATGGTGGCACCAGTACCAAGGTGGCAGATACTTTTGGGGAAAGTTTTTGGCGGGGCAACAATTGCTACTTTTCAGGGAATTATTATTTTTGGATTAACATTGTTGGTTGGTTTTAGACCGACAAATTGGATGATGCTGCCGGCGGCACTACTTTTAATTTTTGTGGTGGCATTGTTGTTTACGTCACTTGGAACGGTGATCGCATCAAATTTGGAAGATATGCAGGGGTTCCAATTAATTATGAACTTTTTAGTGATGCCGATAAATTTTTTGTCGGGAGCATTTTTCCCAATTAATGGACTACCAAAAGGAATTGCTTTTATTACAAAAATAAATCCACTGACTTATGGAATGGATGGGTTGAGAGAATTATTAACAGGCTTGGGAAGTTTTAGTATTTGGACTGATTTGACAGTTTTAGTGACAGTAACGGCAATATTGTTGTTTTTGGGAACTTATTTTTTTGAAAAAATCCAGGCGTAAAAGGAAATAGAGTAAAATACAAGTGAATTCTGGTTTTCGTAGTTCAATGGATAGAATTCTCCCCTCCGAAGGGAGTGATGTGAGTTCGATTCTCACCGAAAACACAAATGAAAAAAATAATTAGAATAAAACAATTAGAAAAAATTGAAAATAATAAAAAAATCGTGGTGGTGGGCGGATGTTTTGATATATTGCATTTGGCCCATGTAATTTTTTTGGAAAAGGCAAAAAAACAAGGAGAGTTATTGATAGTGTTATTGGAATCCGATAAAAATATTAGAAAATTAAAAGGAAAAGACCGACCAATTAATAGCCAAAGAAATCGGGCGGAGATTTTGGTGAATTTGAAGATGGTTGATTGGGTGGTAAAACTGCCAGAGATGAAAAAGAATGAAGATTATATAAATGTACTTAAAAAAATAAAACCGGCGGTAATAGCAGTAAGTGAGGGAGATAAAAATATAGAAATCAAAAAAAGAGAAGCGAAAATGATTGGGGCAAAATTGGTTAGAGCGACTAGGACAATCCCCTTTTGGTCGAGCACTAAGATGATCGAAATTATGAATGAGATATAATCGAATAACTTATGATAAATGAAGCGATTAAAGTTGAGGATGGGCTGTATTACGATGAGAGATCGGCTGGTGGAATAGTTTTTAAAAAAGAAAATAATAAAGTATGGTGGTTAATTGTAAAAACAGTGTCGACATATCAGTCGGGTAAAAAACGAACAAGAAAGGGGCCAGTGTATAAATTTCCAAAAGGACATTTGCAGAAAAATGAATTTTTGAAACAGGCGGCGTTACGGGAAGTGGAGGAAGAAGGGAAAGTAAAGGCCAAAATTGTGACAAAAATCGGATCGAATAATTATATTTTGTGGGACCATGAAAATAGAAAAAAAATAATCAAAAAGGTAACGTTTTTTTTGATGGAATATGCAGGAGAAAGCAGTCTTAAATATTTTGATAAAGAGATGGTGATTGAGAGAGGCTGGTTTGGGTTTGAAGAAGCCTGTGAAAAGCTGGCTTATGATAGTGAAAAGATACTTTTGAAAAAAGCTAAAAATAAGTTGGAAAGTCTGGTAAAATAATTAGTTCTTTAAAGAAAATTAGGAGGAGTCGCCTAGTGGTTTATGGCGCACGCCTGGAAAGCGTGTGTTCGAAAGGACTCGTGGGTTCGAATCCCACCTCCTCCGCCAAGATATATTTTCCCTATTTTATCCGTTATTCTGTAATTTAAGAAACTTTACAATTTCGTCGGCAACCCGATTTGTTTGATCTTCTGACATTCTAAAATCATGCCCAATCCCTTCCAGCCTAACAGTGTATGGATTGTTGGCGGCAGTAATTATTTCTTCAGTTTCACTAGGTGGAACGACTTGATCATCAAGACCAATAAATATCATTAGTGATTTGTGAATATTTTTTACTTCATTAACAGCAGAATATTGAACGGCATCTTTTAAGTAAGAAACAGGAATAGCAAACTCTCGATATTTATTAGAGTTGTCTGGTAAATCTCTTTTTGAAATTCTAAAACCATTTTTCCATTTGATTTCAGAACCATTTTTGTCTGGCGGTGAACAAAGGGCAATAATTTTAGTAACTTCTGAGAACTTACTACCGGCAATAATAGCAGTAAACGCCCCATTACTGTGACCAAGAAGAAGAATTTCTTCTGGATTTTGATTTTTATAAAAATCAATTCTATCTTTGATTTGTTGAAGAAAATTAGTGATTGAATAGTTATCTACATTCCCTGTCTGCCATAAATTGCAGGCGTCTAATCTTTCAACTGTGTAGCCCAGCTCTTTGAGTCGTTTTTCAAAAGTAACTAGATGAAGGTAATCTGGTGAATCCAAATAACCTGGAAGTAATAAAGCAAGTTTCATGAATTATTGTAACAAGAGGAATAAAAATAGGTTCTAACTGCGTCAACGGTTCGCCGCCATGGAAAATGTTTTTGATAAAGATTCTTGGAACGATTTTGGGATTGGAATCTTTGCCTTCGTATGACTATAAGGCTTGACATATCTTCATTTTAGGTTTAGAGTTATTCAAGGCTTATAAATTAAATATAAAAATGTCAGATTATAAAACAATCGTCGCGGAAATTGTTGAAGCGACTGAAAACATAAAAGATGAAAAGATTAAAGAGATAGTTTTTCAACGATTATTGGATCATTCTTTAGGTGGAAGTATATCAACCAGGCCTACAGAAGGTAATTTAGAAGATACGGGCAAGCTTCAAAAAAGAAGAGTGTTAAAGAAGAATACTGTATCTTCGGCTGTTAGGGGCGATGCGGTTCGTGAAGAAATTAAAAAAGCATTTACAGATATTTCCCCAAATATGACTGGGTTAAAACCATTAAAATCCCTAAGTCAAAAATGGGAAAAATATATCTGGGTATTGGTTGTCGCCAAAGAAAAAGGTGTTGGTGCTATGACTAACAATGAGATAGCATGGGTATTACTGTAAAAGTGTTCCGTTGGAGCTACTGAAAAAAATTTGAATAACTTAACCTTTAAGGTTGAGGCAGGTTTTGTCCAAAAAACCAATATAGATGGGACACGAGCATGGAAAGTATTAAATGACGGAATAGAGTGGATCAAAGGTTAAAACTATTACTGATGTAACTTGAAAATGGATGAAGAAATATTGAACCAACTACCAGCTAGTTTACGAGTAGAACTTGTTGATGTCTTTAATGAGATAGCGACAAATTATAGAAATAATAAGTGGGAACCATCAGAGCTTAATGGCGGTAAATTATGTGAAGTCGTGTTCTCAATAATTGATGGTTATGTTAAGGGTGTTTTTCCTTCAAAATCGTTTAAGCCTGCAAATATGGTGGATGCTTGTCTCTCGTTATCTTATGCTGCAGCTACTTTTCCACGTAGTGTTAGAATCCAAATTCCGAGGATGATTATGGCACTTTATGAAGTTCGGAATAACCGTGGCGTAGGTCATGCTGGTGGAGATGTAAATCCCAGTCGCATGGATGCAACAATTGTTCTATATCTTTCCAAGTGGTTAGTGGCTGAATTAATAAGAATTTTTCATGATGTTGATACTAAAACGGCCACCTCAGCAGTTGAGCTATTAATGGTAAAAGAGATCCCCACGGTCTGGTGTGTAGGGGGGAAGAAAAGAGTGTTGAACACTAAACTTAATATGAAGGAAAAAGCATTATTAATTTTATATTCTGAAAATGGACCTATTAGAGAGGATGATTTGGTTTTGTGGACTGAACACACAAACGGGGCGGTATTTAGGCGTGACATCTTGATTAAGGGACACAAGTCAAAGCTTTGGGAATACGATAGAAAAAATGGCATTGTAACTCTGTCTCCAACCGGTTTCGATTACGTTGAAAAAAACTTGAATAATAATTTATAGGGATAGAAAGGTTCCAGACTCACCCTCTCCGCCAAGATATGTCGATGATATAATTCCAACATGATAAGCCGTGAAAATGCTCTAAAATTGATTAAAACTTATGGTCAGGCATGGGAAACCAAAGACTCGGAATTAATTGCTACTATTTTTAATGAGGATGCTATTTATTTTGATCCAAAAGAACCATTGAATATCGGAATAGGAGCAATTAAGGAATACTGGAAAAATAAAGTGATTGGAGAGCAAGATGAAATTAAGTTTGAATTGAAAAATTTATGGATTGACGGAAATTATGTTATTGCTGAATGGAATGCAAAATTCAAGGATATTAAGCGAAATTTATTGATTGATATGAATGAGGTAGCTATCTTTCTAGTAAAGAACGGTAAGTTTAGTTCGTTGCGGGAATACTACAAAAGTATAAAAATACCATTATTAGAAATAAGAAAATAAGTTCTAATTATGTAAATGATTCGCCGCTCACGTCGTGACATTTAATTTTGACTGTATAATTGGGTATGAAATTAATAGTTTTTTCAGATATACATTATGGTCCAGAGGATTGTGGTTACCATAAGGGTTTTAAAAGAAAATTAACTCATCATGCTGAATCTTTGACAAAAAAATTAATTGAAAAAATTAATGATATTAAACCTAACGCAGTAATTATATTAGGTGATTTAATTGAGGATGTGGAAAATAATAGTTTGGATAAAGCTAACTTAAAACAAATATATTCAACTATCCAAACAATTAATGTTCCTTATTATTTACTTGCAGGAAATCATGATTTAAGAACTTTAACTAGGGATGATTTTGAAGAAGTAACAGAACGTAAAGAATGGACATTTTCAAAAGATCTTGATGGTTATCATTTGGTGTTTTTGGGAATTAGCCCTGATGATAAATCATCTCAAGATAATGGAGGTATTCTTAAAACTAGAGAATTATCCAAAAAAGATCTTGATTGGTTAAAACGTGATTTATCTATTAATTCTTTACCTACTTTGGTATTTATCCACTATGGATTGGCCGAAGATAGTATGGTTGGGAATTGGTGGTTTGAGGAGCAACCTGAACATGCGTTATTACAAAATAGAAAAAAGGTTAAAGAAATTTTAGGGCAAAATGATAATGTTTTAGCGGTTTTTAGTGGACATCAACATTGGACTAAAACTATTGTTGAAAATGGAATTCAGTACCATATACTAGGATCTTTAACTGAAGATTTTGATTTTAATGGGAAGCCTGATGGAGTTTGGTTTATAGTTGATGCTGACAAAAAAGGTTTAAAAATTACCGAAAAACATTTAGATTAAAATTAAATGAGTTGTAATAATATTACTGCTTAAATGGTTCGCCGCCGCCTGTAAAGATTGATATATAATCCCATTATGAATATTTGTGTTTTTGGTGACAGCATTACTTGGGGGTCTTATGACCCAGTTAATGGCGGATGGGCAACTTTGCTTCGTAGTTATTTGGAAGGAAAAGATGATGATATTACAGTCTACAATTTGGGTATTTGTGGTGATGATTCATATGGATTATTAAAAAGATTTAAGATTGAAGCGGAACCAAGAAAACCAGATTTGATTATTTTTGCTATTGGTGCAAATGATATAAAACATCAAAAGGAAAATCCTGTTCGATTTGATGAATTTGAAAATAATATTGATAAATTAATGAATCAAGCTAATTTATTTACCAAAAAAATAGTTATTTTGGGAATGACTCCGGTTGATGAAAAAATTACTACTCCACGCAACAAACCTCCATATAATTTTAGAGAAAATAATGATGTGGTTAAATGTAATGAAATTTTAAAAACGATTTCTGAAAAAAAGAAAACAATATTTATACCAATTCCAATAAATTTTTCTGAAAAAGATTTATGTGACGGTCTACATCCTAACACTATTGGTCATTCAAAAATTTTTGAAACAATTAAACCAATAGTCGATAATTTAATTTAGCTATAGAAACAAAAGTTGTAAATTATTAGGTTGCAAAAAAAATAATGGGACGGTTGTATCGTCAGGCGACGTTAACCATCCCAAAATTGGAATCAGAGTGACTGGCAAAGATTTTGATATATTTCGATGCCTTTGTCTAAGGGTAGAGCGTCTTTGAAGACAGAATATCCAACAATATTGTTGGCAATCGCTTTGTAAATATTGGATATCATATCCACCCAAGCCTGCGGTAAAGGTTCTGGACTGAGCTTGCAGAACTGTTTCCAGTCGGCTTCACCTTCTGTCTTTGCTTTGGCCTTGGCATAATCGACGGCGGCTTTCCAAGGCGTTGACTTATAGTAGTGCCGCAACATTTCTTTGCTGACTTGGACACCATTGCGAGTGAATCTGCACTCATCTGGTGTTCCAAAAACGTCGACAACCATAAGATCACGCTGTGGAGAAAATGCCAGTTCGATTTTGCCGTCTTCATTTCTTAAACCCGCATCCAAAGCCATTTGGCTGATGAGTTCGTTGATAACACTTAAAATGTTTTGAATATCAATGACCTCATTACTGGATATTTGGGCTATTGCCTCCACTTCTTTCCAGTCCTTAAGAGGACGATCGGTGGATTCGAGCTTGGTGGTCATGTTGAAATACGGCTTGGGCAATATCTGACCGGGGACTGGGTAACTGTCCAAACCAAGATCGTGATAGTCGAGCTCGCCAGATTCTAGCCTTTTAAAGATGGAGCACCCGTCCGGGAGACTATTGCGATAGATGACTTCCAAGGGTAAAAGATAATTTCCCCTGCCGGCAGAAGCCAGAGTGGAATAGTCATAATGACCGTTGGAAAATGTGGGTTTTATAACCCGAACAAGATTGACCTGCATGACACAACTTGGCTGAGACAGCCAACGCACTTTTTTGATCTTACCGTCAGTATCAACCATGCCGATATAATGACTGAATATTTCCGGGTGCTCACGCATCAATCTTTCGAAAGCCGCTGCGGCAATCATGGCCAAAGCAACGCCTTTACCTGGAATGGAGTTGGGCATAGTGCCCCAGTCAAAGACTGAGTATCCATCGGTAAAAGTGAAATTTCCGCAACCCATGTTGTTCTGATCCGGCTCTATTAAAGTTTTGACAACTTTAACACTTCCCATTTTTAATCACTCTCCTTTTAATTTAATGTTCTTGAAAACTTTTAGAATAATGGTATAAAAGTTGCTTTAACCTCCTTCCTATTTATTCATTTGAAATTTTACCACATTCTTAGGTTATAATTGACGTTATAAAAGCAAAAGCGCTTTTGAAATGTTCTTTAACATAATTTCATGGCAACTAATTTTCTTCTCTTGAAAAGATTGTTAGTTGCTATGAAATGGAAGCGACAAATAATAATTAGGAGGGATAACTTTGGAGAAAAATTTAATGCTACCAGGAAACCCTAGATATCAGCCAAAGTCTCTGGTTCCATATTTCGGCTATGACAATCTGTTTAGAACAGTAGCTGAAGTGGAATTGGCAAATTTGAAAGCGATGTGGTTAATGGGTGTTATTCCAAATAAAGATTGGAAATTATTAACACCTGAAGTCAAACAGGCAGTGATGGATATCACAACAACTGCGGTTGATAAGACCGAGAAAGAAATAACACATCACGACATTCGAGCATGGATATTGGAGGCTAAAAAATTGATGGATCCAAGGATTGGAAGATGGTTGCATGTGATGCTTACCAGTTACGATCCGCTGGAGACAGGACGATGCTTACAATACAAAAGATGTTTTGAAAATGTAATTCAACCAACTGCAAAAGAAGTAATTCGACTGATGGCAGATTTGGTGGAAGAAAATGCCAATGTGCTGCAAATTGGGAGAACCCATCTGCAAGCGGCATTGCCAATAACGGTGGGTTTTTGGATGGCAACAGTTCTCTACCGACTGATATATAACTATCAGGAGATGAAAAAAAATGTTAACGCTATGGGAGGAAAAATCTCTGGAGCAGTAGGGGCACACAATGCTCAAATTGGTTTGGGATTGGGAGCTAAACATGAAGACCGTGTATTGAAAATTCTGGGGGTAAAGAAAACTCCGATTAGCTCACAAATCCTACCACCAGAACCACTGGCATATTTTCTGCATTCATGTGTCTGGATGAGCGGTGCGCTGGGCCAATTCGGGCGCGATTGCCGAATTTTGATGAGTACAGGGATTAGTGAACTGGCAGAGGATTTTGAAGCAATGCAAAGCGGATCCTCAACCATGGCAAATAAACGTAACCCATTAACTTTCGAAGGCCTGGAAGGAGATTGGTTTAGAACCAAAAATACATATGGGGAAGTATTTGATAATACTATTTCCGATTTGCAGCGAGATTTGGTGGGAAGTAGGTTGATGCGGGATTTTCCTATCATAATTGTGGACTTGCAATCTCAGATGGAATCCGCGATAAGGAAAGGTGGCGAAAAAAATCTACCTTTCTTAACTAGGATAAAGGTTGATATTTTGAAATGTCGGAAAAACTTTAATGAAGTGGCAAACACTGTATTAGGTGAACCACTTTATATAGCCTTACAGATGTATGGTTATGAAGGAGATGCCCACGATGTGGTCAACCATAAGTTGGTACCGTTGGCACAAAATAATAATATCAACCTAGTAACAGCTCTTAAAATAGTTATGGAGAACGATGCAGAGCTGAGGAATGTCTGGGATAAAATTCCTGCGGAAATTAAAAGATTACTGGAAAGTCCAGAAGAGTATACCGGCGATGCGGCAAAAAAGGCGATGGAAATTGTAAAAATGGCCAGAAAAATTATCGCCTAATCTTATTTGTTGTTCAATTTTAAAACCGGTGGGTTCCACACAATTTTTTGTGGGGCTCGCCGGTTTTTTAATTTAAAAATATAGGGACTAAATTATGAAATTCTTGATTGAGAAGATTTCTATTTAAACTTTCTGTATTAGACATGACTGTATGATAATATACTTTTATATGACAGAAAGGCTAGGAATTTTAATATCCGGAGGAGGAACAACTATGAAGGAAATTGTTAAGGCTTGTCAAAGCCAAGAAATCCCCAATACAGAGATAGCTTGTATTATTTCCTCAAAAGCCGATGCTGGTGGTATTGAAAAGGCAAAAGATTTGGGTATTCCAGAAAATGATATTGTGGTGATAGACCCAAAAAATTATAAGGATAGTTTAATAAATGAAACAGATTATGATTCTTTTGGGAGAAAAATTATCGAAGAATTAGAGAGACGAGGGGTGACTTTTGTTACTCAAAATGGATGGATGCCTTTGACTCCAGAAAATGTTATTAAAAGATTTGAATCAAGAATTTTTAACCAACATCCAGCTCCAGTCCCGGATTTTGGTGGAAGAGGAATGTATGGAAAAAGACCCCACCAGGCAATAATTGAATTTAGTAGATTGACGGGTAGAACTGACTTGTGGACAGAAGTAATTGGTCAAAGAGTTAGTATTAGCTATGA
>Ga0182027_10011539_pt1 | contig 12481 bp, 18 predicted proteins | sample 712E1DmetaG_FD_121300 | JGI IMG/M metagenome (GOLD analysis project Ga0182027, IMG submission 121300) | Permafrost microbial communities from Stordalen Mire, Sweden - 712E1D metaG (Illumina Assembly) | ecosystem: Environmental > Terrestrial > Soil > Wetlands > Permafrost | place: Sweden...
GAAATTGATCTTCAAAACCAAGCGAGAGCTATATTCCTATTTCAGCCCGGAAGCCAAGATAGCACGGATCAAGGACGCAGCCAGGGAAAAACAAGCGTTGATTGAAACGTCGAAGAAACTCGTCGAAGATCAGCTTGAGCAGGTGCCGGAATGAGCGGACTTATCGTCGGTTTGGTTCACAAATTGCCTATCACAGAGCGATTCACAAGTGAGTTGAAATTCACGGCGTCAATTTACGCCGAACATGCCTGGGAAGATGGCACTCATGCGTATCCGGCAGTCCAAACAGTGGCAGAAATCACGGGCTATCACGAACGATCAGTCCAGCGTTATCAGCGAGAATTGGTTGCGCTAGGCATCTTGATTCCGGATGGCAAAGGACCACGCGGTACTAATAATTACAAATTTCCGCTGGCCGAAGTTGATCACGCTTGGAAATTAGACGTCAAGGCGGGGGGTGACACACAGTCACCCCGTCAGCCTGCCACCGGTGACACGGATTCGGGTGACACGGATTCGGGTGACACGGATTCGGGTGACACTAGTGTCACCCGAATCAATCAACCGTCCTTATCTCTTGTTGTTATTAGCGCCGCCGAAATTTTCACAGCCTACGAGCGGGAATTCGGCGCAATCACTCCGATGATCGCCGACGCGATCAACTGCTGGCTGGATGTCGAGAAAATCCCAGCCGAATGGATCCTTGAAGCGATGCAGATCGCCGTCAAAGCCAACGTCCGTAACTGGAAATATGTCGAGGGAATTCTCAAAAACTGCAAGGCGAAAAACGTTCGTCCGTCGCTCAATAAGTTGGAGGCTAAAAATGCAAATCGCACAGGCAATTCAAAGCGCACAGAAAAAGCAGTCGTTACCGGAGATTCCGACGAAGCCGCAAAGCGGATCAATGCCAAGCGCCGGGCAAAATCCGGAATGCCCAATCTGCCACGGCCTGGGCTGGTTACGGTATGACGTTCCGTTCGGGCATCGTGATTTTGGCAGGGCAGTGCGCTGTTCCTGCAAAGCCGGTGAAGATGCGGAACGCCTGCAGCGGATTTCAGGCTTGAACGCAGAAGAGCGAAAAATAAAACTCGCCGATATCGAAATCGCCAGTCGTCCAGCGACCGTGGAAATGGTCAAATCGTGCGAACTGTTTCTGAAGGAGCCGTTCGGTTTCCTGACCCTGTGGGGAGGCCCTGGCAACGCAAAAACGATGGCGCTTCAAGCGGTGGTCAACGATCTGCTCAATTGCCGGCGCAGTGCGGTATATGTGACGGCCTTCGACTTGATTTCGTTTATCCGCTCGGCGTTCGACGGTCAGCGCAACGTGATGAATGACAACGCTTACGAACGTCTGTTGCGCTTCGAACGGGTGGACGTGCTGGCAATCGACGAATTCGACAAGTTGCGCGTCACGGATTGGGTGATGGAGCAGTTGACCGATCTAATCGACCGTCGTTATCGCGGCGGAATCAGCGGATTGAGCGGAACGTTGATAGCCATGAACTCCGATCCGAAAGAACAAAACGAGTGGATCGCAAGTCGTCTGTTCGATGGCCGCAACCGAGTGATTCACAACACGGATAGCGATATACGCTCGAAGCTGGAGAGATAAATATGGATGAACTCGAAATTATCAATCGACTTAAATTTGATTTTCTGTCCGCCAAAGTGTGCAATTGTCAGGATGCGGATGTATGGCGTAAATTGGCGGCCAGATATCGAGATATCTGCGCAAACTTGAACTATGCATATTGTGTCAAGCGAGCGAATGAGTGCTCGCAACAAGTTGCAGAAAAAGTAGCGCATAGTCACTAGGAGATGCGATGAATACTTCTGATCCGCTTGCTGAGTTCTGGAATGCGTTTTATCGAGAGTCAAAAAATTTGGCGATTCGAGCGATCACTGGCGAATACAAGCTTGCTGTTGATCTTGAAAAGAATGCGCCTAGCAACAGCGGACTTATTCGGATGGGACTTGGTGAAATTCATGATATCTATGCGCCTGGTTTGCGGTTCTTGCAAGCGAAGTGGAATTAGGAGCGCCATGTCAGATAGTGACTACGAGCCACAGCCATTTCTGTGCAGCAAGTGCGATAGCGTGCTGGGTTGGATTGTCCGCATGAACGGGATGACGGTGCTTCAAGTGCTGCGCGTGCCGGACGCTTTTCCGATCATGCCACGTCCGGAAACAGACACTGAGCAAGCTACGACCTGGTCAACGCTGAATCTCAAAGAAGGTGATGTGCCTTGCTGTCATTGCGGCAGCGTCGAAGGCTGGTATGCGAACAAGCATGTGTTGAAGTCCATGCTGCAACGAGCAGGTCATCAGTTGGAAGAGATAGCGAGGAGTGAATGACGCCGTATCAATCGATGCGCAAGTGTACCTATCCTGGTTGCCATGTGCTAGTCAAGCATGGCAAGTGTCCTGAACACACCACTGTCTTTATGCGCAAGCCAAACATCAAGCGACTCTACAACAGTCCGCAGTGGCAGTCGATGCGGAACACGCAACTGGCAAAGGATCCGTGGTGCGCTGACTGCTTGAAGCACGGTGAACATGTACCAGCCACTGATGTCGACCACGTGGTGCCGCATCATGGCGATCCTGTTTTATTTTTTGATGAGACGAATCTGCAATCCCTCTGCCAGTCGGATCATAGTATCAAGACGCGCAAGGAAGGTTCGACGCCCCCGGTCGAAAAAGTTTGAGGTATCAAAGATAGAACGTTGGGTTTATCCCCCGCGCGAGAGAGTCCCCGATGGGCGCACATAAAAACCGGTTGATGAGACAAGGATGAAGACGAAAAGATGCCAACGAAGGCCGTTGCGGCAGAAACGATGGGGATCGGGAAGAAGCGTGGAGGCAAGCATTGGACAGATGCTGAGGTTGCCGCGCGACAGGCCGCAGCGGATGAATTGAGGCGCAAAAAGGCCGCCGAATTGAAGCCGCCGGAGTGGTTGACGGGTGAGGCCTTGAAGATCTGGAAGAGAAAACTGAAAGAAGTTGAAGGATTGAACAGCAGTGAACCGCTGCTGGATGTGTTGGACAGTGAGAGCCTGGCAATTTACTGCGATTCGATGGTGAAGTACAAAAAACTTTCGTGCCAAGAGCAGTTTGACGTTGATGATCACCGGGCGCTGCAGAGTTATGCGAGAATAATTGCGACGTATGCGGAGCGGCTGGGATTTACACCGGCGGCGCGGGCGAGATTGGTGAAGAAGATTGCGGAAGAGAAGAATAAAGATAAATTTGGAGCGAAGTTTGACCAGTGAAGGAGCCAGATGAAAATCATTCGATGCGATTGGTGCGGAACGTCGTTTTATAACGTGCGAAACGTGCTCATTTGCCCATGCTGTGGCGCGCCGTTTCAGGATGCGGAAGTGTTTGATGTGACAGCATTGGAGCCTGCACCGTTTTATGTGCTGTCGGTCAGAGGCAGATGCACGGTGGAGATGCGCGAGAAAATTCGAGATGTGTACGAAAAGGAATTCTTGCCTAACTCTAAGTTGATCATTGTTGACGACAGGATTTCGGTTAGCGTGTTGAAGTGATTTGGAGTGAAGTTCGATCAGTGATAAGGAGTAGCCAACATGAAGATGACGAAAGATGCAATCAATGCTAGAAAATTGCGGCTTGCAGTGATTACTAATCTTTTCAAACAAGGCGAGTTGACCGAATCAGAAGCTAAAGAAGTTTTGGCAGGGAATTTGAGTCCAGACGATAAAGATACTTTCGTTGATGATAGCGCGTTGCTTGGTGATCCAGATGGACTCAACAAGATTGAAGCCGAAGATGAAAAGCCAAATTGCCCCTATTGCCTCGATACTCATGTGTTGTTGAATGGCGACGAAGAACGACCATGTTGGCATTGTTATGATTTTGAAGGATAGTTAGGTTATTATGATTCATCCAGCGACGCAGTACGCAATGGATGTCATCGAGGGCAAGAGGGTGGTGGGATGCTCGGAGCGGATGGCGTGCCTGCGTCATTTGCATGACCTGGCACGGGCGGGGCAACTGCCGAAGCAGCTGGCAACCAAGGTGCAGGCGGCGACGGGCAAGCCGGTGCCGGGGCGGGATCAAGCGTTCCTGTGGACCTTCGACGAGGAGCAGGCGTCGTTCGTGTCCGTCGAATGGTTCAGTTATCTGCGTCACATCGAAGGACGCCTAGCCGGTGAACCGATCAAACTGATCGAGGCACATGTCTTTGACCTGTCGTGCATCTTCGGATGGGTGAGCCGCACAGAGTTTTCGACGCGACCGGGAGGGCGGAAGGTGGGCGTGCGTCGATTTCGTAAAGCGTTCGTGACCGAAGGACGCAAGAATGCGAAGACGACGCGCGGGGCTGGGTTGGGCTTGTACATGATGGTGGGGGATAACGAGGAGAATCCGGCAGTATATTGCACGGCGGTGGATCGCAAGCAGGCGCGTGTGCTATATAACCAGGCGCGCAAGATGGCGGAGGAGAGCAAAGACATCCGGAAGCGGCTGCACGTTGGTAAGTATGAGATGCAGCACATCACGCGCGGCGGCGAGATGACCGCGTTCAGCGGCGAGGTGAAAAATAAGGATGCGTTCAACCCGTCATGCGCGTTCGTGGATGAGTATCATGCGCATCCGACAAGCGAAATCTACGATTTGATCTCATCGGCGAAGGGACAGCGGGCGCAACCGTTGATGTTCATCATCACTACGTCAGGAATGGATGTGGAGAGTCCGTGTCATGCGGAGTATGAATATTGCAAGATGATCCTGAATGGGCAGGCGGCGAACGAACGCTATTTCGTGATGATCCGGGAGCTGGACGAAGGCGACGATGAGCATGATCCGAAGAACTGGGCCAAGGCGAACCCGCTGTTGATGTCAAACAAGATCATGCGAAGTGAATTACAGGACATGCACGATGAAGCATTCGGTTCGAAGGATGTGGCGAAGATCCGGACGTTCCGCGTGAAGAATTTAAATAAATGGGTCCAGGGGAATGAGCACAGTTACATGGGCAATTATCTGGTCGGTGATGGAAATAAAGCACCGAAGTGGGATAGTTTGGCGGTGAGCCGGGTCGAATTTGCGGAGTTGACGAAGGGATTGTTGGGAGTCGTGGGGCTGGACTTGTCGAAGAAGATCGACCTGACTGCAGATGCGTTTATATTTGCGCTGGTTGACGGTCGCGTGGCAATCACGGCGCGCGGCTTTATCCCGGACGCGGCAGTGAAGGCGCATGAAAAGTCCGACAAGATACCCTATATGGAGTGGGCGCGGCAGGGATGGGTGACGATCACCGATGGCGATGTGACGGATTATGCCAAGATACGCGAGCACATCCAGGCGATGGAAGCGGGGGAGTATTGGAAATCGTACCACGTGAACATGGTGAAGATCGGACAGGATAAGTTCGATGAGCTGGTGAAAGAAAATGCCTGGCACGTGCACGAGATCTGCTATGACCCGTACAATGCGACGCATTTCAAGAACGAGATGGACGATCTGGGTTATACGACGGTGGAGGTGCGGCAGACGATGCCGAACCTAAACGAGCCAACGAAGTTATTCCGTGAGTTGGTGGCCAGCGGGAAGCTGGTGCATGACGGATCGCCGCTCTTGAAGTGGTGCGTGGCGAATGCGCAGGAGATCGTCGACACGAAGGAGAATATTATGATTTCGAAGAAGAAGAGTCTGGATACGAAGCGAGTTGATTTGCTTACGGCGACGATCTGCGCGCTGTTCCGTGTCCAGCCGCTCCAGGAAGAGATGAGCTATAACGAGTATGTCAAATCTGATGAATTTGGACTGTAGGCTTCGGAAACTCACGTTTCCGAAGTGGGCGATGTTCGCTGGATGCTCACTCGCCCGATGAAGCGACTGAATGCAAGGAAGCGACTGAATGCAAGTGAGCGCGCATTGTTTCGACAGGTGGTGGATGATGCGAGTGCGCTGGATAATGATCTCAATCAGCGGTTTCTCAATGCGCTGTTGTCGTTGTCGCAGAGCGATCCGCAATGGATGATATGGGTGGAGGAGAATCTGCCGCGGCGCGTGGATGATTTATATCAGCGTGGGCGATTCAGGATGTATCTGCAATTGGTGGAGTCTGCGGCGCGGTGGTATAAATTCCGAGCATATGGATTTTTGGGGCGACAGAAAATCGGCGGATTGGTGTTCAACGATCATTATCCGTTCACTGAACGCGGTAATCTGCGGACGTGGTAGGCTTCGGAGACGAGAGTCTCCGAAGTAGGCGATAGCAACTTGACGTCGCTTCGGCTGAGATTGACCCCTTGTATTTTTAGAATTGTTGTGCTATTCTTTGAGTTGCGTGACCGCTGAATTGCGGTCTTTCGTCTGGAGTTACGCCCGACGTCTATATTGACGTCGGGCGTTTTGTTTTAACTTTTATGCTTCGAAGGAGATTCCATGAAAAAAATATTTGCGAGTTTGCTCATACTTGCGGTAGTGCTGATGCTCTCAGTGAGCATAGCATTTGCTCAAACCCCCACGCCCGCAGCCCCAGTCACGCCGACGCCTGCACCTCTGACGGTTCCTGGCGCACTGGCAACCGCTGCTGCGGTCGTGGTTGGTTACTTTGTTACGCAGGGATTGAAGTCATTCAGCCAATTGCTGGCCAAGTATAAAGCACTGTCGTGGATCAACATACAAGGATGGGGCAGTTGGATCACGGCGTTCGTTGTCTCAGGTCTGCTCTTTTACGCCAATAAGGCACTCGGATTCATTCCGCTAGGAGATACACCGATAACGGCAATGATCCTAACTTTCCTGACGCAGGTCGTTTCAACGAATGGATTGCATTACGCGTTGACTAGGCCAGCAGCCACACTGACCAAGGGCTAACTAAAACGGGGTGGACGGGTGGTCTCAAACACATCGCACATGCGACCCGCGTTCGCCCCATATGCTTATGGCTGAACTGATGATCCCTGAATGGTTCTTAGCAATACTGGCGCTGGCTGCGCTGTGCTATTGCATTCACAACTGGGTGCGTTACCGGGAATATGCGGCGGCGGGTTACATCCTGCCATCCTTTTTTTTCTTTGTGTTCTATTTCATCTTTCCAATCGTCCATATGGACGATAAAACAAGCCGTGCTTTTGTGCGAATGGGGGTAAGCCTGATCTTCATCGATATTTTTATATGGCGCGTGGTCTTCTCACTTCGTCAACACAGGAAAAACGATCATGCTTGATACGAAAGATATTCTGCTGGTCCTGGGCATCGTATCTTCCCTTGTGATCTCCATTTTGTCGGCACGAGGACAGTTCAATCGAATCCCGTCGCAGAACAGTAAAGATGATGCATATGCAGGGAAGAATAAAGTCGATACGATTAAGATTTTGCAGGATATGGTCGATGAAAAAGCGGAAGAGCTTAAACGCAAACAAGACGCATACACCGAGGAGATCACAGGTCTGCGAGTTGATCTTGCAGAGGTCAAGCGTCTATCTCAAATCCCTTTTCGAGTCACATTGGAGGGATTGACCTATCCGGCGCCAAAGATACTGAAAGCCGAGATCGAAATATTGCCAGAGATTAGAACGGTCACAGTGAATGAAGGCAACTCGTAAATGGTGTGAGTGGATGAAATGAAAAAACTATTTCTTGTGATGCTTATGTTCTTTACGGCGTGCGGAGCGATCGGTGCTCCAAATGTGCCGTTTATTGCAGCGGCGACTCCGGCTGCCGCTCCCACACTCTCGCTGGATGTCGATTCGTTCCTGAATACAGCTCTGGCTCCATACGGCAAAAGAGTTGTCAGCGTGGGGACTGCAATGCCTGCGCCTGCCACAGAAACGCCCATTGCCGTGACTACGACGCCAGCTCCCATTGTGGTATCGCCAACGCTTGAACCGGGAACATGTCCGGCCGCTCCGTTCTTCGCAAGGGTAGAACCATTTTCAAAAGACAGCAATGCGTGGCAAATCTATATTCCCAACTTCCCAAAAACAAAGCCTTATGGTTATCCGGCGACGTTGTTTCTTCAGCGGATCCTAAATGCGACCGCCTGGACGCACGACACGGAATATATCAATCTATCTGGCGGCTGGATGACAGCAATGGCGACTCTGAACGGGAAAGAATGGAGTTATCTGCAAAGCGGATCAGATGGGACGTTCTTCAACGATGGGTCGAAGCTCGGCGTTGATACATTTCCTGGTAACGTTGTTTTGGTCATCAACTCACTCTATCGCAAAGGCGAATGTTGGGATGAGATTTCCACAGCCAAATATGTAACCCAAAATTGGGATACGCCGCCAATACTTCCTGCATGGCAGTTGAGCTATCAAACGAACATGCACTTCGATACATGGCCGACGATATATTCAAATGGCGTCGAGATCGTACCCCTGATCTATCAAAATGATAGCGCACCGTCTTACGCAAACGACGTAAGAACCGACGGTTTTAAGGGTGGCTTGTGGATCGAAGATTCCTATCTTGAGCAGTTTTCTGCATTGCCAGCGAAAGCAACTGCAACAACGAATTTGAATATCCGTGCGTCATGCGACTCCACAAGTTCTATCGTAGATGTTGCCTTGACTGGAACGCCGCTCGTCATCACAGCTTATCAGCCCGTTCAGACGCGAACATTTGGAATGGTCACTGACGTCGCAACTGGCACGTCGGGTTGCGCGAGTCTGTATTATCCGCCGGTCGGTTATACAACAACATGGACGATGAGTAGTTTGCCAGTGCCGCCTCAATGATGCAATATGTTTATGAAAAAGGTTTTTGACAATTATCTCGATGATATTTTTTATGCGACCGGCGCGCTGTTGGTGACCGCAGGCGCATATTGCGTTTATCACGTGGCGGCGTTATTCGTGGCAGGCGCATTCTGCCTACATTTTAGCTGGTTGGTCGGAAAAGCACGGAGTAATCAACCATGATCGTGACTGCTGCAGTGAAAAGTATTCCGCAGATCGATCCGGCGAAACTGCGACCGGTCCCGGACCCGAGCGGCACGATGTACGCTGGCCGCCGAGGAACGAGGGCGAAGCAGCCCGTTTCTCCGGAACTTGCGAAAAAATTGCCGGTGGTTTACCGCTGTTCTAACGGGATCAGCGACGATATCGCCAATATGGAACTGCATCAGTACATTCGGGTCGGTAAAAACTCCGAACAAGTTCTGCCTGACGCGGCGATTCGCAACATGGCCTATCTGTGCGAAGTCGCTCCGAATCGCTGGATGACGCCGTTCATTTTCAAGAAAGCGGTAGTCACCTGGCTGCAATTCTGGGGCAACGCACTGATCTGGATGCCGCCGCCGCCCGCACCGCGTGAATTATTCGTGTTGCCGGTCAATTGCACCTTCCCGAAACAGGATGCGGCTGGGAATGTGTGGTACGAGGTGAATTTCCCGAATGGTGGCAAGAAATATCTTCCGTCCGTGGAAGTGCTGTCGATCATGATCAACACCACGAATGGGATTTGGGGAAGATCCATCCTTGAGTATGCGGCGGATACGCTCGGTTTGCGCGTGGGAATGGGCGTGACGCAGGAAAACATCCAGGCGAATGGATTGAACCCATCCGCTTACGTGCAAGTCAACGCTGCGCTCGACAAGCAAGGGCGCGAGAAATACCGCGAAGCCTACAGCGAGATCATCGTCGGTTCGGAAAATGCAGGCAACCTGGCGGTGTTCGACAACAAGGTGGTCAAGTTCGAGCCGATCACCATGAAGTTGACCGATTCGCAATTCCTGGAAAGCATCGAAGCGACTGACGGCGATATCTGCAATTATTTTTCATATCCAGAGTACAAGCTCAACATGGGCAAGCAAAGCTATCAGAGCAACGATCAGCAGGAAGAAGATTATCTAAAAAGCACTATTGATCCTTATGCGGTGCAATGGGAACAGGCCGCACGCCTGCATTGGTTGAGCGAAGAAGATCAAGTGAGTAATTATTTTTATTTTGACCGCAGATCCATCCTGCGGATGGATGCGATGAAGCGCGCTCAGATCGACGAGATCCGAATTCGATCTGGCACGCGGACGCCAAACGAGGCGCGCGCAGATGAAAACGAAAACGCCGCTCCCAGCGGCGACGGATTTTGGATGTTGAATAACAACGTTCCGATAGATATGGCGGGACAAATCCCTGCCACTGCAAATGTCAATATTGGAGGTAAATAATGCCTGCAACTCCTGTACATCACACGGCGGTTGATACGACGACCGCTTGGGATGGTCCTGAAGAAGAGACCAAACTCAGTTCGCCAATTTCTGGGGCAGTCGGAAAAGGAATGTATGCCTGGTACGACCCGAAAGCCAGCGACGAGGATAACGACGGATTTCCTGATGTGAAAAGCGGCTGGAAATTTCCGCATCACAACGTGGCCAACGGCAAGCCCGGCGCGGCGAATTTGCACGGCGTGAATAATGCAATGGCGCGGCTGGATGGCTCGGATATTCCCGATGGCGACAAAGCCGCGGTGAAGAAACATTTGCAAGCGCATCAAGCCGATGCCAAACCGAAAGGGAAACAGGCACACGAAGAGTCGTTGATCTATTTCGATGAGCAAGGAAGCGTAGATCATTCGTTCGTTTTGGATGCGTTCATTCAAACTCCGTGGGCGATCCTGCCTGAGAAACTGACGCTTTTGGAAGGCGTGATGGTGCGTTATATCTCCGGCGAGAAATTGAGTGCCGATGAAATCCTGGCAGTCGTTGGGGATAAAACCAAAAAGCCGACGGGACGATTGATCAATAATAAGGTGGCAGTGCTGCCCTTGTATGGAACGATCATGCCGCGCGGCAACGTGATGACCGATATCTCTGGCGGAACGAGCGCCGAACTCTTCGGCAAACAGTTCATGAGCCTGGTCGATGATCCGGATATCAGCGCCATTGTGTTGGATGTGGATAGTCCGGGTGGACAAGCGACTGGCATTGATGAACTCTCGAAGATGATCTTCGAAGCACGCGGAGCCAAGCCGGTGGTTGCGGTCGCAAATTATACGATGGCGTCGGCAGCTTATTGGATCGGCTCCGCGGTGGATGAATTGGTAGCGGCACCATCCGCACAAGTCGGAAGCATCGGCGTGTTTACGGTGCATCAGGATATTTCTGCCGCGCTCGACAAGCAAGGAATCAAGACGACGCTGATCAAAGCCGGAAAATACAAAGCCGAGTCGAGCGAATATCAACCCTTGACCGACGAAGCTAAGGCGAACATCCAAGCGAATGTTGACGATGTGTATTTGCAATTCGTTGGCTCTGTGGCTCGGAATCGCAACACGGACGCAGCTACGGTCGGCGAAGACTTCGGACAAGGAAGAGTCGTCTCTGCCAAGCAGGCTGTTAAGTCTGGTATGGCAGACCGAGTCGCAACGCTCGACGATGTGATCCAGCAATTACTGGATGCGTCATCTAATAACAATTTACCGCGTCGCTCCAAATCATCCAGCGATGAAAAGCGCGCGGAGGTTGCATCCGAGACTCGTGTCTCGGATGTAGACGATGCGGACGAGAAGTCCGCTCGTCTGAAACGCGAGGCGCAGAGCCTGCGTGATTTTGCAAACACTATTTTGTAACTCCGACGATTCACATCGCCGGAGTAGGCGATAGCGACATGAAGTCGCTTCGCCAAAAGGAGAAAAGAAAATGGCTAACTTACAACCCTTGCTCGATGCCGCTCGCGCCGCAGATGCGAAGAAAATTCAAATCCGCGACGAGATTTTGCGGCTGGCTGCTTTGGGAGATGAGGACAGCGTAAAGCAGGCCAATATTCTGCGCCCCCAGCTGGAAGCTGCACAGAAGAAAGCCGATGAAGCCAATGCGTTGTACACCACCACGCGCGATGCGTCGCTGGTGAACGATAATGCGGCTCTATTGTTTACGGTTCCTGATCCTGCCAAAGATCAACCGGGTCAGCGCCTCAATGGCGCCAAAGGTCCGACGATGATCCCGTATGCCGATTACAGGGCGATGAACCCCGTCCAGAAGCATGACGTGATCGTGTACGCTGCCAAGCATGGCGGCGTGAAGATTGTGTAGGAGGATGACATGTCTAACGTTCTATCTGGACTCATCCCGGATGCCTATGTGGCATTGGATGTAGTAAGCCGCGAACTGGTCGGGTTTATACCAGCCGTGTCGCGCGATCCAAGTGCCGACCGCGTGGCGGTTGGGCAGAACCTAGATATCTTTGTGACGCCCAAGAATACTGCGGGCCGCAGTATTACGCCGCAGATGGTGATACCCGCGGCGGCAGATCAGACCATCCCCAAGGTAACTCTGACGTTGAGCAAGCAAAGAGCCTATCCGTTCAGCTGGTCAGGCGAAGAGGAATACGCCGTTCAACAAGGACCGGGATACCTGAACATCAGGCAAGATCAGATCGCTCAAGCGTTCCGCGGGTTGGTCAACGAAATGGAAGCTGATATCGCAGCAGCGGCGATCTCCGGCGCTTCGCGCGCCTCGGGAACTGCTGGCGCGACTCCATTCGCCACCGATTTGAGGGAC
>Ga0182027_10011540_pt1 | contig 12481 bp, 17 predicted proteins | sample 712E1DmetaG_FD_121300 | JGI IMG/M metagenome (GOLD analysis project Ga0182027, IMG submission 121300) | Permafrost microbial communities from Stordalen Mire, Sweden - 712E1D metaG (Illumina Assembly) | ecosystem: Environmental > Terrestrial > Soil > Wetlands > Permafrost | place: Sweden...
CTCCACCATTCCCGCCTCCGCCACCTTCAAGATAAACGGCTGTAAGCCACTTAGCAAGAAGCTCATCACTCGACTCGAACTGGCTCACCTGAAGCGGAGCACTGTCCACTTCGTGATCACCAATTCCAAGGAAACATATCTGTGGATCTTTCTCTCCACGCTGGATTATGTTCCCCATGATATGAGGAAGACCTTCTTTTACAAGTGAGTGGGGTACTGTCCCCATTGAACCAGTTGTGTCGAGGGCAACAATAACAGCAAGAGAATTTGGGTGTTCTGCTGAATCCCTTGATTCTCTGACCGTAAGTCCATACGGACTCATCGCTTCATTGATCGACCTCTCCTTGAAGATCTCCCTTGCACTCTTTGTGTCATAACCCATGTTATGACTATGACGCGCATAGTGGTCTACACTGAAACTACCGCCTCCCATGATTACTCACCTACGAAGAGATAGGCATACCTCTTCTTGGCAATATCAAGTCTGATCTCGGCATTCCTGATCTTGACACCAAGCTCAATGTCTTTATCGACATATGTCTTGGAATTGAAATCAGATGCGAGCACAAGACTCTGTGAGTTGGTCGGGGAAAGATCAAGCATATTCTCCTGATCCCTTTTCATCCTCTTGATCTCAACTTCAAGATCCTCGATGTTCCTTCGGAAACACATCTGAGTATCCTCAGAGATAGAGGCCGCACGGTCCTCGCGAATCTGTTTGTTGTTCCTTTTCAGGGAACTAACAAATGCACCTTCCACCTTCGCTGGGGTAGGAGCAACAACTGTTTCTTCTTTTTCTGACATCTTTTCTCCTTTTCAGTTAGACTGGGACATGGAGAGATGTGACTTTCTCACACTCTGTTACCCTGTTCTCTAGGGCAGTGAGTCTCTCCTCAACCGTTAGAACCTTCACCGGTTCTGTGGCTGGAGTGGTATCTGCCATCTCCTTGAAATCTACACTAGCATCGCCTCCCATTTGCTACCTCCTTTATTGGTGCTGGGTTAATTTACATATCCTTCGTTCGAACTTTCACCAGAAAGTGGTTTAATCAACATATCTACAAAATTCTCAAACAACATATCATCAACATAAATATGTGGTTTGTCCAGAAACGCTTGACAGATTGAGCTTATACCAAGGTCTTTGGCCACTTGTTCTGCGTGTAATGCCCCGCCATGTGACCAAATATAAATCTTGCAACCAAGATTATGTAATCTGTAGAGAATTCCTAATGTTGTAGGTTTTGGTCGATCAGAATAAGAACCATAAGTAATAAGAGTATCGTCCACATCAAAGTAAACGACAGGGGGTTTAGACTTATCATCTTTATATTCCTCTACCCATTTGGTAATCGCATCCTGTTCGGTTGTATTGTGAACTAACATATTGACCTCAAATTTATGATTACGTCATAACGCGGTGTATCTTCTAGGTCGTAATTTTGATGTATTAGTGTACCATCTGTGTCAAAGGCTATTACAGTTGTATTGTTCATAATCTCTTAAACTCATTTCTGACTTCATTCATAAAATCAGCAAATCTCTGAGTCGTTAATATGCTTGGATTCCAGCATAGGTCACGTTCGATTAGATTGTATTCTTTTACAATTCTAGCTCCTGGTATCTTCTTACCTTCTGTGTCCGAATCTCTGCCCATTAGCCACAGATGATCAGATATAAGCGCGGCAGAAGTTATATCATGAGTTATAACTATTATAGTATTCAGCTCATGCATATTGGCAATCTTACTTAATAGAGCACACGTCTTCTCAAGCATTATCAGGTCTAACCCCGAGAATGGTTCATCCATTAGCAGGAAATGTTCTGAACAAAGTATCTGTTGTATAATCGCACACCTTTGCCTCTGTCCACCAGACAATTGTGCCGGATAAAGATCACGTCTTTCGATAAGCTCAAATTCATTAAGCAAATCGAATACCTTATCTCTAGCAACTTTTCTATCGGTTTCTTTCTGCATGGCTGCTGTCATTAGATTGGATAATACACATCTATCTTCAAAGAGTGGATAGTTCTGCGCGACAACTCCTACCTCGCCAGCTTTAACTGGCTTACCTAATTCATTGATAGATACCATACCAGATGTAGGCTTATTAAGTCCTGCAACTATGCGAAATAATTGGGTTTTACCTATTCCTGATGGTCCCAAGAATCCAACGATCTGACCGGTAGTACAACCTGGCCGGATTATATCCTTGATCTCAGCTGAGACATTCTTAAGAATGGGTTTACCATTATATTCCAAGCAAACATTGTCTATCTTGAGAAGCGTTTGGCCATAGCTATATGTTTCCATGACTAAACCAATCCTAAATGTGCACAGGATAAATAGGTTATTATTATAATTATTAATCCTATTGTAGCTACGAAAAGAATACCTCGTGTTTCATCGTCTTGTAGCATCGCGTATATCATAGCAGCGGTTAAAATGATGAGCCAAGAATAACTAAGAATTGTAAGTATCATTATTTACGCTCCGTTGTTAGTTTGGCATAAGGACAGAATATACCCTTCAGAACTCCAATCACATAATCCTGTCCTAGACCGATAAGGAGGATGACTATCTGTATTGCCATAATTGCTGATAGGTGGAAGTGTTTATTCTGATTAAGTAGTAGTGTCCCCACTCCACCCTCTGATCTTGAAAGACCTTCGATCATGGTTAACATCATCCATGAGATGGCTGCATTCTGTCTAAGGGCATCAAAGACTTTATCTATCTGAGATCTTATAACTACTTCCCAAACAACTCGTACCTCTCCCATGCGCAATGTCCGAGCAAGGTCATATAATGTTTTTGGGATTGAGTTAATGATATCAGCCATACTTGTGATAAAGAAGACTGACATAGAGAAGGCCAGAAGATAAAGCTTTAATTCATGGCCGGTTTTAGCCATGAGCGTAAAGAAGAATGTTAGACCTATTAGAGACAAGAATCTCAGCTTGCCCAAGAAAGCAATAAGAGGTCTAAAGAAAGGTATAACAGAGCAATAGGAAAATAGAAGTGTTATGATGGTAGCAAGAGCCATTGCCTGAACGTTAAGGATGAAACTAGTACACATTTCTGTGCCCAAACCATCAGCCCAGAGTTTAGTAAAAGATATCCATACTTCAGAAGGAGTAGGAAGAAATACGAATGGAGAAAAGAGCCAGACTATACCAACAAAAATTATTTGGATAGTCAGTACTAAGGACATTGTAGATTTAGATACTGCCTTATTTGGTAGAAATATATCTTTCATACAATATCCTTTCGAAAGGCGGGGGAAGGAGTTTCGACTCCCCTTCCCCCTAGTTACGCGCTGTTTACTGACCCAGAAGGGTTATCTCAACCCTCCTATTAGCTGCACGACCAGCTTCAGTTGTGTTCTCCTGAACTGGACTTGCAGAACCGTGTCCCGTTACTGTGAACCTGCTATCTGGAAAGTTCTCGGATGCAACCTGCTGAAGGAACTGTTTCACTGCCATTGCTCTATCAAGAGACAATGGGCGGTTAACCAGATCACTTCCAACATTATCCGTATACCCATCGATCTTCACTGAAAGTCCAGTAATTGCAATACTGTCCTTCAGCTCATTCAACTGAGCGACACCAGCCGCTGTAAGAGTTGACTTCCCAGTGTTGAAGTTAATACTGTAAGCTCTCTTCGAGACAACAGTCCCACTTGTACTCGGAACAAACTTCTGTACTTCTGGGGCTGCTCCGCTATCCGACATAAGCGACTGTGCGCCAAGAATGTAGGACTTGTCCTCTACCTCACGAACATCGGGTATTGGAGTATCCTTAAAGATAGCCGGATACTGCTGCACGGCGATTTTAGAGAACAGTGTATAAGTGGACTTGAAGTTGTCATTCATCCCAGGCATAAGCCCGAAAAGAATAAGATTATCAGCAAGATTGTTCACCGAGGAACCACCGAGCTCTACTTTATTCCCATCCTTATCTGTTTCAACTACACCTTTGTAGTACTTCGCCCAATATGCTCCATCCTGATCATTGTAGACCTTAGACGAAACATCGGCAGCTTTCTTAAGTGCTGCATCATAAGCCTTAACCTGATCACCACCCTCAAAGATCGCTGCAAGCATGTGCTGTATTTGCATCTTGTTCGCTTCAAAGAAAGCCTTGGGTCCAAGAATAACTCCTGGCATCTGTGAACGGTATTCCTTTGTAGAAACGATCTTAACAAGTCCGCCCTTCTGCTGAACGACAGTTACGTCACCAGGTGTCCATGTAACGGTGGCCCCAATACAAATATGTTTTGTCTCACCAGTAAGATGACCATCCTTGACGACTTTACGATCTTCACACTTGCCAGCGACATAGTCTGCTGCTGCTACATTGTAATCAGACGAATTGATCCAGTTAAGTGCATCGGGATCATAGGTCTTATCATCAGGATTGTTCTTTATGTTGTTGTCGGCTGCCCACTTCTGAGCAATGTTCCAGTCACCATCACGAAGAACACCAGAGATAAGGAGGCCCTTTGCTTTCTGTGGATTTTTCTTCACTTCGGGCGGAGCCATAAAACAATCTTCACCTCGGCTGTAGCCCTGTGATCCGATTATAATAGCCTTATACTGATCACCCAGCTTCTTAAGCTGTGGATTAACCGCTGCTAGAAACTGACCAGAACCATCACCCATGATAATAACAAAGTTTGCACCATTAGTGCACTGCTTTGCTCCATCATGAAGTTCTTTTGCGCAAGCGATCAAGTCTTCCTGCATCTTATTAGTGTCATCCTGACGATAGAGCATCAGATTAACCTTATGTTTCTCCATAAGAGAACCCTTGGTTGTCTTTGCTCCACCGATTGCATAAAAGAGACCCAACTGGGAATTCCATTCCCATATTGCGCCACGGATCAAGATGTCCTCAACCTCAGCCTCAACCGACTGCGGCAGTGTTACGGGAGCAACATTCTGTACCTTCGAATCCTTGATATCCGGGAGAGAAACTCTTTCAGGTACAAGAGCCTTCATAATTCCCGGTGTGGGGATCAGACCATACTGCATTGCTTCACGGTATCCGAAGAACAATACAGTACCAATTGCTGCAATGATTAGGAACTTTGCGAACGGTGTAAGATTTTTCATATCAATTTCCTCCTTTTACTTCAAGGTAATCAGCGCGATTACCTATGAGTTTAGTATACTTTTTGACCGGCCTTGACGCAGGTTGTTCCACCTTTGTCTCTGGAGAAACAGTAAGGTCAACTGGCTTCTGATAATTCAGGACATCCAGACTTCCATTCTGTTCCCAATCTTCGAGTAGTTTCATACCTTTGTCCTCGAAGATCTCCTTTTCAATATCCATCTTATCAATAGCCGACGCCGACATTTCGATGAACCTATTGATCTCACCGAGTTTCTGTCCTACCTCATTAGCAAGAGCTTCATTGGCCATTTCCCACATTGCCATCTCATCAGGATTACCCTGGAGTACACTCTTGGCTGACTGAATGGCCGAATGACATGCCTTTATAGCTTCATATTCGTCCCTCTTGACCTTAATCGTGTTTTCGGTATCCTGGATCATGAATTTGGTCACTTCAGAAATCTTACCAAGTGTTGCTCTTAAAGACTTCATGCGATTAAGCATTTCCTGAAGGTTTACAGTAGATTCCTTCAGCCTCTCAGCATTCCGAGCATGGAGAACCATATCAAATCGCTTGCCTTTTTCCTTCGCTTTGCTGGCAATGGCAATGTCGTTTTGTATGGTACGTGTATCTTCACTTACCTTACGCTCTTGCTTTATGATCTTACCATCAAGAGCTTCAATACTCTCATCGGTCTTGATATCGGCTTTCCGCATTGTCTTAAGATGATTTTCCATAACCCCTATCAGGTCTATGGTTACGATTGCACCGTAAATCTTCCTCATGACAACCTGAAAGGCAGCAGAACAAGCAGTACGGAAACTCGTATTCAGTGCAAGTCCGATTCCACCCAGACACACTCCTCCGAGTATGGCCGCGTGTATTGTATTGGCTAAAGCAACAATAATGAATGGAGCAACAAAATAGCCTCCACCCAATACAGCAGCAGCTAAAACTGCCATACCGAAATAACCCTCACCATTGGACCAGAACTTCCTTCCACCCATTGGCGCCATAGCATCCATTATCTGCCTCCTGTATAAAGTTTGATCTTCTCGACATCATCCTGAATTCCTTTCACCATCACCTGATGTGATATGGTGAAATTGCTTCTCAAAGCTGCGATCTTATTCTCAGATTCCCGAGCCCCTGCTGTTATGCTCTCTTTCTCTTTCTGTAAAGCAGCGAGTTCTTCTGTCTTCTTCTTGATATCTTCTTCAAACCCAGCAATCCTTGCCCTTGGGTTTGTGACTTCTCGTGTCATCGTATCTTCCATCTCCTGTTCAAAATGACCCTTTTCCTTGTTGATCATTTCAACACAGTTCATGGCAGAGGCGATTAGAGAGGTCGGCGAAACACCAACAGCCTTAATCATAGCCAAAGCTGATTGCATTCTTGTCCTCTCGTCCGGGAGTGTGGTCTTCAACTGTTCGAGAGATTTTCGAAACTTTGGGTAGTCAAACCCTGCAGTCTGGTTCTCTTCTAGGACAGCCTCAAGCATACGCATTGTTTCATCTGACTGCGCTGCTGGTGCTGTAATTGGTGCGACTGAAACAGTCTGTGGTTTCATCGCAATAGACGCAGGTATAGTAGACTCTTTCACAAAAAGACCCTTGAGACTCATAGGACTCCCTTCAAAAAAAATAAATGGACAAGCCAGCCGCACTGTTTAATGCACTGAATTAGCAACTTGTCCCTGGTTTTAATTATTGAACTGTGCTCTTGGTAAATGCAGAACTGCTTCTAGAGCCTCTTTCTTTGTCTTAATCTCATCAGAGAGTTGCATCTCCCGAATATGATTAAGAATCTTGCCAAATCTTGGACCGGGTGTCATGCCTAAACCCATCAAATCAAGACCATTAATTAAAGGCGGAGGAAGAATGGTTTCTTTGCCCCATTCCTCAATCTTATTAACACAGCAAAAATGTGCCGATAAGTCGGCATGAGAAGCTAAACAATCTGCCTTATGAACGGCAAGAAGTTTGTTTATCTGTGGATGACCAAGAAAAGTTCTGAGCTTACTTTTCTTCATTTCCTTTACATTGGAAAATGTCATGTGCTCAGATATAATATAGCATACTTCTTCAATAATCTGATTACTGAATTTGTAACGCTCCAATATATCTTTAGCTAATGCCGCTCCAATACGGTCATGTCCACCCGCATGCGATGCTCCTGCTGCTCGATTTACATCATATGCATCTGGCTTACCTATATCATGTAAAACTGCTGCCCAAACACATGCAACATCCTGATTATATGGAGCTTCTAGTTTCTCCAAACACAGTTTTGTGTGTATGAAAACATCTCCCTCTGGATGCCATTGTTTGGGTTGTTTTACTCCCCAGAGCTTTTCTATCTCTGGCAATAGGTATCGGAAGATAGCATAATAGTGTAATAGTTCAAATGCTGCTCCCGGATTCGAACCCATGAACATCTTAGTGAGTTCATCTCTTATCCGTTCTGCAGATAGTCTGTAGAGTTTGGACGCAGCAAAGAACATAGCATATTTTGTTTTATCCTCGATCGCCAGATCAAATCTAACCGAGAACCTTATAGCGCGTAGGACTCTTAACAGGTCTTCTTCAAACCGTTTATTAGGATCACCTACAGCTTTAAGTATCCGATCTTTTAGGTCTTTTTCACCACCCACATAGTCGATTACTTTTTCTGTTATGACATCATAGAAAAGAGCATTTATAGTAAAATCTCTTCTCTGTGCATCTTTCTCTGGGTTTGAATACTCTACAGATTCTGGCCTACGGCCATCAACATATAGACCATCATCCCTAAACGTAGCAACTTCGCAGGAGTTGCCATCAACCTGTACAATTATAACTCCAAATGCTGCTCCAACAGAAACAGTCTTTTCAAAATAAGACTGCACCTGTTCTGGTGTTGCATTTGTGGCTATATCATAATCATGAGGTTCTACTCCGAGTAACATGTCTCGTACACAACCACCGGCAAGGTAGGCGATATGTCCCTTACTTGCAAGAATTCTGATTATGTAACGTGTATATTCTGGAATATTCATGATTAGAATGTCCTTATACGATTGATCCTTCTGGCCTTTCTGGCCCTCTTGTTTGCTTGTCTGCGAGCGATAATTGCAGGTGTTTTTGCCGTTCCAGATGAAGAACTTGTACAACCTTTGCCGCACTTCATGCTACCCAAATTACCCCCAAGATCAAATGTGTTTGATCCAGAGCCAAACATAGCACCAGCCATCGCGGCCAGCCCAGTAAAAAATCCTACCTTGCTCATATCGTCCCCTTTCTTAAAACTTTATCTTAGTCATACCTCGCGGCAGACATATCATTCTTACTTTATTATATTCGACATCAATCATCTTCCTTGGATGCTTGTGACCAAATACAACTATCTGTGATCCTTCTTCTTGTGCCAGAGCATATGCTCGAATTAATTCATCTGCTCCTAACTTACCCACATATAGATTCCTCAACCTGAAACCTATCCATTTGAAGAATCGAACTATGTGACCTCGGCCAGGAGTAAATGTGGACAGCTTGATTGCCTGTTCTGCAGCGCAGCAGATAAAATGGCCATGAGTCATGGTTAACTTAACCTTAGACCCATCCTCTTTGTCTATTGGAATTGTTTTTCGTATATACTCTTTACACCCTTCATGGTTACCTTCTATGTAATCTGATCCAAACCTCTTTCTTAGATTGAGGACCAGATTCCAAGCTGCATCTACGAAGGTGTAGTATGCACTCTTCCAATCAGAAATATCGCCCAAGAAGAAAGTCTTCCCATCTGCCTTCTCTGGTAATTCTACCGTTGTTTCACATGAACTATACAAATGCAAATCTGTGAAGAATGTGAGTTCCATATTATCCTTTCATCATGGGTCCACTAAGAATTGAACTTAGACTTTTTAGCTTATGAGACTAATGTTTTAGCCAGTTAAACTATGGACCCATATTGGTGGAAATAGGTGGAATCGAACCACCGACGCACAGATTTTCAGTCTGTCGCTCTACCAACTGAGCTATATCTCCAAAAAGTGAATTTGTTGCCCTCTATAAGTTGGTAGCTTATAGTTAACTGCCCATGTTAAAACAACTCTAGAGTTTGTCAGTTTAATTTTCATTAAACGAGTTTTAACACCCACAGCCCAGTTTACTGCCCATTGCTTCACCTGAGCGGCAACAAAAATTAAATTGTATCTTCCTTTTCAAACGGGTGAAATATGGGATTCGAACCCATGATCTGAGGGCCACAGCCTCACGCTTTAGACCGGACTAAGCTAATTCCACCATAAACTTCCCAGAGGAAACAGGATTTGAACCTGTGGACCCAATTAAGGATCGCTGACTTAGCAAGTCAGTGCAATAAACCAGACTCTGCCATTCCTCTATAAAACTGGCCTGCCCGGAGAGATTCGAACTCCCGACCCTCGCTTTAGAAAAGCGATGCTACTATCCTTCTGAGCTACGGGCAGATTCAATCAATCTCACTTTCTCTTATTACAATCATGACTTTGGCTAGATTCCAGTTAGAACCCCAACGTGCGCGACATGCATCAAAGAACTCTTCAAGATCTTTTACCGAACACAACTCATCTCGATCTGGTGATGCAAAGTTCTTTACTAAAACAATGTCACTCTCGATTCGGATGAGATCGTAACTATTGTATTTGTTTAATGGATCTTGCATAAATCACCTGAAGAAAAAGTAAACCAGGTAAGCAAATCCACTAAATATACAAAGAGCAAGTACAATCCCCAGGAGTGTTGCAAATGCACTTCCATTACCTTGTGTCTGAGTAATTGGCTGTACAACCTGCGGTTGCTGAACTACTTGATTTGGATCAGTCGGCTGACCCGGATTAACAACAACTACCTGAGGCTGCTGTTGATTATTGTTCCCGCCGCCCATCATATGCCAGAACATCATTCCGTGAAACATGTCTGAGGCAAAACTTGATCTTTCGCGCACAACTACCGTTGGTGAACTGTGATATATCGGGACAGTTCTCGTTACTGTAACTGGCCTGGATACTGTTACTGTAGACCCAGAAGAACTTCTGTTCCCACCAAAGTAACTCCGCGAAGGAGCAGTATAGCTTCTCGACACACTCGGTCTTGAGTAACTCCTTGATCCTCCGAATGATCTTGATCCACCAAACCCCGCAAAAGCAGTAACCTCAAGCAAACACAGAACAATAAGCAAATACTTTATCATATAATCTCCTTCTTGATTATTTTTTATAACACCAGATACCGCCGCTCGCTCTTTCGTCATAAAAACAAACAGCGTCTTGGAATTCTTTTCTTCCGATATTTCCCCCTAGTTATTTTCTGCCTCAATTTTGGTTATGTAAAAATGTATACCATGGCTACATTCGTTTCTACGGTCTGGATCATACTTGTCTGGAATAGCCATCTTTCCAACTGTATACGTATATTTGCAAGCATATGAAGATAGAAACTTTTTTCTTTTGGTTCCTATTGCCTTCAATACCATAGCTTTACTTGCTCTACACTTTCTTGAGCCAATAGTATTGGTACGTTTGGCTTTTTCAGGTATTTGCAGCTTTAGTATTACTCCTTCTGCTGTTTTTTTCCATCCTATGAATGCACCCGTTTCTGGCACAATGAGTGTTTGCTGTAGCGTAAGGCTCTTTATTTGTGTATCTTGTAAGTCCGCACACTGCAAGTTCGCACCCTGCAAGTTCGCACACTGCAAGTCCGCATTCCGCAAGTCCGCATTCCGCAAGTCCGCACCCTGCAAGTCTGCACTCCGCAAGGTCGCACCCCACAAGTCCGCACCCCACAAGTTCGCACCCCACAAGTTCGCACCCCGCAAGTACGCACCCTGCAAGCTCGCACCCTGCAAGTTCGTATGCTGCAAGTACGCACTCCGCAAGTTCGCACCCTGCAAGTCTGCACTCCGCAAGTTCGCACCCTGCAAGTTCGCACATTGCAAGTTCGCACCCCGCAAGTCCGCACGCTGCAAGTCCGCACCCCGCAAGTCCGCACCCTGCAAGTCTGCACTCCGCAAGTTCGCACCCCACAAGTCCGCACGCTGCCCCAATGGTTCATTTCTCAACCATTTGGCGTGCAGTTCAAACATTACATTAAGTTCTGACTTTGTGTAGGTTTTCATCTCTTTTCCTTTTTATAAAGAACTCTTGTAGCTATACCCATAGGACATGTTTCGGAACAATCACATGGTAAAATACACACCCCACACTCAGTAAGGCAGTTATTTATGTTAATAAAAGCTTTTTATTCGCCCCTTATTAAGCGCGTATCATATGGAACTCCCTTCGTAAGTTATCAAAGAACAATTTCTGGAGTGCGAGATTCGAACTCGCGTTGCCGCCGTGAAAGGGCAGTGTCCTAGGCCCCTAGACGAACCCCAGTTAAATGGCGCTGAGGATAGGGGTCGAACCTACATTGGCTTGCTTAACAGGCAAGTGCTTAACCATTAAGCTACCTCAGCACATAAACAAAAAGCCCCAATGAATTTAATCATTAGGGCTTTGAACTTCTTTCCGATTGTAAGGTCTGATCAGAAAGACACAATCGCCCTAAAGTTAAACATATAATTACTATGTTCTCTAAAGGACGACATGTTTCTAATCATAGGGATATTTTATAATGAATTTTTGAAGATGTCAATTGGATTTGGAGGTGACAGGGATCGAACCTGCTACTGAACACAGTTCAATAAGGATCAAGTTTGCGGGTCTTCCGAGCATGACACCAAACACAAAGAACTTCTAAATTATCAATGTGTGAGTTTGTCCTATCTCTATCTTTATGATGGACATCCAGCATTATAACTGGAACATCAGTATTGTTTTGTCTTAATACGCAATCTGGGTTTTGGCAACTACTACCATAATGAGCTAAAGCTCTTTCTCTGTAGTCATTGCACCCATTCCCCATTCCATAATGCGGTGGCATTATTTCTTTAATACCACCAATTCGTTGTGCCATGTCTTTGTGTTCACGGCAGCAGAAGTATAGACCTGACTTACTGTTTTTCAATTGACTTGGTTTTAAACTGTATTCAAGTCCACAAAAGGCACACTTTACTTTTGGTCGTAAAAGTTTTAATGCAGCAGCCTTTTGTTGGAAGATCCTCTTTCCTACTTCTAGCCCGCATTTTCTAGAACAGTAGTATCCGTTTCCTCTATTTACTTCTGCTATTGGCGGTTCAAATTCTTTCTTACAAATTTTACATATTCTTATCATTTCTATATTGTATAATAGAAATTGTGGAATAGCAATGATTTGCGCAATTTCATTTGGACCCTGTGGGTACCGCCCCCACCTGAATTTCTGCTTGCAAAGCAGACGGCCACGCTATGCAGCCCCAGGGCC
>Ga0182027_10011541_pt1 | contig 12480 bp, 5 predicted proteins | sample 712E1DmetaG_FD_121300 | JGI IMG/M metagenome (GOLD analysis project Ga0182027, IMG submission 121300) | Permafrost microbial communities from Stordalen Mire, Sweden - 712E1D metaG (Illumina Assembly) | ecosystem: Environmental > Terrestrial > Soil > Wetlands > Permafrost | place: Sweden...
CACAACGCCTTGGCAGAAGTCCACAAGTGCGCGCTCGATGGCGACTACGCCACGCCGGACGATTCCGCCGAGCTGACGGACCGCCACCTTCACACCCCGTACGCCTACGCCGCGTTGAAGGAGAAACTCGAAAAAGCCGCGCGCAAAGTCATCGGCGACTACATCACCGACAACGCGGCCGACTTCCAGAACATAGAGTTTTCGGAAAAGCAGATCGAAATCAGCCTGGACGACGGCGTCAGCGTGGTTGGCCGCATTGACTTGGTCCGGCGCAAAGACACCGGCCAGACCACGATCGTGGACCTGAAATCGAACGACCGCGCCCAGCCGGAAGAGGTTACTGAGGCTCAACTACACGTCTATGCCCTTGGGTATCAGGAACTCACCGGCAAAAACGCCGACCTAGTCGAGATTTACGAGCTGGATGACCGCAAGCGCAAGCCGCGCGCCGTGGATGACGATTTCATTAAAGACGTGAAGGCCAGTGTCGCCAAGGCGGCCAAAGCTCTCCGGGCTGGCACCCTGGACGCCGACCCCACGCCCGCCAAATGCAAGCGCTGCGACTACCCCGGCATGTGCACCCATGGCGCCAAAGCCTGCGCCAGCTAGCACAGCACAAATGAGTTAACACTATGGCCAAGACACCCACCCCAGCCACCAGCGGCGCCAACCCCGCCAAAGGAAACGGCAAAAACAAGCGCGTCACTCGCTACACGTACGACGAGATGAAAGAGCCGCGCACGCCAGAGACCGGCCACACGGCGTTGCTGCCGGCAGACGAGCAGGTCGTCACCGTCCCGCTCGACAACGGCTGGTCAAAGGCCCTCAAGACCGCCAAGCCACTCGAAACGGACGAGCGGCCCGTGGTCGTTGACCTGGACCCTGCCGCCGACCCCACACTGCTCTGGGCGGGGAAGCGCAACCGTCGCCAGGTGCCTATTCTGCCCCTTCAGCGTAACGAGATCGTCACCGACTCCCGCATCGCCCAGATAATCGCGCGTGCCCGCAACGCGGCTGAGGAGAAGAGACCGCAAATGGGCTTTGCCAGTATGTTCGCAGAGCTGGAGAAGCGGCTCCGTGAGGCCGACAAGTCACACCGGGTAGAGTTCTACACCCATGAGGAGGGGTGGAAAAACAAACTCATTTGCGGTGATTCCCTTCAGGTCATGGAGTCGCTGTTCCACTATGAGGGCGTAAGAGGTGCAGTACAGATGATATACGTCGATCCCCCGTACGGCATCAAATACGATTCAAACTTTCAGCAGCGCGTAGATTCCACCAAGAACGATGAGAAGAACCAGGCCGACGACATCCTCTCCATAAAAGCCTTCCGCGACACCTGGGCTCTCGGGATCCACTCCTACCTCTCTTACCTCTCCGAACGTCTCTACCTCTGCCGGGACCTTCTCGCCGACAGCGGCAGTATCTTCGTCCAGATCAGCGACGTAAACGTCCACCTAGTCCGGAACCTACTCGACGAAGTCTTCGGCGGAGCCAATTTCGCATCCCAGATCACCTTCCAAAAAACAGGCAGCCAAGAAACCACACTGCTCGGCACCACAGTCGACTACCTGCTCTGGTATGTGAAAAACAAGGACGCGGCGTCCCGCAAATACCACCAGCTCTACCTGCCACGCAAGGCTGGCGACCTGTCCCTCGACCGGTACGACCACGTCGAACTCCCCGACGGCACCAAGCGCCGCATCACCGCTGGTGAAATCCGCGGCGAATCCCCCATGCCACAGGGGAAACGGTTTCAAACCACTTCTCTCGTGTCTGACGGCGAAACAACCACCGACCAAGACTTCACATTCGAGGGCACCCACTACCGTCCAAAGGCGGGAAGCCACTGGAAAACCACCGTGCCCGGCCTGAAACGCCTCGCCCAGCTCGGTCGCATTGTGCTCGAAGGTTCTACGCTTCGCTACAAGCGCTACGCCGAGGATTTCCATTACGTACCCATAAACGACCGGTGGGAAAGCATGCAAATCGGCCGAGCCCGCGATTACGTCGTCCAGACTGCCGAATCCGTCGTCGAACGCTGCGTCAATATGACCACCAATCCCGGGGACTTGGTGCTGGACATAACGTGCGGTTCCGGCACAACCGCAAGATGCGCCGAGCGCCTCGGGCGCCGGTGGATCACCTGCGACACATCCCGCGTCTCGGTCAACATAGCGCGTCGGCTCCTCCTCTCCTCCACATTCCCACCCTACCAAACCCGCGCCGGCACGGTAGCATCAGGATTCCTGTACACCAAAGCCACACGAATCACCCTCGAAACCCTCGCTAAGGACCTCGAACCAGAAACCGTCCACCTCGTCGATGACCCGGAAATCGACAGGTCCGCGCTACGCGTCGCTGGCCCCTTTGAAGTCATGTCTTTGGGGCGCTACTCAGTCGAAGACTGGAAGGGCTACGTCACAAGCCCGGCGGGCGAGGGTATCGAAGCACCCAAGCTCGAAAACTACATTGAAGTCATCTGCCGCCTTTACCGGCAGGAAGCCGCGATCCAGGGTGCCACAGGCCTCGTTCACGCCATTGCCGAGACCGAGAAACAGAAGATAGCCATCTCCGTCGGGCCACTCTCCGGTCGCGTCACCGCCAAGCAGATCAATGACGCCGTCCAAGACGCACTTGCGTCAGGTATCCTCGAAGTACACGTCCTTGGCTGGGCCTTCGAGGCCAATGTCGGTGAGGCGAAAGCGACACTCGAAAAGCGCGGCAAGGTAAAGGTCGAACTGATCATGATCCGCCCTGACACGCTCGCCGAGGGCCTCAAGATCACAAAGGCCGACACCCTGTTCTCCCCACTGGCGCTTCCGGACATCGACGTCCAAGTGAAGAAGAACGGAAAAGATCCCTCCGCCGTCGTCCGGCTCAAAGGTGTCGCGGTCTTCGACCGCAAGAACCGCACCACCGACTACAAGCGAGCAGACTCTGGCTACATCTCGGCATGGTATCTGGACGAGGACTACGACGGCGACTGCTTCGTTGATTGCCAGATGTTCTTCGACTTCAAGAGAGCGCCCAATCTTCGCGCCCTCGGCCTTGACGTCGAGCCGGAGGAGTTCAAACTCGCCCTCCAGTCCCAGCCATTCCCCGTCCACGGCTACAAGCGCATCGCCGTCAAGGTCGTGGACGTGTACGGCAACGAATCCACGATCGTCAAAGAACTCTAACTCCAAGCCCTATGAAACAGAGCTACAAGGTCAGCAAACTCAAGTTCGAACCACAGGACGAACGGACATCATCCTGGAGCTTCGCCGGTGCCACCACCAAGGGCACCGAATACCTCTACATGGTCAAGGACGAAAATTTCCACAGCATGAATACCTGGACGTTCGCGGTACGCGTCCCGAACGCCGCCTACGGTGACATCGTCGTCCAGCCCGTGCAAACGCCTGGCAAAAAAGTCTGGGCACCTCTCGAACGGAGGTCCATCGTTCTCACACGCGCCACCAAGCAAGGTTACAAAAGCCAGGTCTACTGCAAAGTGAACCTTGCCGACCCAACCGACGAACAAACTAAAATCGGCACCCGACGAGGGGAGCGCAAAAACTTTCCCAAGTGGTTCCAGCCGTTCCTCTGGCGGATGCGTCTGAAAGAATCCATCACCACCACCCTTGCCAAGGACGGCTACGCCCAAGTCGTTTTCATGAGCCCACAGAACCACCGCACCATGATCAAGCTCTATTTTGCGCTCAAAGTGTGGGTCCTGGAAGAGGATTTCAGCATTGACCGCGAATAACCAGTCAAACCACCAAACCACGCCCTCCCCACATGGCTTACTTCGTTGACAAGGTCGTCATCTGTGAAGCGTTCGCGGAGCCGGACAAGCACTACCAGTTGCTCTCCGGCGGTCGCTCCCAACTCACGCCCGGCCGCCGTCCCTCCATGCGCCTGAATGCTTCCGCCCGCGACATGCGCGGCGGCATCGGCGGCATTGTCGGTCGCGAGGCTTCGCTCTTCGAGGACATGGCCTCGTACTCCGAGAAAAACGACTTCGTCAACCAGATCCGCGAAGACCTCAAGGCTTGGCGCCAGGGCGGCTACGGTGGCACGGCTATGGTCACCCGCCGCCTCCTCGAATGGTGGTTCGAGCGCGACGAGGAGCGCAAAGCCACCGGCAAGCGATTCTTCTTCTGCCAACAGGAGGCCATCGAAGCCGTCATCTACCTGTACGAAGTCCAGAGCCGCCGCAAAATGCCGGAGACCGGCGACCTCCTTCGCTACGCGCTCAAGCTCGCCACCGGCACGGGCAAAACCGTCGTCATGGCCCTCCTCGTCGCCTGGTCCACCCTCCACAAGCGCAAAGTCAGTGGCTCATCGCTCTCGAATAATTTCCTCGTTATTGTCCCCAACCTCACCGTGCGGGACCGCGTCAGCGGCGCTTCCCGTGGGGACGGCATAGACCCTGGTGGCCAGGACAACCTCTACAAGCAATTCGACATCGTTCCCCCCGAGTACCTTGAGGAGTTCCAGCCGAACATCATGGTCAAGAACTGGCAGTCGATCCCCCTCGAAGCCAAGCGGGATGACTGGATCGGCGATGACGTCATGGAGGAAGGCCGCTTCATTCCCGCCGCCGTCCTGCGCGCCATGCGCCGCCGTGCCCAGCAGGACCCGAACTCCGTCATCCAGCGGATGCTCAACAATTGGCGGGATGTCTTCGTCATCAATGACGAGGCCCACCACGTCTATGGCGAGAAGCGCACCCGCAAGGGTGAGGAACCAGAATTTCTCCGCTGGAGTAAAATCTTGGACCGCGTGTCGAAAGCCACCCGGGTCGCCCTGGTAGCCGACATGTCCGCCACCCCCTGGTACGGTTCCGGTGCCGCCAAGCCCGAAGGCAGCCTGTACGAATGGCTCGTCTGTGATTTTTCAGTCTATGACGCTTTCGAGTCCGGCCTGGTGAAGGTCGTTCGCCTGCCCGACCCGGACGAAAAGGGCAACATCTATCTCGACCTGTGGGAGCATGTCAAAGGTGCCAAGACCGAAGTCGAATACCTCAGTGCCTGTAAAGGCGCCATTGCCACTATTTACTCCTCCTGGCTAAAGGACTACCAGGAATGGTCCCAGCTCCTCGACTTCGAGAAAATCACCCCCAGCCCGGTCATGCTGGTCGTTGCCGACAACAAAGAACGCGCCAAATGGCTTTTCGACCACATCACCAAGGACTACGAGTTTCTGCGCAACCCAAATGACGAAGACCGTAGCAAATGGCTCACCATCCAGATCGACACGGGGGTCTTCAACGCCGATAAGGGCAACGAAGCCGCCTTGCGCGAGATCGTCAGCACCGTCGGCAAGAAAGGCATGCCGGGCGAGCGCGTCCGCGCCGTTGTCAGCGTCTCGATGCTCACCGAGGGATGGGACGTCAAAAGCGTCACCCACATCATCGGTCTCCGCGCCTTCGGTTCCCCACTGCTCACGGAGCAAATCATCGGTCGCGGTCTCCGCCGCACGAACTACAACGTCCTCAACCAACCCGTTGCTGAGCGCCCCGACGGCTATGAGGAGACAGTCGATGCCTTCGGCATTCCGTTCGTCGGCTTCCCGGTCCAGAAGAAGAAGCGCCCCAAGACCGGTTCTTGGGGGAACAAGCCAGTCTGGATTGAGGTTGATGAGAAAAAGGCCAAGAACCGCATCACCGTGCCAAACGTCCGCTCTTGGGCGGTCAGCGTCGCCAAGCCGCTCAGCCAGGTCATCCAGGTTCCCAAGCTGGCCGCCACCCTTGCCAACCCCATCGCCGAAGTCACCGTCCGCCCCGTCGTTGGTGGCCGGCCCGAGGCCATCCTCAAGCTGGACGACTTCAGGAACGAGTGGCCACTGCTCCGCAGCGCCTTTCTCATGGCCGAGGAACTGTACCAGTCCACCAACCCCGGCAGCGCCGGCGATCTTGGCATCGGCCCCACGTTCGAGGAGCTGCTCGACGTGACCCGCGAATACGTCAACACCCGCGTCAACTACCCCACCAACGGGGACCCCCGTGACATCGGTATATATAATTGGCGGCACCAGGCCCTCAACGTCCTGGACAACGCCATCCGCAATAAAAGTTCCGGCACCGTTCCTGTCCCCATCCTCGGCACCCCGGAATGGCTGGACACGGCCAAGATTCGCCGCTTCCAGTGGACCGGCATCCTCGCGGATGGCAAAAAGGCCCACACCAACAAGGTCCCCTGCCATACGGAACTTGAGAAGGAATTTGCCGAGTTCCTCGACTCCGCCAAGGACGTGCTCCGCTACGTCAAGAACGAACGTTTCGCCTTCTCCGTCACCTACTACGAGAACAACCGCCCCCGCCAGTTCTACCCCGACTTCATCGTCGCCGTCCGCGAGCTGGACAGTACCGAGACCATGTGGCTCGCCGAAACCAAGGGGGAAATGCGCACCAATGTCCCCCTGAAGAACTTCGCCGCCGACGCCTGGTGCCAAAAGATGAGCGCCACCAAGTACGGCCGCTGGCGCTACTTATTTGCCCAGCAGGTACCACTACAGGCGGCCTTCGCCAAAACGCCCAAGACGTTTGCGGAACTAGCTGCCAAGCTCAAGTAGACCCACCTCTCCGTCAGAACACGAACAACGACAAACACCAATATGAGCTACAAGCCACAAACCCTCTTCCGTATCCTGGAGGACATACAACGCAACGAACTTCTTCTGCCGATGATTATGTCGTAAACTCGTTTTCGTGCTGGATCAAGGTGTCCGGTCGGAACCACGGTGTTTCGTCGCCAACTGTGTCCATGCAAAAACGTCGGCAACCGACGACCTTGTGCCCCGGGATGCCTTGCACCTCCCCTCGTTGAATTTCCTAAAGTCGGTGGCGCAGATGGTCCCGCATCGTCCTCACCGGGATCCGTTCCCGATTTCGCGGAGCGGTCCAACCTACAGCCGCGCCACAAAGCCGAGCAAGCACATTCCCGAACCAATCTTGGTGGGGCCGTTGCCAATGCGCAAGGCCACTGCCGCCGCCCGGTCAGCGGCCCAATTGATGAATTGGATAGCCTCGCAGCTTCGGTCTTGTTAGCGGGGTTAGGACTGACCAAAGCATGTTTGTTCCGCGTCCTCGTTGGTCTCGGCCATCTTCTGCCAGTAGATGGCCTGTGCAGAATCCTTCGGAACGCCGTCGCCCACTTCAAAAAGCACGGCTAGCCGCCCTTGGGCCGTTTTATGGCCCTGTCCAGCAGCGGCCTGCAACAGTGAAACCCCTCGCGCGGTATCTTTGGGCATATTGACTCCTAGAAAACAAGCCCAGCCAAGCTTGTATTGAGCGCCGGCGTGACCGCCCTCAGCGAATACCTCTGTCCAGTCGGTGTCAGAGAAACCGTTGTTCGCGAAGCTGCGTTCTTGGTAGATCCACTTGAAATACTCATCTGCCTTAGCGTGACCATTCTGCCTGGCCTTTCCAAACCAATAGATGGCCTTTTTCAAAAAACTTTGTAGGGGTGTGTCTCGATGGTAGGCTTTGCTCATGTAGTGCCGGCCAAGTTCGTACTGGGCTTCAAGCAATCCATTTTCTGCTGCTTGTTCAAGCCAATCAAGATTGATCTTCTCGATCGGCTGGTCGCTATCTGCCTGGAGTAAGCAAAACACACGGTACTGAGCAGGCGCATAGTTATTCTGCGCGGCTTTGACGAGCCAAAAGTAAGGCATGTCAGTTTCATCAATTGATTCTGATAGTCCAGGATCTTCAACAGGCTCCTCATCGACTTCGTTTTGCTCGGAATTCAAATCAGAGGCCCGGCCCACAAAATATAAAATGTCTTGCGCTTCGTCTTGCTCGTCTTCCTGCACCGTCGCACTCAGGAGTTCGTAAAGCTGATACTGAGCGCCGGCGTGGTCTTTCTCGGCCGCGTTTCTCGTGAGTTCCGCTGCCTTGGCTAGGTCCACGGTGACACCTAAACCCTTCCAGTACATATAGCCAAGAGCGTGTTGAGCCGACGGGAACTGTTTCTGGGCTGCCTTTTCAAATAATTTTGCGGCCATATTCCAGTCTTGAGTCACAAGCTTTCCTCTGGCATAAAAAAGTCCCAATTGGAATTCAGCCTCCGGCCAGCGCTGCTCGGCCGCCTTCAGAATCCATTGCAGAGCTTGATTCTCGTCTGGAATGATTCCATCGCCTGTCAGGTAAAGGCAGCCGAGACGGAATTGTCCTTCAGGGTCTCCGCTGATCGCTGCCAGCAGGGCGTGATGCAAAGCTTGCCCCAGACTTGAAACAGTCCCGGTTCCCTCCTTGTACATGGCTGCGAGACGTGCATGAGCTTCACAGTTGCCTTGATCTGCTGCCTTCAGGAAATGAAGGAAAGCGGCACGTTCGTCGCGCTCACGCGTCGGTCCTTCCAATTTGAGGAAGCCGCTGCTCAACTCTGCATTGAAGTCCTGAGAGGGTTTCTGCTTGTTTCCATTCTCAGTCAAATCCTCTTCTTCATTCATAACTCAATGATAGCGTTCATGTTACTCTCCAGCGAATTAGGAAAAGGCATTCCTCGGCTATTTGCTGGTTTAGCTTCTTTTTAACGGCCTCAATGAGCGTGTCAACACGCCGTTCAATCTCCCTGGCGGCTGCTACATACCTCTCCCACGCCTCATCGCTCCTCGTTTGAAGCTTGCGCTTCTCGGCGTCCAGCTTAAGTTGTTCCGGAAGACTGGGCGCAAGCCGCGCTTGCTTCTCCTTCTCTGCAATTTCCTCCTCCAGTTCCTTCAACGCGAGCTTGAGAGAACTCCGCTGGTCTTGTCTCCAGTGGTCGAGTTTGTCGCGTTCTTGGTTGTAATAACTTCGGTCTTTTGCGCTCAGACGTTCGAGAATCGTCTGCCGCTTGCGTTGGGATGACTCATTTAATCGGGAGCGGGCAGATGCCGTATCGATGCCCGTCAACGGGAGCACTTCCTGGACGCTCAGACTGAATAACCGCTGACACTGCGATTCGTCAAGTTCTTGGCCGTCGTCGGTCAGGGCGGAAAAAAACAGATGATCTTCTGTTTCAATCGCTGTAACAGCAACTTGGGTCAATTGCATCCAACCGGCTTTGCCAACCAGCGGGTCAAGGACGGCGATGTTCCGCCCGCTTCCGGAATAGCTGAACGACAGTTCCATCACCGGCACGGGCAGATTTTTGCAGCAATCAATGATTCGCTGCGCTAAAGGATGGCCGATGCGGTATAGGTTCGCGCCTTCAACGTTCCGGTCTACATTATAGGTCCCGAGATGGATATTTTCTTCGGGAAATGGATTGGTTTTGAGACAAAAGGCGTTCTGCCCGTCCTGAAACGCCGCGTGGGGCTGGAGATAAAATCGGGTGATTTCCCAGAGCTTCTTGTCGAAGCAGCTCAAATAATCGTTGCTCTCCAAATCTTTGAGCCGAAGTTTTTCTTGAACTTCCACATCAAAATTCTCAATCACTTTCTGGCGTGTCATTCGAATCTCATCCCCAATTTCATGCTCCGATTCCTTTTGCAGGGTATTGAAGTCTAGTTCAAACTGCTCGGGCGTGCGACATATTTGGTAGATGTCAAGAATCCGCTTTTCAAAATCGACTCCGGATGCAATGCTGCCTAAGACCTCATCACTCGCGCCAAACACGCCGTCGAACAATTTGAATTTTTCCGCGAGTAATTCATAAACCCGGACGTCGGCGGCGTTCGCTTTATTCACGAAATTGACAACCACCACGTCGCACTTTTGGCCGTAACGATGGCAGCGTCCAATGCGTTGCTCGATGCGTTGAGGGTTCCATGGCAAATCGTAATTCACCACCAGAGAGCAAAATTGAAGGTTGATTCCCTCTGCCGCCGCTTCCGTGGCAATCATGATGATTGCTTCGTCGCGGAAGTAATCAACAACCGCAGCACGTCTGTCGGCGCCTGGAGAACCACTCACAAGGTCGGTTCCTTTATGTTTCTCCATCCAGCGGGCATAAATCTCGCTCGACTTTGGATCTGTGTTCGACCCATTGTACAAAACTGTTTTGCCGGCATATTCAGTTTCTTCGAGAATCCTCTGCAAGTAATCCTGGGTTCGACGGAATTCGGTGAAGATGATCGCTTTCTTTTGAGCGCCTTTTTCCGAAGCTAGAACCAAACCTTTTTTCAACGCGGTCAGGAGCACTTCACCTTTGGAATTTTTAACAATGGATTTGGCCAAGTCTCGAAAATATCTGAGCGACTGTGCTTCCTCTGCGATTTCGGCAAGGTCCACCGCTGTGTATTGCTTGTCCGGTCTTTCCTCATTCCCCTCTTCATCGCTCCATTCGTCCGCGGTTTCGTCAATCGCGTCGTAATCAGATGCAACGTCCTCTAGTTTTAACGCCATAGCTCCTTGTTCCTTAACGATCTTTTCCAATCTGTTAGACAATGCTTCCAAAGTGCCCGATATGGCGTACGTCGATGAGCCGAGAAGTTTGCGCAAAATCAACGTCATCAACCGCCTCTGAGCCAAAGGCAAAGCGAAGAGCGTCGGTCTTTGCAAATACTCGGAAACGAGATCGTAAAGCCGTTGCTCCTCGAGCGTCGGATAAAACTCCTGCCGGATAGCTTTGCGATTGGTGAATGGAATCCACTTAAGCACTTGACGACGAAGCGTGCGCTGGCAGACCGTTTTGAGCCGTGCCTGTAAATCCGCAAAATCCTTATCGCTGCTCAGGTTGGTATATTGCACTTTGAAACTTTTGAGATCCCCAAACACAAAATCGTCGATCACGCTCACCAAACCATAAAGTTCCAACACCGAATTCTGCAATGGCGTGGCGGTTAGCAGCACTTTGTGAAAATCCGAAATCGCGCTTTTGATCGTATTGGCCATGCGGTTCGTCGGCATGTAAACATTTCGCAGACGGTGAGCCTCATCCACAATAACCAAATCCCAATTCACCTGTTTGATACAACTGCCTTGAGAGAAGGCGAAATGATATGAACAGATGACAATTGCGCTTTGATTAAAGGGGTTGAGATTTCCCTGCTTGATGATTCGTTTGAACGATCCAGCTTCCAAAATCGTCGATGGCAGAAAGAATTTGTCAGCCAATTCTTGATTCCATTGTTTGCGAAGGCCGGCTGGCACAATGATTAGGAGTCTTCTCTTTTTTTCCGCCCATTTTTGTGAAAGCAGAATGCCTGCTTCGATGGTTTTACCCAGGCCGACCTCGTCCGCAAGAATAGCTCCTTTGGAAAGCGGCGAGCGAAATGCAAAAAGAGCCGCATCAATCTGATGTGGCTTCAAATCCACTTTCGCGTCAGCCAATGTCGCCGCCAATTTGTGGAAGCTGTCGGAAGGACAACGCCTTGTTAGCTCATGAGCGTAGTAACAAGCGTGGTATTGAGTGATTCCGTTTGTACTCATAAAGAAGTCGTCAAAAGGATCCACGGTTCATCAAATTTAAATGTTTTTCCACAGCCATCTCACAGAAAATCGAAAAAGTGGATTTGGCGTTTTTAAACCTGCCACATGGCAGCGATAAAAGCAAAGCACCAAGCCAGCTTGGCTCCAGTTCAACACAAGCCGTGAGGTTTGCAACTACATTTCACGGGCATAACTTTCAAATTGCCCTGGTTGAATATGGCACCTTCGTTGTTTGCGAAAATCCCGGCTGTCGCGCCATAGAAATTGCCGTCGCTTCCCTGACCAAGGCCCCAGGAGGATCACCGCCGTCATTGCCGCCTGTGGAGGAATAAAGCACTTGAAATGTGACCTGTGTTTGGGCGAATGCCGGATTAACGACAGGGAACATGCCGCCCAAGGCGGCAACGGCGAGCAGCACTGATTCAATTGCGCTGCACCGATTGCGGAATGAGTTGAGACGCGAGCACAACCAGGTACCCGAATTGCTGGAGAAGAAAGGATGCTTTTCATAGTTTTGTTCCATTGGAGGCTGCGTTCCACGCTCATGGATTTCGCCCCGTGGTGATCAGGTGCAACCGCAAAACTCGGAACAAAAAAGGCATATTTTGAAGTATCCGCTTCTTCGCCAGCTTGGGCAAGAAGATTTTGGATGGATGTCGCGCCTTTATGGAAATGTCCCCTTTTGGCCGGTGTTGCCGTGGCAACATGAGCTGTCATGGGACAAGTCAAACATGGAAAGTTGTCGTTGCGCGAGGCCGCCGAGGTGATGGTCCTGAGTTATCGCCAGGCCAAGCGGGTGTGGCGGCGTTATCAAGAGGAGGGCGATGCCGGGTTGGTGCATGGCTTGCGCGGCCGGCCCAGCGCGCGGCGCACAGCCCCGCGGTTGCGGGCCAAGATTCTGGCCCGCTACCAGAGCCGGTATGCGGATTTTGGCCCGACGCTGGCGGCGGAGTATCTGCGGCGGGAGGACGGGCTGGAGGTGGATCAAGAGACGTTGCGGCGCTGGCTGGTGGCCCAGGGGCTCTGGCAGTCGCGGCGGCGGCGGCAACAGCATCGGCAGTGGCGGGAGCGCAAGGCGTGTCTGGGACAGATGGTGCAACTGGACGGCTCGCACCACGATTGGTTTGAAGGGCGCC
>Ga0182027_10011543_pt1 | contig 12478 bp, 13 predicted proteins | sample 712E1DmetaG_FD_121300 | JGI IMG/M metagenome (GOLD analysis project Ga0182027, IMG submission 121300) | Permafrost microbial communities from Stordalen Mire, Sweden - 712E1D metaG (Illumina Assembly) | ecosystem: Environmental > Terrestrial > Soil > Wetlands > Permafrost | place: Sweden...
AAAAGTTGTGGACGAAATGGTTAACCTGATCGTCGCACAGCGCGCGTATGAAGTCAACTCGAAGGCTATCCAGACGTCGGATGATATGCTCGGAGTCGCGAACAACCTCAAGAGGTAATGCGCACGGCATGAGGATGATCGAAGGGAACTGAATTGAAATCGGCGATTAAAAATAAAATCGGGACGATGCGCCAGATACCGAGAATAGCGGCGGTTTTAGCCGTGGTCGCTGTGTTCTGCGCGCCTGCTCTCGCCGCCGGCAGCATCGCGGTCAGCGGCGTTCAAGAGCGCCCAGTGGCACGGGCGATCGAAACCGCCCTGGGGGCAAGGCCGGGAGACGCCGCGGATCAGCGCCGCCGCGAGCGGTGCGAGCGCCGTGAGTGAACATCGGCTTCGAAACACTGAAATGCCGCCTGCCGCCGCACCGCGACGCCGCGTTGAATCGGCAGGCGGAGCCACGGCGTGCCATTGAATGCTGCCTGCCATCGCGTGAAAAAGAACGGACGTCGTCCGTATCTCTAGTGGGCCGCCGTGGACCGGCCCGCGATTCGCGAGGCCGGGGATGGTGGACCCAGGAGATGCGGAGAATACAATGCCGAGGCCGCGCGTGCACAGGGCCCGTTCGCTCAAGGACATCGAAAGGGATGTGAAACGCGCTTCCGTGCTGCTCGACCGGGTGCTCGACGAGTTGAGCACGGTAATCGGCGCGGACGATGCGCAACCGGCTCCGGCGGCGGCTCCGCGGGTCCCTGTCGGCCCGGCGCCGTCGGCGAGAAACGTCAGTCTGCGAGCGGCCGGCCGCGGCAGGACGGTGCTCGCGTTTGATGCCGGCAAAGCTTTTTTGCTGACGGAGACACTGGCGGAACTGGCGGCGGTGCTGGCATCGTCCGAGGGCGAGTCCGACGACGAATTCGTTGCCTGGCAGTCCCTGGAGTGCATCGGCAAGCGGCTCGAGAGGCGGCTTCCGCGGCGCTTCGATTCGCACATCGTTTCGAACTTGCTGTGGCGGCTGCGCAACGTGCTCAAGCCGGGTCAACTCGACCGGCTGGTGGAAACCCGCGCGGACCGCGGTGCACGCCTGCGGTTGAAGCGGCAGCTACCGTCGATCTGCCCGGGAGGATCAGGAAAAGGAGAGTGACGATGGCACACATCTGGTATCGCGATTCAGAGAACGGCTGGACGGCGTTGGCGCTCGACGGGCGGGTGGTGGAACTCACTGACTGTCCGCCGCGAGTGCTCGCCGCCGCGCCCGATAGCGGGGAGGTCGCGCGCGCGATCCTGATGCTCGCGCGGGGCGGCGCCGGCACGGCTTGGGTGCTGCTCGCGCGAGAAGGGGTCCGCGTCAATGGGCTGCAGCCGGTGGCGGGCATGCACGTGCTACGGGACCGCGACGAAATCGTGGTTGACGCCAACACCGAGATGTTCTTCTCAGCCGAGACGCTCGCCCACATCGAGGGTTTTCCGGGCGCACCGCAGCCGGTGTACTGCGGACGGTGCCGGCAAGTGCTGACGATGGGCCAGCCAGGAGTGCGCTGCCCACAGTGCGGCCTCTGGCATCACCAGACTGCCGAGCTGCCCTGCTGGACGTACGCCGAAACTTGCGGCCTCTGCCCGCAGAGGACCGCGCTCGATGCCGGCTTCGCGTGGGTTCCGGAGGCATAGGTCATGAACGGCAAAAGTATCGTCGTCGTGGGAGCCGGCAACATCGGTTCCCATCTCATCCCGCACTTGGCGCGCATGGAGAACGTCTCGCGAATTGTGCTGATCGACCGCGAAGCCTATGAAGCACGCAACGCCGTCAACCAGGACATCATGCCCGCCGAAGCCGGCGAACCGAAGGCGCTCGTGCAGGCGCGCCGGCTTACGGCTATCCGGCCGGATCTCGACGTGCAGGCGGTCCACACCCCGCTCGAATCGGCGCCGCTTGGCTTGTGGCGCGCGCACCTGATTGTGGCGTGTCTCGATGCCAGGGTCGGACGGCAGGCGGTGAACGAGCGCGCATTCCATCTCGGCGTGCCGTGGGTGGATAGCGGCGTGCTAGCCTCGCAGTCGCTGGCGCGCGTGAACGTCTACGCGCCCGATCGGGACGCGCCGTGCCTGGAGTGCCCCTGGTCCGACGCCGATTACCGCCTGCTGGAGCAGCAGTATCCCTGCACAGGGGCGGTCGAGACGCCGCCACCCGCCGGTGCGCCATCCGCGCTGGGCGCCCTGGCGGCGTCGCTGGCGGCGTTGGAGTGCCGCAAGATGTTGAACGGCGATCGCGCGCAGGCCCTCGCCGGGCGGCAACTCGTCTACGCCGCGAATTCGCACCATGCGGTCGTGACGCGCTTCGCGCGCAATCCGGCCTGCCGGTTCGACCACGCCCGCTGGACCGTCGAACCGCTGGCCTGGGATCTGCGGGACAAACGGGTGGCGGATCTGATCGCGTTCGGCGGCGGCGTTGCCGCGGTGCCTGGTCATCGCTTCGTCCGCCGGCGGGTATGCCCGCGCTGCGGCGCCGCCCGGCGGTTGTTCCATCTCGAAGGATCGCTGCCCGACGCCTTCGTCAGATGCCAAGAGTGCGCCGAAACCGCCGTGACGCCTGGTTTCGGCGTCGTGGAGACGCTGACCGATGCCCTGCCGCCTGCCGTACTCGGCTTGACCTTAGCGGAAGCCGGGCTGCGCGTCGGCGATATCGTCTATGCCAGCGGACGTCATCTTGAGATTGCCGGAAACGGTGTGATCGGAGGTGAAAGGTGACTTGTTATCAGACGGATGTGTTTATGATTCCCGGCTGTGGGCGGGCGGCGAGCCGGCCTGGCAGTACGCTAAGGGAACGGTGCTCTATGCTGCCGCTTGATCCCATCCTGCGAGGTTTCCTGGCGCGCCAGGCCGAGGAAGGCCGAGCGCTGGCCGAACGGAGCGACATCCTTCGGCTCGAATGCCTGCCCACCGGGCAGCACTTCGTCGCTCACTTCAACTGCCGCGGGCTGGTGAAAGACCCGGCCGGCGAGCCCCGCGTCGCCGACGCATTCCACGTCGGCATTTACTTCGGATCGGATTACCTCCGCCATGCCGCCCCATTTGAGACCCTCACGGTGTTTTCGCCGCACAACACCTTCCATCCCAACGTCGCGTACGGCGCGCCCTTCATCTGCGTCGGACGGATCGCGCCCGGCATGCCACTGGTGGACCTGCTCTACCAAGTCTACGAGATACTCACCTACCAGAAAATGACGCCGCGCGAGGACGATGCCCTCAACAAGGAGGCGTGCCGCTGGGCGCGCGCCAACCAGCACCGTTTCCCGATCGATCCGCGGCCGCTCAAACGGCGGCAGTTGAACCTGGAGGTCCAACCCGCGTGACGGTCGAAAAACAGCTCGCGAATGCCGCGGAGTTCTTCCGCCAGATTCATGCCGACCGGTGGGCCTTGGCCGTGACCAACGGCCATTCGCTCTCGCTCACGGCGCAACGCGCGGACGGATTCCTGCTTTTCGATGCCGATACGGGTTGCCCGCCGTCGGACGAAATGATCGAGGAGCTTTCCGGTGTCTCGGCGGCGATGCCCGCCGCCGTAAAGTTCGCCTGGTGCCGGGGGTGGCCGGCGCTGCGGCTCCGCGCCGAGTTTCCTCTGCCGGCGGAGGACATCGACGACGGCCGAGTGCGCCTGCATCTGGATGGGATGCGTCTGGTATACGGCCGGCTGCGCGACGGACTCTTCCGCGAGGAGCTGGGGGCGGCTGGGGTAAGCTCGGAATGTGCCACCGGGCTTGCCGCCCCCGGCGATTTGCCGGACTGGCTGCGCGAAGGCGGCTGGGAATGCCACGAACGGCCCGGCAAACCGCTGCTCGCCGACCTGGAGACGAAGGGTCAGTTTCACCAGGCGGAGATCGCCGCGGCGGATGGCTGTACCCGCTTCCGCGTCACGCTGTGCCACGCCGAGAAACCTGCTGAGCCGCGCGTGCGGGCGCTCGGCTGGTACATGCTGGAAGCCAACGCGGGTCTGCGCATGGCGCGCGGCTTCCTCGATCGGGAGGGCGACGCGCTGGCCGCCGGCTTCGACGTTTGCCTCACCGGACAGTTGACGGCCGCCGACGCCGCGCACGCGCTGGCCGCGCTCTCCGTCGCGTATCGCGCGTGTGCGCGCGAGATGAACGTTCTCCAGGACGATGCGCTGGCCGACCTTTACCGGTCGGCGCGCGGCCTGAATTCGACGAAAGGAGCATAACGCATGGGTAAAGCAGAAACGCTGGAGGGCATCAGCCTGACAGTGAGCGACGTTTCCGGGCAGAAGGTCTTCCGGGTTCCCAAGGCGCCCCCAGACGCAACGGTGGGCGAATTGGTCCAGGGCCTGCTGTCCCAGATGAATCTGCCGGCCAACGATTCCAACGGCCAGCCGCTCGCCTATCAGGCCCGGCTGGAACGCGAGGGCCGGCACCTCAACGCCGCCGAACGCGTCGGCGATGCGCTGGAAACCGGCGACAAGCTGATGCTGCAGCCGAATATCGACGCCGGGTAAACCGGAAGCCCAAGGAGATCCTCATGCTTGTCAACGACTATCGCTACGGCCTGTTGCTGTTCCTGCAGGACGGGTCCGCCTTGGGCTTGAAGCCGATGCGTCCGGACTGGGAGCCGGCCGTGGAATGGACGCGGTTCTACTATGCGCGGCGCGGGGAACTCCCGTTCTGCTCCGGTGGCGCCGCGTCCATCCAGCCGCTCTGGGACCGGACGGAGGGAGAACCCAACCTCCGCGGCTTCCGGGTCCTGTGCGAATCCGACGGGCGGCGTCCCGTGGCCGCCGAGTTTCCCAACAAGTACTTCGCGGGTGAAGCTTCCGAGGTGGCCGACGAACTCGTCAAACGCGGCAAGATCGAGTCCGGCGACACCTACCTCTACCGCCCTATCGCTTACCCGCGGAACGGCGACAAGCCGGAGGCTGCGCCGGTAATCGATGTGGTCGAGGAGACGCCAGCCGTCGAGCTGGCGGAATCCCCGCTGGAGGATTTCCGCCGCCGCGCCGCACCCGCCGGCGTGGTCGACGCCGACGACATGCCCGTCTTCATCCCGCGCCACGTGCTCGACGAGGCCGCCGCGCTGACGCGGCAGAACGAGGGCACGGAGACCGGCGGCGTGCTGATCGGCCGCCTGTACCGCGAAGCCTCGCTGCCGGAAATCTTCGCCGAAGTGACCGCGCAGATTCCCGCGCAGCACGCGCCTGGCACCGCCGCCAAGCTCAGCTTCACGCCCGCCACCTGGAGCGCCGCCGACGACGCCGTGCGCCTCCGCAACCGCGGCGAAAAGTATCTCGGCTACTGGCACTCGCACCCGGTCCGCGAATGGTGCAAAGCCAAGGAGTGCACGCCGGAGAAACAGAAGACCTGCCGGCTGGGCAAGGACTTTTTCAGCGAGGACGACCGCGGCGTGATGCGCGCGGCCTTCCCTCGCGCCTACAGCGTCGGGCTGGTGGTGAACGACACCGCCTTCACGGATCTCAGTTTCAGTCTTTTCGGCTGGCGGGAAGGCACCATCCACCCGCGCGGCTTCTACGTTCTGGAGGAACCCAATGCGTAACCCACCCCCGCCCCGCGACCCTGCCGTGCAAGAGGTCTTTCAGGTGCTGTCCGGCCCCGGTGGTCCGGCGGACATCGAACACCGTTTCAACGTCCTGCAGCAGTACCGCACCGCCGCGCCCGCCGGCGCCGCGCAGGTCGACCACATGCTGCTGGAGGAGGTCACCCGGCTCCACTGGGGCCTGGAGCAGGCGCGCCAGAACCAGGCCGAGGTGCGGCAGATGATCGAGGAATTGACCGCGCCGCCGTTCTTCCCGGGCGTCTATCTCGGCCTCGAGGACGAGGATCCGGAAGCCCGCGCCGTGGTCAGCTTGGCGGGCGAGATCCGCGCCGTCCGCTTCGGCGATACGAACCCGGACGACTTCACTCCCGGCGACCGCATCTGGGTGTCGCACGAGCGCAATTTCATTCACGCTAAGTCCGGCGGCGGAGTTCTGAACTGCGGCGAAACCGCCACTTTCCTCCGCCGCACCGGCGAGCGCCTGGTAATCAAGTCGCGCGAGGAAGAGTTGGTTGTGATTCCGGCCGCCGGTCTCCGGGACGCGACCCTCAAGGAAGGCGACCTGGTCCGCTTCGACCGCCAGGCCTGGGCGGCCTTCGAAAAGATCGAGCAACCTCAGGGCGAGGCCTACTTCCTCGAAGACGCTCCCGAGGAGACGTTTGAGGCTATCGGCGGTCTCGACCACGAAATCGCCTCGCTCAAGCGCTCCATCGAACTGCACTTCTACCACAGCGAAACGGTGCGCCGTTACCGCCTCCGCCGCAAAAAGGCGGTCACGCTCTACGGCCCTCCCGGCACCGGCAAGACGATGATCGCGCGCGCCCTGGCCAACTGGATGGGTAAGCTCTCGAAATCCGGCCGCTCCCGCTTCATCAACATCAAGCCCGCGGCGCTGCACTCGATGTGGTACGGCCAGACGCAGGCCAATTACCGCAACATCTTCCGCGCGGCCCGCGAGGCCGGCGCGGCCGAGCCGGAATCGCCCGTCGTGATGTTCATAGACGAAGTGGACGCAATCGGTGGTATTCGGGGCCGCTCATATCACCAGATCGACGACTCCGTGCTCAACGCTTTTATGACGGAGCTGCAGGGGCTGGAGGATCGGGGCAACATCCTCGTCGTGGCTGCCACCAACCGGATCGACGCGCTCGACCCCGGCCTGACGCGCGCCGGCCGCCTCGGCGACCTGATGATTCGCATCCCGCGCCCGAACCGCCGCGCGGCGCGCCAGATCTTCGAGAAGCACTTCCCGGAGCACGTGCCCTACGCCAACGGGGCCACGCGCTCGACGTTGATCGACGCCGCCGTCTCGCGCGTCTTCGCCGCCAACGGCGAAGGCGAGGTGGCGCACATCATGTTCCGCGACGGCAAGCGCCGCCCGGTGCGCGCGGCGGACCTGATCAACGGCGCTGAGATCTCCGCCATCGCGCTGGCCGCCACCGAGAACGCCTGCGCCCGCGACGCCCGCGGCGGCGAGGCCGGAATCCAATTGCTCGACGTGATGGGCGCCGTGGACGAGTTCCTGACCAATGCCGCCCGCGCGCTGACGCCCGCCAACTGCCGCAACCACCTCGACGACCTGCCGCAGGACGTCGACGTGGTGCGCGTCGACCCGGTGACCCGCAAGGTCGCCCGGCCGTTCCGCTACCTCAACGCCGCGTAAGGAATACCTCGCATGCCCACCGACAACGTCATGCTGCCCAAAGTGAACGGCGCCGACATCGAGCTCGGCAACTTTGTGCTAGGCCTGCCCGGCATCGAGACCGGCGCCCTGGCTTCGCGCGCGCTGCTGGCCGCGATCGAAGGTCTGCCGCGCACCCACGATTACTATCCCTACACCTATTCCGCCCACTCCAACGATTGCAGCCGCTCTGACGAAGGATCCGACCGTCACTCGTCCAGCGCCTCCAGTTCGCAGGATTGGGGCCGCAAATTCCTTCCTGCCAACGGCGGCTGCGCCTACATCGACCTCGACCACCTGGAACTCTGCATCCCGGAGGTCATCAGCGCCTGGGACCACGTCGCCGCATGGCACGCCATGCTGCGCATCGCGCGCGACGCCATGGACGCCGCCAACGCCGCCATGCCGGATGGCCGCTCCATCCAGGTGCTGGTGAACAATAGCGACGGCCACGGCCATTCCTACGGCAGCCACCTCAACTTCCTCATCGCCCGCCAGACCTGGGACAATATCATCCGCCGCAAGCCGCACTATCTCGGCTGGCTGGCGTCCTTCCAGGTATCGAGCATCGTGTATACCGGCCAGGGGAAGGTCGGCTCGGAAAACGACGCGCCGCCGGTCGATTTCCAGCTCGCGCAGCGCGCGGACTACTTCGAGAATCTGATCGGCCTGCAGACCACCTTCGACCGTCCAATTGTCAACTCGCGTGACGAAGCCCACTGCGGGCTGAGGCGCTGGCTCACCGATCCGGCGGACCCGGCGCGCCTGCACGTCATTTTCTTCGACAACACCTTAGCCCACCACTCCTGCCTGCTCAAGGTCGGCGTGATGCAGCTCATCCTGGCGATGGCCGAGGGCGGCGCGGTGGACCCGAACCTGATCCTCGACGATCCGCTCTGCGCGCTACGCGCCTACAGTCACGATCCGTCGCTTGAAGCTCGCGCGCCGCTGGCGCCGGGCGGGAACCTCACGGCGGTCGAACTCCAGATGCGCTTCCTCGAAGAGGCGCAACGCTTCGCGGCCACCGGCGGCTTCGACGCAGTGGTGCCGCGCGCGGCCGAGATCCTGGATCTGTGGGAGGATACCCTTCGCTTGCTCCGCGCCGGCGACTGGATCGAACTCGCGCCGCGCCTCGACTGGGTGATGAAGCGCGCCATCCTGGAACGCACCATGGAGCAGCGGCCCGCACTGACCTGGCAATCGCCCGAAATCCGCCACCTGGATCACATCTACGCGAGCCTCGGCCAGGACGGCCTGTACTGGGCCTACGAACGGGCCGGCTTCGCCAAGCTCCTGGTCGACGACGAGCGGATAGAGCACTTCCGCCGCGAGCCGCCGTCGGACACGCGCGCCTGGACGCGCGCCATGCTGCTACGCGCCGCCCAGCCGGAGTGGGTCGACGCGGTCGACTGGGACTCGATTTCCTTCCGCGTTCGCGACGGCGGCTACTGGCCGTGGCGCCGCCGGATACCGATGGACAATCCCCTGCGCCTGACTGCGGCCGCGGCGGCGGAATTCTTCCCGGCGGACGGGCGCTTCTCCGATCTGCTGGATGCGGTGGAAGCGGTGGCGGACGGCATCGCCACGACAACCACCGACACAACGGTGAATTGAATGCGATACCGAAAGCAACACGTAAGGCGTCTCGCACCGAGCCGCGCACGCAGTAAGCGGGCCGCTCTACCGGTCAAGGCCGGGCCCGCTCCTTTTGGTCCCGGCTCGGTGCGAGACGCCTTTAACCCAACAAGGAGGTAACTGACATGCGGCAAAAAGAACGGCAAGACTTCTCCCCCGGCGGCAACACCGGCAGCGGCTCGGGCGATAACCTGGGCAACATCCGCGAACGGGCCGACCGCTTCCTGGAGGCCGGCGACGACGCCATCAACCGCGCCCTCGCCAGCAGCGACAGCGAAGCCTTCCTGCGCGCCAGCCGGCAGCAGGGCGGCGAGTGAAGCGCCCATGATCCGCTCCCTGTTCGGCGTCGAGTGCGAGTGGGCGATCACCGGCTGGGACGGCCGCGAGCCCGCCAGCCGCGAGGAACTGGTCCACCAGTTCTTCCAGGCTGCCTGCCGCAAACTCCCCCACGTGCGCGACGTGGGCTCGTCGTCGGGCATCTTTCTGGCCAACGGCGCGCGCTTCTACATCGACTGCGGCATGCACCCGGAGATGACCACCCCGGAGTGCACCACGCCCTGGGAAGTCGTGCGCTACATCCGCGCCGGCGAGCGCATCATGGAGGATCTCGCCCAGGAGGTGCAGTCGCGTTCGCCCGCGCGGATGGAAGTCCTCTGCTTCCGCTGCAACGTCGATTACGGCGGCACGGGCAGCACCTGGGGATGCCACACCTCGTTCCTCCACCGCGCCGCCCCGTCCGGGCTGCCGGACCAGATGATCCCGCATCTGATCTCGCGAGTCGTCTACACCGGCGCGGGCGGCTTCAACCCGCGTGTGACGTGGCCGGAGTTCTGCGTCGCGCCGCGCCTGCTCCACATCGAGCGCGTCGTCTCCGGAGACTCCACCGGCAACCGCGGCATCTTCCACACCAAGAACGAGACGCTCTCCACCGACGGCTACAACCGCCTACACATCCTGTGCGGCGAGAACCTCTGCTCGGAAACCGCCATGGTGCTCATGATGGGCGCTACCGCCCTGGTGGTGGCGATGGCGGAAGCCGGTCTGCGCCCTTGCGCGAGCCTGCAATTGTCGGCCCCGCTCGATTCGCTCCACACCGTCGCCAAGGATCCCACGTGCCGCGCTAGGCTGCGCCTCGCCAAGGGCGGTGAAATCACCGCCATCGAGATCCAGCGCCGCCTCCTCGAACTCGCCGAACGCAATCTCGCCGCGCTGCCGCCGTGGGCGGGTGAACTCTGCGCCCTCTGGCGCGGCACGCTCAACCGTCTTGAGGAATCGCCGGACTCCATGGCCTCCACCCTCGACTGGGCCATCAAGCAGCGCCTCTTCGCGGCCCACGCCGGGCGGCGCGGCATCCCCTTCCACCGTTTTCCGCTCTTCAACGGCATGGTGGCCGGGCTCAACGGCGCGCTCGCCAACCTGCCGCTCGCCGCGCGCAGCGTGAGGCTCGCCGCGCTCTCCGGCCCTGCCAGCCCGATTCCGGAGGCGAGCGCCCGCTGCGCCGCCGCGCTCGCCTTCAACGGCCTCACCTGGACCGATCTCGACAACTTCCTCGCCCTCCGCGACGAACTCTTTCAGTTGGACACCCGCTTCGGCCAGGCGGGACCGCGCGGCATCTTCGGCGCGCTCGAACGCCAGGGCGTGCTCGACCACCACGTCCCAGGCGTCGACCGTATCGAGGAGGCCGTCGCCGCGCCGCCCGCCGAGGGCCGCGCGCACATCCGCGGCGAGGTAATCAGGCGTCTGTCGGGCCAGTCCGGCGCGGCGGCAGGCTGGCAGGGCGTCTACACCGGCGACGGCCGCGTGCTCGATCTCAACGATCCCTTCGCCGCGGCCGAAGTCTGGACGGAGTCCAAGCGTGAGCCCGAGCCGGAGCAGGAACTCCCGCTGCCGCCATTCCCGCCGGACCTGCCCATCGACGAACTTTTCGGGCGTGACCCGAACCGCATCCAGCAGGCGCTCGACGCCATGCGGAGGAGATATGGACGCATTCGAACCCGGTCTCAAAGCCCGGCTGAAACGCCTCAAGGTCCGGGTCGATAAGCCGGACGCCGACACGCTCGTGCTGCGCAACGTCCCCGCCGACGGCCGCTGCTTCAGCAAGCCGCAGACCAGCGTCCTGGTGAAACGCCCGCGCGAGGGGATGCCCTTCCTGGTCTGCGTCGACGAGGACCTGGAATACTGCGGGCCGGACCCCGGTCTGGCCCGCGCCTTCGCCGCCGCCGGCCGCAGTCAGGGATGGCGCGTGGTCACGGCATCTGCCGGCGTCTACGAGCAGGCCGCCGATGCCGTCGAGCAGACGCTCGACCTGTTGGGCAGCAACGGCCGCAGCGAGCTGGCGGCCGAGCCGCCGCAACCCGCCCCGCCGGCCCCCGGCCTGCTGGGGCGCTTCGCCGTCAACCTGACCGCCGAGTTGCGAGCCGGCGCCGCCCGGCCCGCCGTGGGCCGCGAGGAGCAGGCCGAGCAGGTGGCCACCAGCGTCCTAGCGTGGCAGCGGAGGCTGCCCGTGGTGGTCGGCCCGCCGGGCGTAGGCAAGACCAACCTTATCTACAAGGTGGCGAGGCAGCTTGACGAGGTCCGCCCCGAGTGGGAAGTGCTGTCGCTCGATCTGACCTCGGTGCTGGCGGGCGCGCTCTGGGAGGCCGAAAGAGAAAAGCTCCTCAACGCCGCGTTGGAGGAGGCGCCCCGAGGGCAGGCCGTGCTGGTCCTGGAGCGCCTGGAGTTGGCGGTAATGACGTCCCCCATGGCCCCGTGGCTGCTGGCCTCGGCTCTGGACCGCGGCGTGCGACTGGCCGGCACCAGTCTCCCTGGATTTATCGACAAGTTAGCCAGAGGTCCGCTGGCGCGCCGCATCGACACGGTCGACTTAGGCGAACTGGCGAGAGAAGACACAGCCCAGGCGCTGGCACAGCTGAACGAAAAGATAGCCGAGCACCACGGCGTGATGATCGAAGCCGAGACGGTAGATGCGGCGGTGGCAAGGTCGCTGAGCCTGGCCGGCAATCTCCCCGACAAAGCGATCGCGCTGCTGGACGCCGCGGCGGCAAGAGCGGCCCTGCACAGGCAGGCGACAGTCACGCTGTGCGATCTCTATCTGGCGGCATCGAGAATGAAAGAGTAGGAGGGCTCTGCCCATGCTGGTGAAAATGGTCTCCCCTGACGAGGCGAAGGGTTTTGCTGCTGCCGATGGGGCGGATAAAGAGAGCACTTTGATCCGGGCGCTTTTCGCTGGCGGCGCAGGTCAAAGTAGGAGAAGCCCGAGGGTCGCGAGGCCCGTGGACCGGCGGGGAGCCGGTCGGCAGCTCTGCGCCGGCGTCCCCTGCGGGCTGCTACAAAGCGGGAACTGGTGACGAAGAGTGCACAGTTGAAATCTGTGGAGGTAAAGCAGTAAGCCAATCCGCAGTTCCGGATGCCGCCCGGCGCCCGAGAGAGCGATATGGTTGCCGAACCCGATGTGCAGGGATCGATCGGTCACGGAGTTGCCCCCAGGAAGTGGAGCATCTCTGGGTTGATTCAGACGCAATCCCAGGATGGAGCCGATGGACACTAAATACACTGGAGCATGCAGCGCCATTGTCTCTGATTACCTATGCCCGCCGAAAGCTTGAGCCCAAA
>Ga0182027_10011544_pt1 | contig 12478 bp, 10 predicted proteins | sample 712E1DmetaG_FD_121300 | JGI IMG/M metagenome (GOLD analysis project Ga0182027, IMG submission 121300) | Permafrost microbial communities from Stordalen Mire, Sweden - 712E1D metaG (Illumina Assembly) | ecosystem: Environmental > Terrestrial > Soil > Wetlands > Permafrost | place: Sweden...
ATAATCATAACTTTATCAAAATGCCTCCTTCAAATTTCGTAGAACAATCAAAGATGCCATTAGCCTCCTTATCTATTCAAACCTCAGTCTAAAAACCAATACTTCCGGCCGGTTGCCGATCCTGATGGGTGGCCCCCAGGTGCCATAGCCGTTCGAAACATAAAACTGTGTATTGCCAATTTTTTTATAGCCCCTGCTGATATCGTATATTGCATTTGTAATCAGGTTGAAAGGGAACATTTGTCCGTGATGCGTATGCCCGGAGATCTGAAAGTCAATATTATTCGAAATGGCATCATTGAGTTTTATCGGCTGGTGATCGAACAAAATAAGAGGCATGGATTTATCTGTCAGTCCAATAATTTCAGCCAGTGCTTTTCTTGGTAAGCCCGTAAACCGAAATTTGTCCCTGTCATCCCTGCCTATAAGGTAAAAGCTGTTTGCTATTGCGATGGCAGTATCGTGCAGCATCTTAATGCCATGACTTTCAAGGTATGGAAGCGATTTAGAAATGCCCCCGATGTATTCGTGATTTCCACTGACACCAAATACACCATATTTTGCCCTGATCCGTAATAGTTTCTCGCCAATGTTATTCCGTATGACCGACTGAACATCTTCATCAATCAGGTCACCTCCGAATACCACAATGTCGGGCTGTTGATTATTGATCATGTTCACCATCCTTTCTGCATTCCGCCTTCCGATCAAAGTGCCTAAATGAACATCGGTAACCACAATCATTTTTATTGATTTCAGGTTTGAGGAGTGTTTTGGAATAATGATATCCATTTCATGCAGCCGGGGACTTTTTGCATTAATATATCCGATGATAAGCAGGCAGGCAGTAATGGCCGGTACCACATAAGCAACATACATTCTGAATTGTGCCGTACCGCTAAATCCAATCCTTGGAATAAATGGCAGCAGTTTATTAATTACCAGGATGATGTCGGCTAAAAGGAATAATAAAAACAGATAAGCCATGGCTCCAAGCCAGATTGATCCGATCCAGGTAAAAAGCTCACTCAGAAATGAGGGATACATCCTTTCGAGGAAACGGGCTATGATATACGATAGGAAAAAGAATATAAACAGGATAGTGTACCAAGTCCGGTATGCATTATTTTCTGGGAAGGCATGCAGCCCGCGGAAATAAATATACAGGTTTACAAGAAAATGAATTGAAAGAACAATTGAAAGGAAAACAAGGAGTTGGTGTATTTTCATTTAATTGATATTAATCTTCTACAGGCTTAATTTCTGCAAGTTTCAATCCGAAAGCCTTTCCATATTCAAAAAGTGAATTGCAGATTTCCTCATTTGGTGCAAACCTGATCTTTAATCCGGGTAAAACAACATTCAATTTAAGAATTGAAAGTATTGAATCCATTATAGTTACTCCTTCGCCACTCCAACCATAGGAACCAAAAGAAGCAGCAAGTTTACCCTTATCCCTGATGGGTGATATAGCTGCAAATAAGGCATAAATCTGTGGCAGAATATTCTGATTTATTGTTGGTGAACCCACAATAATAGCAGAAGATTTTATGATGTGGTTTTCGATGGTGAAATGATCCATTTTCTCTATATCACTAACAATTACATTGAATGTGCCAATCGATCTGATTCCATCGGCAATCTTAACGGCCATTTCGCGGGTATATCCATAAGCAGAAACGAATGCAATAAAAACCTGGTGATGGTCGTATGTAATAATATCGATATGGCGTTGGGCAAGATCGGCTGACAAATCGACATATTTTTTCCAGTTCCTTCTGAGTAGCGGGCCATGTCCTGTACAGATCATATTGATTTCCAGGTCTTTGATCTTTTCAATACCCTTGAGCATGAATTTACTGAAAGGCTTCATAATTGCTTCAAAATAATATTTGAAGGCATCATCAAAATTGTCTGCTTCATCATCAAAAATGTTGTCCGGACAAAAATGTGCCCCAAAAGCATCACAGGAAAAGAGAATTTTATCTTCAATAAGGTACGAAAACATGGTATCAGGCCAATGCAAATTAGGTGCTCCAATAAACCGGATGGTTTTATTGCCCAGATCAAGTGTATGGCCATCTTTTACCTGAAGGCTTTTAAAGGGAAAACCAACCATATCCTGCAAATATCGAAGGGCATTCCCGCTACCCACCACTGTGGCATTCTTAGCAAGAGGCAATAAGTACTTCAGGCAACCGGAATGATCGGGTTCGGTGTGGTTGAATATGATGTATTCAATTTCTTCTGGATTTACTACCGATTTTAATTTATCAAGATATTCATCTTTAAATGGCTCTTTTGCCGTTTCGATAATGGTTTTTTTGTCGGCATTAATAAAAAATGAGTTGTAGGTGGTACCGTATTTAGTTTCCATGATGATATCAAATGTGCGGATATCAGGATCGGTAATGCCAATCCACGTTATGTCTTTTGTAATATCAATCGTTTTGCCTCTTAACATGATCTGAAAAATTAGTTTTTACTTATTTTAAACACCTTTGTTTATATGCTTCAAACCTAACTAATTCATCTTAATCAAACAACAAAAGTGCCTGGAGGAGAGAATGCCTAAATTGGCTAATGTTTGAAGAAGGAATAGTTTAACATATTCAGCAAGCGAGCCATTTTTTTAAATAGGTACTACAGACTGAATCATTATCTTCGTTTAGCTTTAAGGGGCTTTAGCCCAAAATTAAAAGGTTGTAAATTAATCAGATCAGGCACTTTTTTATGGTAAACTATTTGCAGTCCATATCTGGAAAGATTTTCCCAATTTTGCAGTTCAATCCAATGTGTTCATCTTTGCAAACAAATTGATACAACCAAACGATGCAGAATAATTCAGAACAACTCATTGAACGAATTCTCCAGCTTAAAAAAGAAAGGAATGCTGTGATCCTGGTGCATAATTATCAGGATGCTGAGATTTATAAGGTTGCCGATTTTATTGGCGATTCGCTCGAACTTTCCCGAAAAGTGACCACAGTTGATGCCGAAATTATTGTATTTTGTGGCGTAAGATTTATGGCAGAAACAGCTAAGATATTGAATCCCGGGAAAATGGTTTTGTTACCTCATCCCGAGGCAACATGTTCAATGGCCGATATGTCGGATGCTGCCGGACTTATAAAACTGAAGAATGCACATCCCGATGCAGCTGTTGTGTGTTACATCAATACCAATGCCGATGTTAAGGCACTGAGCGATATCATTTGCACATCGGCCAATGCACTTAAAATTGTTAATTCATTACCGAATGAGGAGATCATTTTTCTACCTGATAAAAATCTGGCTGCTTATATTCAGACCAAAACCGATAAAAAAATTATACCATACGAAGCATTTTGTTATGTGCACAATACATTCAATGCGGAGATGCTGCACGACATGAAAAAAGATTATCCCTATGCTGAAGTAATTGCGCATCCTGAATCGCCAGCAGATGTACTCGCCATTTCTGAGCATATAGAAGGAACCGGAGGCATGGCCAGGGCAGCCATTAATTCAACAGCAAAACAATTTATAATGGTTACCGAATGTGGTATGGCTGAAAAATTAAGAATTGATGTGCCCGACAAAGAATTCATCTCTTTTTGCAATATATGTTCGTATATGAAAATGACCAACCTATACCTTGTTGAACGAGCATTAACCAAACTTCAATATCAGATTAACGTCCCTGAACCTGTTATGACAAATGCCCGAAAAGCGATAGAACGGATGTTAGAAGTTATTTAAAGGTAAATTTAAAATAGAACAGATGAAAAAATTCGCATTTATTACCGGCACATTATCCGCTTCTTTAACAGGATTAGGAATCTTATTCAAAATGATGCATTGGCCGGTTGCCGGAATTCTTTTAGTATTGGGTCTTGGTATTTTTTCGATATTATTTGTTCCCAGTTATGCGAAATATCTTTACGACAAAGAGAAATAGCAAAACCCCAATTCCTTAGTTTCATTGATCAGATGATCAATTGTTTAAACTACCTCTGTTATGACGGATTTCCTATACCATTATATGATTTCTCTAACATTGCAGGGGATAGAACCTCCCTGTTGATTCTAGATGAATTATTCATTTTCAAATTTCGCTCAGTCATGGCGCATATCCAAATATTCCTTAATTTTGCTGAAATTATTACCTGATGAAGTATTTTGATGTGGTAGTTATAGGATCAGGCATAGCCGGCTTGTCATATGCGATAAAATTATCAAATTATTTTACAGAACGAAATCTGGATTCCAGGATTTGTGTAGTAACCAAGGGCGATGAAGAAGAATCGAACACTAAATATGCCCAGGGGGGAGTTGCCGTTGTTTCCGATTTTATTAAGGATTCCTATGAGCAGCATATTTTCGATACCATAAATGCAGGTGATGGCCTTTGCGATCCCGACGTTGTAGCGAATGTAGTCAGGGACGGACCTGCCAGAATACAAGAAATTATTGAGTGGGGTGCACAATTTGATACAAATGAAACAGGTGAGTTTGATCTTGGAAAAGAAGGTGGGCATTCTGTTAGCAGGGTACTGCATCATAAAGATCTGACAGGACTGGAAATTGAAAAAAAACTATTGTTAAAAATCCACTCTTCACCAAATATCGAAGTTTTGAACTATCATTTTGCCATTGATCTTATTACACAGCATCACCTTGGAATTGAATTGCCTAAGTTGAGTCAGGATATTGAGTGTTACGGCGTTTATGTAATGAATCAGAAAACCCGTCATATCGATAAAATTGTTTCAAAAGTAACCGTAATTGCTACAGGAGGTGTATGCCAGGTATATGATGTTACAACGAATCCTGCGATAGCTACCGGTGATGGCATAGCGATGGCATACAGGGCAGGTGCCAGGGTTGAAAACATGGAATTTATCCAGTTTCATCCAACCGGTTTATACAATCCCGGTGAACGGCCAACATTCTTAATATCAGAAGCTGTAAGAGGCTTTGGCGGGATACTTAAAACTAAGAACGGTGAAGAATTCATGGATAAATATGACGAAAGAGGATCATTGGCCTCACGTGATATTGTTGCCCGGGCTAGCGACACTGAAATGAAAAAAAGAGGCGATGAATCGGTATTCCTTGATTGTCGTCATATACCAGAAGATGTATTTTCAGAAAGATTTCCGCGGATTTATGAAAAATGTGTGAAACTGGGGATTGTTATTTCGAAAGATATGATTCCCGTGGTTCCTGTTGCTCATTATATCTGCGGAGGAATTAAAGTAAATCGTAAAGGTCAATCCACCATAAAAAATTTATATGCTATTGGAGAATGTGCCAGAACAGGTTTGCACGGAGCCAACAGGCTTGCATCCAACTCTTTGCTGGAAGCTTTAGTTTTTGCCCATAATGCATTTATCGATACAATAAAGAAAATAAATGAACTGGACTTCAGAACTGATCTGCCAGAATGGAATGCTGAAGGAACAACAACTCCCAGGGAAATGGTTCTAATAACCCATAAACTTAAAGAACTAAGGGTGCTGATGACTGATTATGTGAGTATAGTCAGAACCGATAAAAGATTGTATGAGGCACTCACCCGTCTGAACATCCTGGCCGAAGAAACAGAAACACTTTATAATATGGAAACCCTGTCGCCACAAATGTGTGAGTTGCGAAATATGATATGTGTATCCTATCTGATTATAACAGCTGCACTTGCCCGAAAAGAAAACAGGGGACTGCATTACAACATTGACAATATCAGGAATAGGAATGAGAATCAGGGGTAATAACTATCCCAGGTTGATGTTGATGATCTTTTGAAGTTCGTTCATCAGGTTGCTGTATTCCTTATCCGTTTCAACCAAATCATTAACTGTCTGGCAGGCATGAATAACTGTTGAGTGGTCGCGGTTACCAAAATGTTTGCCAATTACACTTAAAGAAGAATTGGTTAGCTTTTTAGAAAAGAACATCGAAATCTGCCGGGCCTGAACAACTTCTCTTTTTCTTGTTTTGGATTTGATAAGCTCAATCGAAATATTGAGGTGATCGCCAACAAGCCGTTGAATATGTTCTATTGTAAGTTCTTTAGAAGATTTCTGGATGAAATTTTTAAGTATCTCTTTAACCAGGTTCAGGTTAATCTCTCTTTTATTAAAGGATGCGTGAGCCAGAATAGAGATCATAGCTCCTTCCAATTCCCTTACATTCGTATTTACATGATACGCAATGTATTCCACGATTTCTCTTTCAAGAGTTATACCGTCGGCATGCATTTTATTATCGAGGATAGCAACGCGGGTTTCGAAGTCGGGCTTTTGTAGTTCAGCTGATAGTCCCCATTTAAATCTTGAAAGGAGCCTTTCTTCAAGGCCTTTAATATCCTTGGGGGCTTTGTCGGATGTAAGAATGATCTGCTTTTCGTTCTGATGTAAACTATTGAAGATATGGAAAAATACATCCTGAGTTTTTTCCTTGTTGGCAAGGAATTGAACATCATCAACAATGAGAACATCGATACACTGGTAAAAATTTACAAAGTCGTTTACAAGTTTATTCCTGACAGATTCAATATATTGATTTGTAAATTGTTCGGCCTGAACATATAATACAACTTTATTCTTGAAGTTATTTCTGATTTCATTGCCAATAGCCTGTGCCAGGTGGGTTTTCCCCAAACCGGTTCCGCTATAAATAAATATCGGGTTAAAAGCTGTTCCACCGGGTTTGGCTGTAACTGCAAGACTAGCAGAGCGGGCTAAACGATTGCATTCACCTTCAATAAAATTATCGAAATTGAAATGAGTATTCAGGTGAGGATCGACCTTAACTTTCTTTAAGCCGGGGATGATGAAGGGATTTTTTATTGAATTACTGATATTCTGTGGCATAGAAACATCTATCCCCTCGTCTCTTGCCATTTGTGAGGCGGGAACATTAATGGTACGTTGTTTGGAACTATCGGAGCTGCTTTCAACAATAATATTATATTCCAGTTTAGCCCCGGGACCGATCACTTTTTTGATGGTTCTGCGTAACAGATTTACATAATGTTCTTCGAGCCATTCATAAAAAAACAGACTTGGAACCTGGATGGTTAAAAGTTTGCCTTCTAGCTTTAAAGCCGAAATCGGCTTAAACCATGTCTTAAAACTCTGAGGACTAATGTTATCCCTTAAAATTTGAAGACAACTCTCCCAAGCTTCTGTATGTTGTTCAGTCATAGAAAACCTAAAAATTGAAGAATTTTCAGTTATTTTGTTGCTTTATAAAAATCAATAAAAAAACTACAGAAAAGAAATAAATATTAAATTTTTTAAAAAAAATTATATCATATTCAAAACCAGTCCCTTAGATTGTAAGAGAGATTTTGATCCGGAAAAATAAAAATCAATCCTCCCTAATTTTAATCCGTTATTTCCTACCTGAAAAATAGTACAGATTTTTTTATTGAGATTGCTAATTGCCATAGGTTCTTTCATGAATGTATGGGTATGACCGCCAATAATCAGGTTTGTAAATTTAGTGTTTTTTGCCAATATAACATCGCTCACTTTATTATCATTATATTCCAGTCCGAGATGTGATAAACAAATAATCATATCGCATGATTTATCATTTTTCAGATAGCTTTCCTGATCTGAAGCAACTTTTAAAGGATTAAGATATTTGCAGTTTCCGATGAGTTTATCAGCAACCAGACCATTGAATTCAATACCAAGTCCATATACTCCTATTTTGATTCCATCGACATCAAAAATTTTATTAGTGATAATTTTATTTACCAGGGGTGTATTACTAAAATCGTAATTTGAATTAATGATCGGAAAATTTGCAAACCTGAGGACATTGGCCAGCGATTCTATACCTGCATCAAAATCATGATTACCTAAAGTTGCTGCCTGATAGCCTATTTTCGACATTGCTTTTAATTCAACTTCACCTTTAAAATAATTGAAATAAGGAGTTCCCTGAAACCAATCACCGGCATCAAATAAAAGAACATTTTTTTCTACGCTTCGTATTTTTCGTATCAATTCAGACCTTGCGGCCATTCCTCCTAATCCCTGATTCCGGCTTCCATCAATTGGTAAAGGATCGAGGTGACTATGGAAATCGTTGGTATGTAAAATGGTAATCTTTTTAAAATCGGTCAATAAATTTCCCATGACAGGAATCCTGCTTAACAATACAAACCCACCTGCCAGAATCGAGGTTATTATAAACTGCCTTCTATTCCACAACTTGTATTCTTCCATCCAGTTTTGAATTTAGATTTTGTTTAGCAGCTAATTTCTGTTTAAGGGCAGCAATCTCGATATCCCTGATTCTTAATTTTGTTTCTTTGGCTCTTTTACAGCTTTTAAGGAAGGTCATATTACTGCCACCATTAGCCAGATAGTCGGAAGTTGCCATCAAATATGTTTTAGTAGTGTCGATTGGAAGATTATTAATAAAAGCTTCGTTTTTCCTGTTTTTATGAATGACAATTCTGATGCCTGAAACAGAAACAGCTTCTCCTGTATTGATATAACCCAATAAAGCATCCATGGTTTTGGGGTCCATTTCAAGTATAACCAATTCATTGTCGAAGGGCATGATCTCATATAGATTTCTTACCAATACAGTTCCTGCAGGCATTTCTGACCTGAATCCCCCATTATTCTGAAGACAAAAGTCAGCTTTTAAACTTAAGGAGGTTTGAAGATAATTCAAAATAAGATCGGTAAAAAAGTTACCAAGAAGACCTTCAGGAAAACCTTTTGACATCCTTAATTCAGAAAACGAAATTACTTCTCCCATAGTTTTCTTCAGGCTATCGTTATAAGGTTGAATTAGCCGGATCATTGAACTATCTACTCCCAGTTCCTGGTTTATTTCGTAAGATAAACTTTTTATTTCCAGGATCTGATATATCCCGGTTTGTTTTGAGCAGGAAAGTAGTATGATGGTTCCAAAGCAAATGCATAATGATCGAACCGATTTTCGGTAATACCTTAACATCAATCTGGCAATTAAAATAGTTGTCGGGCTTCAGCTTTGATTGATGTTATTGCTTTAAGTGCAGGCAAATTGCTTTGTAAATATACTTCTACAATTTTTCTTTTAGATGCCATAAGATTAGGAACATCTAATTGTTGAAATGATAAATTGATCAATTTGGTTACTTCTTCTTTGGCATTATATACATCCTGCCATACCAAATCAGAAACATAGAGTTGTTGAGAGATGTTATGATCAAATTCAGCCCTGATATTGGATAATAATTCGAGGTGAAACTCATTTGTATTCATTCCGGTTGAATCTATTCTCATAATCAGGTTATCGGGTGTAATTCTTTCCATGAGCAGAATAAGTCTTTCATAGGCTTGTAATCTCAGGATCAGAACTTCTTTCTGGGTTTTAGCTTTTATACCCAGATATTTCTTTTCTGAAGAAGAAACGGTAAGTTGTTTTATGAGGTAATAAGCAGTAAGCGCAACGATCAGGGCAGGAATAGTTATTTTCAGAATATCAATAAAAAAGTCCATGGTAATAAAATTTGATACGTTTTTTGATTTTCAAATTTAAGCTTATTGGTGTATAACTGGAAGTATTATTTAACCGCATATGCCAATCAAGAGAGTGTCTCAACATGAATATTGACTTCAGTATGTTTAAACCTGGAATTGATAGATTCTTCAATCTTATCACATATTTCATGTGCGGTTTTTACCGATATATCTTCCGGGACTTCGAGATGAAAATCAATGAATTTATAATTGCCTGCTTTTCTTGTTCTTAGATTATGATATTTAATTCCATTTATACAATGCTCATCAATAATTGATCTGAGGATTTTGAGTTCTTTATCGGGGAGTGTTTCATCAAGTAAGGGTAGAAATGCTTTTCTAAGAAGTTCATATGATTCTTTTAAAATGATTAAAACCACAACTAAGGCAACAATTGGGTCAAGAATATGCCATTTTGTAATCCAAATCAGGAGTAAGCCAACAGCTACACCTACAGAGGTATAAACATCCGTTTTTAGGTGGAGTGCATCAGCTTCAAGAGCAACTGATTCTGTTGCTTTTGCGACTTTGTATAATTTCCGGGAAACAAGAGTATTAACAATTGCTGCAATTAACATCACAACAATACCAATACTAACAGATTCAACAGCTTTTTTATGAATTAATTTTTCAATTGCTTCATAAGAGATCCAAATAGCAGCTATGAAAATCAATAATGCTTCAATGACACCTGAAACATTTTCGAATTTTCCATGACCGTAAGGATGTCTGTCGTCAGGTGGTGTGTCGGATATTCGGACAGAAAAATATGCAATTATAGCTGCCAGCAAATCGAGCCCTGAGTGTATTGCTTCCGAAATAACACTTACGGAACCACTTATAATACCCGCAACGAGTTTTAATATGATCAATAAAGTATTTGATGCAATTGAAATACTTGCGACCCGTGTTTTTTTGCTCATTTAAGTGGTTGGTTTGCTAAAAAAATGATTAGGTACTAAAAAGATGCATCCAATTTTTCATTTCAAAGATCATCATTTTAATTAATGTTTATTGAAAAATATCTATGAATAAAGATTTTGGTTTTATGATTTTTAAAATATATAAAATTGATAATCAGTTGTTAGCGAAATAAATAATTTTTCTCAAAACATCCACAAAGTAATTGTAAAAAATAGCAATCAAGCAGTCGGTATGGATGATATTAGGATTATAAATTTCTGATTAACAGAATAATATTCTCGCCTGTTAAAACTCACTAAATGTAGTATAAACTACGACACTAAAAAAATAGATATACTACAAAAGAATCATAATCTATGCTAGGAGCAACATTTTCCTATGTTGTTACCTTAGTAATGTATTAATTAATAGCATATTATCATGTCAGGTAGTAGAATTCTATTTCAGGGAAAGTTTTTTTACAGGAATAATTGCATTACTAAAATGGAAAATAATTATTCAATTTCTAATCAGGGGTAAGTATGCAAATTTTTTACACTAAGAGTAAATTATCTTCGATAAATAAGAAAATACAGATTGCAGGTTTGTGTTTTTTTATGCTCTTTATGTATATGATTAACAATGAAGCAGATGCTCAACCTTGTGCTCCCACTGTCCCCACTTATACGGTAAATCTTAAATCAAAAGCCGATACTACCTGGATAAGCCCGTCGATATCAAGAAAAGATCTTTGTTGCGGATCAATTAATCCAGATCGATGTGTCCAATTTATCATTACATTAAATCCCAAATCAGCGGGTATAATATTTAATATAGCATCTGGTGCAGTACCATCAGGATCAATGTTTTATCAGATAGGATGTTCAAAGGCAACACCCGTTGGCCAGATGATATGTCTCACTGGGACAGGTCCTTTTATTCTTACATTCTGTAAACCCGGGAACAATGCAAATACTTACTCAATAACATCAGTACCTAAGCCCTATGCTTCACCTGATATCAGTATTCGGGAAGGATGTTCAGGTCAGATAGCTGCTTATGGTTATGATTCAAATACGATAGTTTGGACCTCAATTTTCCCTTCGACTACCGGGAAATTTAACAATTACCTGAGTTGCACCTCAAAATGTTCGAAAGTTACAGTAACGCCACGACCTGGATTTCCACCATTTGTCGATTATAAAGTTTGCGGAAATTCAAAAAATGGCTGCCCTGCAACATCAACTTGTGATACAGTGAGAGTTTATATTTACCCCAAATTGGTTTCTTATATTTTCCCCCCTATTCCATCCTATTGTTATCTTGATTCCGGTTTAATTGTCACATCTGGCCCGACAGGTGGAGTACCACCATATAATTATTATTGGAGTAATGGTACAACCAAATCAAAAACATTTGTTAGTATCGGAACATATACGCTCAGAATAAGTGATCAAACCGGCTGCCCTCCTGTTTATGATACCGTTACCGTTTCAATTGACACGCCACAAGTTGATGCAGGACATAACGATACTGTTTGTTTTGGTTATACCGGGACAATCGGATTAAATGCAACCGGAGCTTTATATTACAAATGGGAGCCTGATAGCACATTGAGTGCTATAAATATTCCTAATCCTCGAGTTCATCCTCAAAAAACAACTACATACTATGTAACCGGTTATAGTACCGCTGGAGAATATATTGATAATGGCGATTTCTCTAAAGGTAATACCGGCTTTACCAGCAGTTATATATACAGCAGTAATCTTTGGCCAGAAGGATACTATTTTGTAGGTAATAATCCACATTCAAATCACCCTAATTGGTGTACTTGTGGGGATCATACAACCGGAACCGGTAATATGATGATTATCAATGGTGCAACAGTTGCCGGAGTCCCAATTTATACGAAAACAATTGATGTAATACCCTATACATCCTATGCTTTTTCGATCTGGATCCAGAGTGTTCATCCCGCAAATCCTGCAACGCTTCAATTTTCCGTTAATGGAAAACTTATGGGTGCACCATTTACTATTTTATCTACAGTTGGG
>Ga0182027_10011545_pt1 | contig 12478 bp, 14 predicted proteins | sample 712E1DmetaG_FD_121300 | JGI IMG/M metagenome (GOLD analysis project Ga0182027, IMG submission 121300) | Permafrost microbial communities from Stordalen Mire, Sweden - 712E1D metaG (Illumina Assembly) | ecosystem: Environmental > Terrestrial > Soil > Wetlands > Permafrost | place: Sweden...
AAGGTGGTGGAGAGAGTGCTGACCAGGAATCTGAAAGAACGCGACTCGGAGTCGTAAGACAACAGTGGTTAGGGATAACAAAGGCCACGGCGATGCCGTGGCCTTTGTTATTGCTGATTGGAGGTAGCTGGATTTACTCGGCTGCGACGGGCTCGATGGAGGCAAAGCGCCCGCGTCCACCGCGGTCGACAAACTTCACGCGGCCTGTGACCTTCGCGAAGAGCGTATCGTCGGAGCCGATGCCGACGTTGACGCCGGGCTTGATGCGCGTACCGCGCTGGCGCATGATAATCGAGCCGCCGGTTACGAGTTGGCCGCCAAAGGCTTTTACGCCCAGCCGCTGTGCATTGGAATCGCGTCCGTTTGTGGAGCTGCCTCCACCCTTTTTATGTGCCATTGCAAAATCCCCTTCTGAATTCTGGTCCGCGCCTACTCGGCTGCGGTGTAGGTGACGCCATCGGCCTCGATGGCCTTGATGCGCACCTCGGTAAAGTTCTGGCGGTGTCCCTGCAGTTTCTTGTACTGCTTCTTCCGCTTGAGGTGAAAAACGAGAATCTTGTCGCCGCGGCCTTCGCCGAGCACTTCAGCCGTCACCTTGGCGGTGGAGGGCCTGGCTACCGTTCCGGGCTCGCCTGAAACCGCGAGCACATCGCTGAACTCGACCGTCTGGTCCCCGGACGGGATGCTCTCGATCTTGACTACTTCGCCGGGAGCTACCCGGTACTGCTTGCCGCCGGTGCGAATTACTGCGTACATAAAAAACCCTCCAGCGCCGTGGCATTCAACGGGGCGCATGCAATCAAAATCCGTGTGCTCGATTGGGGCGGATACAGACAGTAACTGCACCGGGATTTGGGCCGCACACACGCCATCCTGGCGGTGAACCCAACGCAATCCCGCACGCCCATCAGGGAGTGCATCGCCAAACTCTACGATTCTATCGTCAAATCGGGGTCGGGGTCAATTTCAGAGCATTGCGAGCGGCTGCTTGCGCTTCGGGCCTGGAAAAGCCCTGTCGATCGCGGCCAGGTCCTCGGCATCCAGTTCCAGTCCCTCCGCCGCCGCATTTTCTTCGACATGCGGGACGGAACCGGCCTTGGGAATGGCCAGTACCGGCTGGCACGGGCACCAGGCGAGGGCTGCCTGCGCGGGAGAAACACCGTGCTTTAGAGCAACGCCCTTGAGCGCCCCTGAATTGAGCAGCGAGCCCGCCTGGCCCAAGCCGGGGTACAGGGCGGCCGCCAATTTCAAGAGTCTTCATAATGCCTCTGATTGGGTCAATGATAGTCCCCGGATAATCCCCCGCTCATCCCGCGGCGCCGGCCTAGCTATACTTTCCCCATGCAGCCAGTCAGCATCGTGGTCACAGTCCTCAACGAGGCCGAAGATATCGCGCGCGGCGTCGCGAGCTTGCTGGCGCAGGAGCCTTCGGCGACGGAGGTGATTGTGGTGGATGGTGGCTCGACCGACGGAACGTGGGAGTGGCTTGCGGAGATGCAGACCAGGGACCCGCGCCTGGTGGCGATCCGCGATGAGACTTGCAGCCTGAAATTCTCCCCAGGGCCGGTATCGCGGGGGCGGAACGTGGCGATCGCGGCCGCCCGCACCGCGCTGATTGCGACCGCGGATGCGGGCTGTACGTATGCTCCAGACTGGCTCGCCAACCTGACCGCGCCGCTGGTTGCGGGCAACGCGGAATACGCACTGGGCGGCTCGTGCCTTGACCCGCGAGATCACACTGTGTGGGACGTAGCGTCAGCGCCGTTCTTCAGCATCAAGCTGGGGCCGGACGAACCGACGAAGTCCTGCACCGCGCGGTCGATGGCGTTTACCAAAGAGCTGTGGGAGCGACTTGGCGGATTCCCTGAGGCGGTGCTGGTCGGCGAAGACACGCTCTTCGACTTTGACGCGCGCAGGCTGACGGCGCCGGCGTTTATTGCAAACGCCAAGGCTTTTTACTATCCGCGAAACACCTTCCGGTCGGCGACGCACCAGATGGCGCGTTACGCGGTAAGCGACGGCAAGGCAAAGGTCCGCATGGGACGGTTGTTTCGCAACGCGGCGCGCTGCGTGCTGGAACTGCTCGCCCTCGTGGGCCTGCGCTGGAGCGTGGTTCCACTGCTCGTGGTTCTGGCGCTGGAGTCATGGTATGCCTACCACCGCGACTGGAAGTTTCTGCCCCGGTTTGGGGTGAAGGCGGTGCTGGCGCGGTTTGTGTTTTCCGTCGCTGTGCCGTGGGTTGTGGCCGCAAACCACTTCTATGGACTCTTCTCGACCTCGCAGCAGACGAACAAGCAAAACAGTGAACAGTGAGCAGTGGTCGGTGGTCAGCTTCTTGCTTCCTGCTTTCGGGCTCCAACCTTCGGCGGCCTTTAGACCCGCGATCGTGGAGCGCGATTGCCCTGTCCACTGTTCACTGTTCACTATTTCGGCGGCAGAACGTAGAACAAGATCGCAAAATAGTGCGCAATGCTGCCCGCCAGAACGAAGATGTGCCAGGCGGCATGGAAGTAGCGGCGGCTGTCGAGAGCGAAAAACACAATGCCCAACGTGTACGCGAGACCGCCGGCGCCCATCCACGCGACACCGTGCCAGCCGATGGCGTGGAGCAACGGCCCGACCGCGAAGACGATGAACCATCCCTGCAAGAGATAGACCAAGGCGGAAAGGACCGCAAGCCACCCCTCTTTGAACCGTTCCATGGCGATGCTCTTCGAGAGAACACCCGCAACCGCCAGCCCCCACTCCACTCCAAACACAGACCAACCGAGCGGTCCACGCAGCGAAACCAGCGTGAAGGGCGTGTAAGTGCCGGCGATGAGCAGGTAGATGGAAGAGTGGTCGAGAATCTGGAAAACATGCCGGGCGCGGGTACGCACCAGCGAGTGGTAAAGCGTAGAGCAAATGTAAACGAGTATGAGTGTGCCCGCAAAGATGGAACAACTGACGATGTGCCAGGCCGTTCCGCGAGTGGACTGCACGATGAGGTAGGCCGCCCCTGCGATCGCCAGCGCTGCGCCAATGCCATGAGTGATGGCATTGGCCAGGATGTCGCCGATGTGAAATTCGCTCACGTTGGTCTGGGTAGGCACAGGTTGATGATAGTCCGGGGGCCGTCCCGCCGCCGAGGCGGACTGAGCATCCACCATCCGGAGTTGAAGCGGAAAAGCAAGAGCGGAGAACGCTCACCACCGTCTGAATCATTGGACAATTCTCAGCGTGGGTGCTGGCGCCGCGGGGCCTTGTTTGCAGGATGCGTCTGTGCACCTTCAGAGATGCTGGTGGCAAGGCAGGTATGAGATTGTGACAGCGATCAGGACCTTATCGGGAAGAACAGAACCGGGCAGAGGTCCCGCTGTGTTGACCGGGCGCCTGACTGAGGTGGCGCTGGGCTATCAGCGCACACTGGCTCAGAACCCTTGCAACACCGAGGCGCTGGTAGGGATGAGCCTGGTGGCGCTGGCGAGCCGGCAAACAGATGCCGCGGTAAAGATGGCCGCGGCAGCCGTGGCAGTCGCGCCCCCAACCTCAGCTTTGGCGGGACCAGCCTGGGTGGCGCTTGGTCAGGCGCTGCGGGCCGCTGGGCGATGCGACGAAGCGGAGCATGCCTACGAGCAAGCGATCCGGCTGGACGGAATGGATGCGCTCGCACGGCTGGGGCTGGGCGACCTGCGGATTGCGGCTGGGCGCGCGGAAGAAGCGGCGCGCGAGTTTGAACTGGCGCTCTTGCGTCGGCCTGCGCTTGTGGCCGCGCACCTCGGCCTGGGAAATGCATTGGTGCTGGCAGGGCGCAATGACGAGGCGCTGATCCGCTACGAGCAGGCCCTGGCGCTCCACCCGCGCTTGCCTGAGGCCGAATATGCCTCCGGGTTTGTACTGGCGCGGCTGGGAAGAACTGGAGAGGCCGAGACGCGCTATCGGTGGGCGTTGACCGTCCGGCCGGATTTTGCGGCAGTTTGGGTAAGCCTGGGCTGCCTGCTGCGCGAACAGGGACGCGAGTTGTGGGCTGCGGCGGCGCTGCAGCGGGCCGTCGAGTTGCGGCCGGACATGATTGCGGGATGGATCAACCTGGCACTTCTGGAGCGCGAACAAGGACAGCCTTCCGAGGCGGAGACGCACCTGCGCCGCGCCTTCGCCCTGAATCCCGACCAAGTGGAGACGCTGGTGGCCTGGTGCCAGTTTCGCGCCGCGGAGCACGACCTGGCCGGAGCGTGGGCGTGGCTCGGATGGGCCCTGGCGCGCGATCCAGGCAACTCGGAAGCCGTGAATATGCACGGAATCCTGCTGCACACCGAGGGGCGCTTCAGGGAGGCGGTAGTGGTGTTTGAGCGCGCCGGGCTCCTCGGCAGCAAACCCGCTGCGTCCAACCGCGGCAACTCTCTGCTGGATCTGGGCCGGATGGAAGAGGCCCTGATCGCGCACGAGGCGGCGGTGGAGCGGGACCCTAAGCATCCAGGTGCCAGGTACAACCTGGCTTTGACGCGGCTCCGGCTAGGGCACTGGGAGCGAGGCTGGCAGGATTACGAGGCGCGCTGGCGGTTTCGTGAAGTGCACCGCACACCAAGGGTCTTCGAGAAGCCCCGCTGGCGGGGAGAGGCGCTCAATGGCCAGCGGGTGCTACTCCATGCCGAGCAAGGGCTGGGCGACACGATCCAGTTCTGCCGCTTCGCAACCCTGGTAGTGGCGCGTGGCGGGACGGCCATCCTGCAGGTGCAGGAACCGGCACTGCGTCTGATGGGCTCGCTGGCCACGGTCCAGGCTGGGCTGGTCCAGACAGCACGCCTTGGAGCGCGAGTGCCCGAGCCCGGAATGCAGTTCGATCTGGAATGTTCGCTGATGAGCCTGCCTTCGGTTTTTGGAACGACGGTGGAGACCGTGCCCTGGCAGGGCGCCTACATTGGAGCCGAGCCTGGCGCAATGGCCGGGAAACAAGACCGGTTTCCCAGCGCCGGTTCGGGACTGCGTGTGGGCATTGCCTGGGCGGGCAACCCGCACTACAAGGCGGACGGCCAGCGTTCAATCAAGTTGGCGGCCCTGCTGCCCTTGCTGCGCACACCAGGAGTTACATGGGTCTCGCTGCAGAAGGGCGCGGCGGCGGCGCAACTGGCCGACTTGCCCGGCGATCTTCCTGTGTTGGACGGATCAAGCGGGGACCGTGACCTCGCTGAGACTGCCGCGCTCCTCGCCACGCTTGACCTTGTCATCACCACCGACACCTGCACAGCGCATCTGGCCGGAGCGATGAGCAAGCCGGTCTGGATCTTGCTGCCCCATCTGGGCGACTGGCGATGGATGCAGCAGCGGGATACGACCCCTTGGTATCCGACGGCGCGACTGCTCCGCCAGAAGACTCCAGGAGACTGGGCGGGGCTGGTGCAGCGCGCTGCCGAAGAGCTGGAAAGCCACCGCCAGCAACCACGGTGATCGTCGATCATACTGATTCAAAATTAGTTAGAGCAATTCGAGCCAATCGCGCTCCAGGTGCTCGGACGATCGGAAAACAAAATCGACATCCTGTTTCTTATCAGTCGTCCACCGGCTTCGCCGACCCACGGGGGATGAAACTGTGCCCCATCCATCGGACGTCCTTGTTTTTTGTCCGATGGGTGGGAGTCCGTAGAACTCCATGCCGACGCTCTGTTTCGTTGAACTTCCATTCTTGTTTCTTTCCAGTGGTCAGATCATTGCGGGTTCAGGTTCTGGCGGACGCGCTCCATGATCCCCAGGTAGTACGCAAGGTTGTGGATTGTGTTCAGGATCGCGGAGAGCGTCTCACCGGACTGCATGAGATGGCGCAGATAGGCGCGGGTGTAGCGCCGGCACACGGGGCAATTGCAATTGGGATCGGGCGGAGACTGGTCTTCGGCAAATCTCCTGGCCTTGATGTTGAGGCGTCCCTCGCTGGTAAAGAGCAGACCGTGACGGGCGGCGCGCGTGGGCAGCACGCAGTCCATCATGTCAACACCCATCCGCGCATACTGCTCGATCTCGTCCGGATATCCAACGCCCATCACATAGCGCGGCTTGTCTTTGGGCAGCAGGGGTAGAACCTCGGCGATCATTTCGAGAGTGAGATCGCGGGGTTCGCCAACGCTCAAGCCGCCGATGGCGTAGCCGTCGAAGTCCATCTCGACCAGGCGTTCGGCGCACTGGCGGCGCAGATCGGTATACATCCCGCCCTGCACGATGCCAAACAAGCTTTGTGTCTGGCCTCCAAGTTCGTCGCGCCAGACAACTTCGTCGCGATGGGAGCGGAAGTGGTCGAGCGAGCGGCGGGCCCAGGCCATGGTGAGGCGCAGGCTTTCTTCCGCACGGCTCCGGTCGGCGGGATACTCGGTGCACTCGTCGAAGGCCATGGCTATGTCGGCGCCGAGAGCGATCTGCACGTCCATCGAGTGCTCAGGCGTAAAGAAGTGGCTGCTGCCATCCAGATGCGATCGGAAGCGGACGCCTTCGTCCGAGACCTTGCGCAGGGCGCTCAGCGAGAAGACCTGGAAGCCCCCAGAGTCGGTAAGCATGGCACGCGGCCAACTGATGAAGCGATGCAGCCCGCCGAGGCGGCGGATGAGCTCGTGGCCGGGCCGCAGGTAGAGGTGATAGGTATTGCCGAGAATGATTTCTACGCCGAGGGATTCGAGCGTGTCCTGCGCGACGGCCTTGACCGTGCCCGCGGTGCCGACAGGCATGAAGACGGGCGTCTGAACGGTACGGTGGGGAAGGTGAAGCTGGGCGCGGCGGCCACCCGCTTGGGTTTCCGCACAGATATCGAAGCGTGAACTCACTTCTCGATTTTAGCGGGAAGCCGCGAGTTTCCCGCCACAGCGAGCTCCGCTGCGGTCTTGACAAATCACCCGACGCGGATCAGCAGGCGTTTGCCCAGTGCGCGAAGTGCGGTATCCACACGGTCAATTCGAGTCGTATGCCGAATATTAGTGATCCGGTTGACTTCCTGGGGCGTGGTATCCATGCGCCGGGCAAGTTCCGACGGACGCACTTTCTGTCGAAGCATTTCGTTCAGAAGAAGCACCTTTGCGGCAACACTCGGCAGCAATTCCACAACCGCCTGTCCGCGCTTTGGCTTCGATGGCAACGGAACCCGGCGGCGGTCCTCAAAGTAGAAGTCTAGCGCGGTTTCTAGCGCGTCCGCCGCATGATGCATCGCATCGTCACGGTCCTCACCCTGCGTAATTGCTTCCGGAATGTCAGGAAAAGTGACAACATAACCACCCTCTTCGGCAGCCTTGAGACGAACTGGATAGCGCACGATATATCTCCTAGTTGATTCCGAGTTGCTTCTTGATTCCTTCGACGAGCCCCTTCTTAAGGTCTTTGGAATGCATCGGCAATACGGACAGTTTGCCGTTCAATGCGATCCTGAGATGTCCACCTTTACCACTCGTGAACGTAGCCCCTTGCCTCTCCAGCCACCGCTTGAACTCGCTGCTCTTCACTTGACGAGTATAAACAATTTTGATTATTTATGCGAACGCGCTGCCAGGAATTTCATCTGCCTTGTCAATTTGGATCGGAACCGGAATCGGCGCCAGGGCGCCAGAGGCCGCTTTGCAGGCGTACGACGGCGTTGCCGGGGCTGGGGATAAGGCTCTGAAGCAATTGTGACACGGTGATTCCGCTGCGAGGGTCCACGGCCTCCGGCGCAATCTCATCGAGCGGGACCAGCACGAACGCGCGCTCAGCCAGGCGTTCATGAGGAATGATGAGACTCGACCCGCCAAGGACAAGATCGCCGTAGAGCAGGATGTCGAGATCCAAAGTGCGTGGCCCGTTGACAAGGCAGTAGGACCGGTTGCGGCCGAAGTCCTGCTCAATCACGAGCAGTGCGCCAAGCAATTCGAACGGGCTCAGATCGGTTTCCAGCTCGGCGGCGGCATTGAGAAAACGCGGCTGATCGGAGAATCCTACCGGCTCGGTGGAGTAGAGCGAAGACCGGGCGGTCAGCCGCCCCAGGGCATCGAGGCGCGCGGCGGCGGCGGCCAGTGTAGCCTCAGGCGATCCTGCGGGACTCGGCAGATTCGCGCCCATTCCGATGTAGGCGGTGCGCATACTGCTTCAGGGTATCGCGAAGTGCCGACGCTTGGCTGGGACGAAGAAGGAGAGACAAACCGGAATCTGGTAGCATCCATCTTGGAGATTCATCGGAATGGATGCATTGAGCAATGCGGGACTTGGCGCCCGGCGGAATGAAGATATCGCACTCGATCTGCTGAAATTTGTGGCAGCGACAGCGGGGGTCGGCAAGCCTGCCGCGCCTTCAACTGGGTTCACCGGCACTGCCGCTCAGAAGCCCGAGGAACACGTGACGCAACTGCTGGAACTCTACAGCCGCTGCCTGCAGGCCGTGGAAGGCAAGAAGCCCGAAGCAGGGGTAGCGCGATAGCAAGCGGAGACATCTTGCGGGTTGCCGTGGCCGGGGCTGGTGCGTTCGGACGCAACCATCTGCGCGTGTATCGCGAACTGGAAACGGCTGGGCTCGGCGTTGTTCTCGCCGCCGCGGTTGAGCCGGATCAGGCGCGCGCTGCCGACACCGCGGCAAAGTACGGAATTCCCGTCTTTCCGTCCGTCGAAAAACTTCTTTCAGCCAACCTCAAGCTCGGCGCGGCCACAGTTGCCGTGCCCACGGTGCACCATCATGCCGTGGCTTCTGCGCTGCTCGATGCTGGGCTCGACCTGCTGGTGGAAAAACCGCTGGCGGCAAACCTCGAAGAAGCTGACGACCTGATCCGTCGAGCCGGCAAAGGCAATCGCATCCTCCAGCCAGGCCATCTGGAACGCTTCAACCCCGCCATTCTGGCCGTCGAACCGAAGCTGCGGCGCCCCATGTTCTTCGAGTCGCATCGGCTTTCGATCTTTACCCCTCGCGCTCTCGACGTGGATGTCGTTCTCGACCTGATGATCCACGATCTCGACATCGTGCTCACCTTTGCTCGCTCGCCAGTGCGCGAAGTGCGGGCCGTGGGTTTACCGATTCTGTCGCCAAAGGTGGACATTGCCAATGTGCGTGTCGAGTTCGAATCGGGCTGCGTGGCAAACTTTACAGCCTCGCGTGTTTCCACCGAGCGTGTGCGCAAGCTCAGGTTCTTCGAGCCGCGACAGTATGTTTCCATAGACTACGCGCGCCAGGATCTGCTCGTGATTCGCATGGACGGGGATGCCGGCGCTCAACCTGCCGGTATCGCCTCGCTGGTTCAAAAGGCGGTGGCTGCGGGCTTGGATCCTGGCAAGCTGGCCGCACTGGCTGCCGCGCTTCCGGCCGATGTTGTCGCAGCCATCGCTGCCGGGAAGATCGACGCCGAAGTGATTGCCAAAATCACCGCTACGGGTTTGATCGATCCGGCGATCCTTGCAAAGCTCGGCTTTTCTGCGCCGGGACCCGCGGCAGGGCTCGCTCCGGGACTCTCTTTCGTCAAGCCTGAGATCACGCCCGGCGAGCCGCTGAAGCTTGAGATTCAGTCGTTCCTCGACGCAGTGCGAACACGCCGCGCGCCGCGTGTCACCGCGCGCCAGGGTCGGGAAGCGCTGGCGCTGGCCCTCGAAATCCAATCCACGATGGCCGCCCATGCCCATCGCGCCGGACTGGACGACTTCTTCGAGACCGGCGCGTAAAGCAAAGCGGCTTTTCAACTCCCTTACGCAATTCCCATCTCGCGATTCAAGAAACCCACAATGAACTTCCAGACCAGGTAGTAGCCCGCCAACCCAGCCAGAAACATCGGCGCAATCAGCGTGTAAGGTACGAAACAGAGCTTGAACCAGACAACGCCATGAGAGCCGACCGCCAGCACCCCCAGACAACTGGCCAGCGTAGCTCCCACGGGCATCAGCAGCAAGGGCAGCACTGCCCCATGCAGGCCGATGGGAATGTGGGTGTGCGGGGCTGACCGTAGCCAGAGCATGTTCCAGAGGCCCCAGAGGAGGGGCACGACGGTCACGGGAAAAATGAGCGCCTGTTCCACGGGTATGGGCACCTGATACACCAGTCGAACCACAACGAAGAAGGCAAGCAATAGCGGCAGAACCAACGTGGGGACGAAGACTCCGGCAAGATAGGCACGAAGGTAAGGATGTGTGTTCATGACGTTCTCCTTCATTGCGGGCACTTTGCTCGTGCTGCGCCCGCGGGTTCTAGAGCAATTCCAATGTTGCTGTACCTAAGGTCCGTTCTCAATTGTCGCCGCTTTTTGTAGCGCCGGACTCCAGTCCGGCTGTCGTGCGGGCGTCCTCGCCCGCACTCCCGCTCCGAATGCCATGAAGCCGTTGGGTACACCATCAGGAGAATTGCTCTAGAGGTAGTAGAGAAACAGCGGAATCGACGCCGGGAATGCCACCGTGACCACTGCAACGCCGGCCAGCAAGGCCCAGTCGAACCACGACGACCCGAGTCGCACCCAGCCGAGCCATGACTGTATGTCCTGCGCGGCGGGTTGCCCGTCGAGACGGTGAAGCACGGCGGGCCAAAGGTCGATACCTGGCTCGGGTGCTGGCTTTGATTCGGCCACAACTCGCGTCAGCGCCTGTCGCAGTAGCTCTCGGATGCGGTCCTCTTCATGTGCACTCATGGCGTAATTCCCTGCCTTTCAAGGTCTTTTCTCAGCAGTCGACAGGCGCGAAAGACGCGCAGCTTTACAGCCGTAACTGAAATTCCAAGCGCCTCGGCCACTTCCTTATGCGGCTGCTCTTCGACAACCGCGAGGATAGCCGCAACCCGCAACCGGGGCGGCAGGCGCATGAAGGCCTGCCAAGTCTTCACGCGAATCTCAGCCGTAACTCCCGGATCGGCAGTCGACCTGCTCTGTGCGGACAGAAGCTCCGCCGTCAGTTCGCTCTCAGGCCGCTGGACACGGAGCCAGTCCAGGGCTGCGTGTGTAGCAATGCGGCGCGCCCAGGGCTCGAATGTCCGCGAGGCCTCAAACCGGCCGCGAGCCTGGTAAATCCTCCAGAAGGTCTCTACCGTCAGATCTTCGGCGGCTGCCGGATTGCGGACGATCCGCAGGACCCAACCGTAGACTGCTCGTTGATGGAGGCGAAAAAGCTCTTCGAAAGCATCCACGTCGCCCTGGCGGAACCTGTCCAATAGCCCAGCTTCGTCAACCATCGCGGCATTCGGCCAGGTGCCCATTCGCCTTTCCCTTTCTAACCAGCCTTACGAGGGAGGACGAACAAAGGTTACACGCAATTGCGCACTCCGCGAGTTGCCGCCTCGGTTCAGGCCCCGCTCCACCTTCTGACGTTCGGTGAACCTGGTCCTGAAAGGCCCATATAAACCGATTTTCTTCCGCAAGCCTCGCTTGACAGAGGTTTCCGCGGCCCGTTAAAGTTGCCCCGGCGGAAGGGCTGCATGTTTGCGGCATGGGAAAGCCATGGAGCAAGCCGGACCGCCCACGAGGTAGCACGATGAAAAGCTTTGGAATGCAGATGGTAGCGGCAGGATTGCTCTGCTGCGGTGTATCGTGTCTGGCAGTCGCGCAAGGCGCACAGAAGCCCGCGTACCTGAATCCCGGTTTGCCCGCCGAACAACGCGCGGCCGACCTGGTGCATAGGATGACGCTGGAAGAGAAGGCCACGCAGTTGGTAAATCAAGCGCGTGCAATTCCGCGGCTCGACGTACCGGCTTATGACTGGTGGAGCGAGTCGCTGCATGGCGTCGCGGTGAACGGGACAACAGAGTTTCCCGAACCGGTGGGACTGGCATCTACCTTCGACGTTCCTTCCATCCACACCATGGGCATCGCCATCGGAACCGAGGGCCGCATCAAGCATGCGCAGGCTGTGCGCGCGGGTCATAGCGACATCTTCGAGGGCCTTGACTTCTGGGCGCCGAACATCAATATCTTCCGCGATCCCCGCTGGGGACGTGGCCAGGAAACCTACGGTGAAGACCCGTTCCTGACCGCGCACATGGGCGTGGCCTTCGTGACCGGAATGCAGGGCGACGATCCGCATTATTATCGCGTAATTTCCACTCCCAAGCACTTTGCGGTTCACAGCGGGCCAGAGACCACGCGCCACACGGCCGACGTGCGGGTAAGCAAGCACGATGAGATCGACACCTATCTGCCCGCGTTTCGCGCCGCCGTCGTCGAGGGAAAGGCTGACTCCGTTATGTGCGCCTACAACGACATCAACGGACAGCCTGCCTGCGCCAGCGAGTTCCTGCTTCAGGACCAGTTGCGCGGCAAGTGGGGTTTCCAGGGCTACGTTGTCTCCGACTGCGGTGCGGTCCGCGACATCGTCGCCGGCCATAAGTACAGGCCGACCCAGCCTGAAGGCTCGGCCGTCAGCCTGCAGCGCGGCATGGACAACGAGTGCATCGACTTCCTCGCCAAAGTACACGACGATCGTGACTATAGCCCATACATCGACGCGGTAAAGCAGGGCTACTTGAAAGAGAGCGAAATCGATACGGCTCTCGTGCGCCTGTTCACCGCCCGCATGAAGCTCGGCATGTTCGATCCTCCAG
>Ga0182027_10011547_pt1 | contig 12477 bp, 10 predicted proteins | sample 712E1DmetaG_FD_121300 | JGI IMG/M metagenome (GOLD analysis project Ga0182027, IMG submission 121300) | Permafrost microbial communities from Stordalen Mire, Sweden - 712E1D metaG (Illumina Assembly) | ecosystem: Environmental > Terrestrial > Soil > Wetlands > Permafrost | place: Sweden...
GATGAAGTTAAAAAAGTATGGTTTGAAAATCATTTCGGACAGACAGTTAAAATAACTAATCTATGAGAAAACCCTATTTAATAAGAACTCCCTCTTGGGATATTACTTCTGGAGGAATAAGAGTAATGTATGGATTATATGCTTGGCTGTTAATGAAGGGCGAGATAGCCTATCTTAACACCAAGATTGACGTTCCAGGTATTGGTATCTATCCTGAAATTTATTCTGGTAATGATATGGGAACAGCAACTACAGTAAGATATATTTTGCAAACCCCAGGAGTAATGAGTACGATGGGACAACCTAGTCCAACAACTAATGAATTCAAATGCGATCCTCAATACAAGAATGATAAATTCTATGTCTTCAGTAAAGTCTATGACACTTTCGGAGTAGATGATGACCACATTCTCTTTTTACCCATCCTAAATCTAAAAATCTTTACTGACCAACATAAGAAGCGTACTAAAACCTGCTATTTGATAGGCAAAGGGAACAATCAGTCTAAACATCCTAAAGACTCCATAGAAATAACTAGGCGATTCGCTCAAGACCAACAGGCATTAGCAGACTTATTAAACGAGTGCGAAATCTTATATTGCTACGATAGATTATCTGCTTTGATGGATATAGCGAGACTCTGTGGATGCAAGGTTAATTATTATGGGGACTTTTCTCAAAATGAGTTAGCAAAATATGAGACAGGAATGAATGGAATAGGTTTTATGGGAGATCACACTAAACTTCAAACAGACATATTCAGAAAACATTATAAAGGAATGATTGAAACTTTTTCCAAGAAATTAGATAAATTTATAGTTGAAACTCAATTATGAAGAAAAATACAATTTCCATCTTCGGATTTCCAAGTCATCAGGAGAAAACTCGTACTCATGGTGCGGATATGGTAAGAATAATCCAACCATTACAGCATTTAAATGGATATAAGGGAATTAAAACCACTATCTTTGACATTAATCAAAATACAAGATGGCCTGATGTCTGCAAAAAAAACAATATAATCTACTTCAACTATCTACATGATCCCTGGGGATTTGCAGCAATGGGATCAACAGCTAGAGGAATGGGAGTTAAATTAGTAATGGATATTGATGATGATATCTGGGATATAAGGGGGGATAATCCTGCTCAGACCGCATGGAAGAAAGGTTCTGCTAATTTAAGAAATTTTACCTGTATCTGTAATGAGGTTGATTACATAACTTGTACTTCCGATTATCTAAGAAATGTCATTATGAACAACACTAACAAGACTGCGGATAAGATCATGGTCATTCCTAATTATGTTGATCTAAACCTCTACAAATATCGTGCACCTTTCAAGGATACAGGACAAATAGTCTTAACTCACTTCGGTTCAACTACTCATTTTGAAGATTTAAGTGAGTGGGAGTTCTTCAAAGGGGTAGACCGGATTATGAAAGACTATCCTAACGTAATTTTGAGGACTATCGGAGCATTTTTACCTAAATTAAGAGCAAAATGGGGTCAAAGATACGAGAATCACTTTGGACATGAGGATGTTTATGCTTGGATTAAAGATAAGTTCCCCAAATTCATGGAAGAAACCGATATTCTGGTAGTTCCGCTCACTGTTGACATCTATAACAAGTGTAAAAGTCAAATTAAGTGGTTGGAAGCCTCAAGTGCTAAGATTCCAGGCGTTTGGGCCGATATCAGGCAATATCAAGAGGTAATTGATGGCACAAATGGTATTCTGGCTGGTAATGACAAACAATGGTACAAAGGGATCAAATATCTAATTGATAATCCGATCCGTAGACAGGAAATGGGAGAAAAAGCATTCAAAGACATAGAGGACAACTGGACTATTCAAAAGAATATAGATAAATACGCACAATTCTTTGAAAACATACTACTTGACAACAAAAATTAAAAGGTCTATAAATATATACGGTTACTCGGGCGACAATGTTCGCACCAACGACCACACAGATTAAAAAACTGGTGTGGTTTTTTTATAACTATATGGGTAAATTACCACAAGGGTTAGCAAATTATTTAGCAAATAAGAATAAGGGGGCAGTCAATATCGCCTCCACTCCAATTTTATCTCCAATGGGTCATCCGATGGTTCCTATGAGTCCAGCAATGTTAGGTGCAATTAAAGCATCTCCTAAAGGTAAACTTCCTCCTGGTCTTGCAAGATATCTGGCTGCAAAAAAAGCAGGTAAAGCAAAACCTAAGATAAAGGGAAAGTCTAAATATAATTTCGCTAAAGCTGAAAAGAAATTGGGGGTAGTCAACAATGGGTAAAATGAATGCAGGCTTCGCAGCCTTCTTAGCAAAGAAGAAAGGCAAGAAAACAGGCAAGGGCAGAAAACAATCTAATCCTACAATGAAAGCCAGTAGGGGAAGAAAAGGATATAACTTTAAAAAAATGGAAAAGAAGTTAGGGGTAGTTCAATCATAATATGTCATTAGTTGCACCAACGCCAGTACCAACACCGACAACACCGCAAAGCGTCTTAGGGGCACAAACCCAAGCCGCTAACGCTTCTAATGGGAATACCCAGTGGAATCAACAGTGGAATCAATATTATAATCAAGCATGGAATGCAGGCTATAACAATGGCGGTATGCCTTCCGCTGATTCATCTTTTAATTCAGCATTATCACAAGGATATTCCGCAGGACAAAATGCTTCCAAGAGTAAACAAAGTAGCGGTGGCGGTTCAGGCGTGTCAAACAATACGTCTTCAAGCACCAACAACAATGGTGCTTCCAATAATCAGCAATCAGGTGGTGGAGACTCCTATGCTCAACAGAAAGCAGACATCGGTTCAGCATGGGATAACTATATTGGTTCACTAAACGGAATGAATAGTGATCTAAATACTCAGCAAACTGCACAAACAAATATCGCTGACACACAATGGCAGGCAGGACAAGACACAGTCAATACTCAGCAAGCCAAATCATTAAGAGACATCTCAACTAATGTTAAGAACGCTTTTCAAGCTGGAAATAACTATCTAGGAGCTAGAGGAGCAGGGGACAGCTCAGCCGCATCACAATACTCTTATGCAGTTCAGCAAGATGCTCAGAAACAAATCGGTCAGTTAAATGAATTTGTAAGTACTCAAATGAGTCAACTTCAATCCACGCATGACACACAAATCAATTCAATAGCACAGTGGTTCAGCCAACAGCAACAGGCAATTAAGCAAGCAATTGCTAGTGGAGAATTAAGTAAGAGTCAGGATATTAATAACTTATCTAAGCAAATCTTAGATCAAGCTCTTCAAGCTACAAATCAAATCAAGACTGATACTAATAACAGATATAATGCTCTAGTACAGTGGGCAGCTAATAATTCAACCAACCTAAGCCAACTTCAAGGTAATATAGCAGGTATTCCTAAAGCAATGGGAACACCAACAGTTGATTCAACAGGTAATATCTCTCAACTCCCAATAGGTGCAGGAGATTACAGTGGAAGTACTACTAACACCGGATCAGCTAATATCTCTAATCCTCTATTTTCTAGTATGTCCTTAGAAGATCAGAATAAATTACTAGGGCAACCCACATGGGGACAATAACTTATGAGATATGGGATATTTGACAGATATTGCGGGAAAGCTACGTAACTACTTCAATCCTACTTCTAATAATGGTAATAACTTCTGGTCTACTCCTGTAGCTCAAGGAATGGGAAATGTACAGAATACAATTCAACAAGCTCCAAGAAATATAGTTCAACCTATAATTAAGCAACTCACTACACCTATTATGCAACAACCCTTAATCAATAATCCACTGCCATTTAAATTACCTTTTAAAAGTCCAACGATTGGACAAGGATATCAATTTATGACCGGAGATAAGACTCCCATTGAATCAGTTCAAAACTTTGCTAAAGGATTTACGTCTAATCCTAGTGAGACTAGTCCATATAAACTAGGTCAAGCTCCATTCTCATACACAGCAGGTCAAGGAATAGCAATGACGCCTATGCTAAATGAAGTAGTCCCGGAAGGAAAAGCAACTTTTAATTTATATAGGGGAGCAGCAACCGGACTAACAACTGCGGGAGCATTTGCATTAGCCAATAAAGCAGCAGGTAAACCAGTCAACCCATCTGATTCAATTTTGCCCTTTGCTCTAGGAACAATCATGGGAGCACTTCATATTCCTGAAGAAGATGTTAATGGAGCAGTCAAGTTATTACAAAATAAACTCACTAAATCTGATGTTAATAATATAGGTAGATTCTCAGAGATAATTGACCTACATGGTCCACAGGTTGACTTAGGAAAAATTGGAGAAGGGGAATTAGGTAAAACAATGGCCTCTCTAGTTAAAAATGTTTTTGGAAAAGATGCAGAAACTTGGAGCAATACCAAGATAAAGAATGTCTTTGATGTAGTATTGGGAAAGATAGGACAGAACGATAATCAAGCGGGATTAGGATTATCAATTAACGATATAAGGAACGGTACTAAGGCTCCTGACGCACAACCTACCACTGGCGGCGTTATAACTAATGCAGAGGGTAAAGTTAAACTACAAGCGAAACCAATGACTCCGGTTGAACAAGCAGTCGACGCACAGTTAAAACCATCTAAGTTTGCTAACGTAACAGCCCCTCAATCTCCAAGCGTTGGGAAGGCACTTGCTACATCTTTGAAAGATAGAAATGTACTTTATACAACCCAAACGGAACAAGCAGGAATTGACATTGCTAGTGAATATGCTAATGGTAATTTAACACAAAAATCCACAGATGTATTAAATACTTTATCAAAAGAAAAAGGAACTATCACCCGTCAAGAAGCTTTAAATGCTCAGGCAGTAGCACTTAAACTACAAGACCAATTAGGAAATGTTGCAGTAGAAAATATGACACCTGCCCAAAAGAGCGCACTTGAAACATCAACGAATATATTGTCTCAATTAAGTGAACACTACACAGCGGGTGGGCAGTTATCACAATCAGCAGCAGTTTTAAAGAATCAAACAGCACAAGGACTTTATTATCAGGCAATCAAAACCTTATCGGGAGTAAAAGATGCAAAAGGCGTTTCCCTATTAGATAAAAACCCTGAGTTAGCTACTACAATCAGCAACTTAACCAACGATGTAAAAGGTACAGCCGTTGGGACACCCGAAAGAGAAATGGCAGTTCAAAGATTAGTTAAAGCAGTTACAGATCAGGTCCCTCGTTCAAAAGGAGATGCAGCGTTTGGTATATGGCGTTCAATGCTTATCTCAGGACCTGAAACTGCTGTTAAAGTTATGTCTTCTTATGGAATAAACACGCCCGGACAGTTACTTTCCAGACCTATTTCAGCATTAACAGATAGGATAGTGTCTGCTCTGAGGGGAAGCGATAGGTCAATTACATTTAACCCTTCTGATTATGGGACTTTTGGTAAAGGAATGGCGGGTGGGGCAGAAGCAATCCCTACAAAGATGAAGACTGGATTAGATTTACCGGGTACAAGTTCTTTTAATAGCTATGATAATCCCGCCCAAGCTATGACTCACAGTTCTCAACAGACAGGTTTCGAAAAAGTTGTTACAAGACTTCATGCTTCTATACCTAAACCTGTCTATAAAGCCACTTATGATATGAATATCGCAGAACAAGCCAGAACAGCAGCCGTAAATGCAGGTAAATCAGGAGATAAGACATTTATTCAAGGCTTAATTGACCATCCTACCTCTCAAATGCAGGATATTGCAAAAGTTGAAGCCGAAAAAGCTACTAATATGGCTAGTAATGCAGCAACTAGGGCATCATCCGCTGTTCAAAATATGCCTTATATTGGAAAGATACTTAATCCAATTGCTAGAGTACCTGCAAATATCGGAGTTCAAGGATTAGTTGATTATTCTCCATTAGGATTAGTAAAAGCAGGTGGAGAAGTTGTTAAGGGAATTTTTAAAGGTAATTTTGACCAGAGGGCATTTTCAACCGCAGTAGGAAAAGGAGTGGTAGGAACTGGCATAGTGGCTACGGGATTTGCATTAATGCAGGCAGGAAGAATGGCTCTTGCACAACCCAACGATGCTAAGGAAAGAGCTCTAAATGAAGCTCAGAATATTCCATCTAATTCAGTTTACATAGGTGGAAACGTAACTAAAGATGCTAATGGTATATTTCATCGTTCGGGTGGTACTTGGTTATCTTTAAATGTAGCTGGTGCTGCGGGCCTTACACTTGCTATGGGTGGTGGATTGGCTAAGGGAGGCCCTACAACAGCTTTAACATCAGGAGCTAGAGAATTAGCAGACCAACCTTATATTCAGGGAGTTGCGGGTTTCGGACAAGCATTAAGCGATCCTACCCGTTATGCAAGTACCTTTTTTGATAAAACAGCAACCTCTATTGTCCCAGGTTTAGTAGCTCAGCCAGCAACGGGAATGGACACAAACCAAAGAGTTTATCCGACAAATATTGGAGATGCTTTGAAAGCTAAGATACCAATACTACGACAGACTTTACCAGTTGCTCGTAATATGTATGGTCAACCACTTCCAGGCGCTAACCCTAGTGGTACTGTATTGGGAGGAATTGCGGGTAGCTTTAATCCATTTTATCCACATCAAGCTACTAACCAGAATGACCCTGTAACTACTGAATTACAGAGACTATATAATCAAAATGGTTCACAAGGTTCTCCTTCGATTGCGCAACCAGCAGTAAATCAAACAATAGATAAACAAAAGGTTAAACTAAACTCTCAACAATTAATGAACTATGTTGCTATGAGAGGTCCACAAATTCAACAGGCTATAGGTAATCTTATTGCAGATCCTAATTACCAGAAATTATCAGACGACCAGAAGACAAACGCAATTAATAAGTTAATTACAAGAATAGATACTTCAGTAAAAGGATTTAATGGTAGTCAAATTATGTCCAATAACCCTGCGACTAATGCTTTACTTGCTTCTAATAATCAATTAGCAATGTCTGGGTATCAATCAAGTGGAGCACCTAATATGAACGGGCAAGTAGGTATCTCAAGTATCAATACTAAGATGACTTATGTAGATTCCAAAGGTGTTTTACAGACAGTAGATACAACTATGCCAACTAAACCTCAACTAACAGGTAATACTTTCCTAGACCAAAAGTTAGTTAGTGATTATAAGAGTGCTTTAACCGCAAGGGCTAATGATATTTATGAGTTATACAAAGCAGGACAAATCACCGAAGAACAAGCAACGACAGAACTAACTAAATTAACCAATCAGAAAATTGCTAGTGCCAAAAAACCTAAGAAGATAACTATTAAAATGGCAAAAGCGCCTAAAATAACCAACGTCAAAGCATCTAAGCCTAAAAAGCCAGCTACTTTCAAAGTCAAGAAAACTCCTACCTTTAAAGTGACTAAAGCCAAGAAGATAGCACAGTTCAAAGTAAAAGGAATTAAACGAAGTGGTTGACAAGAGGAATTAGAAAGTATATATTTCAAATAGTCTTTACCTGCATGAGTGGCAGGACAGGCACTAACCATATTTTTGGTTGGTGCTTTTTTTATGGCAAGTGTAATTTCGAATCTGACATCAGCTATATCATTATTAAATAGCCTCTATAACGGAAGCTCAACTGCTCCGGCATCAGGAGAAGAGGATTATATTGTCTGGACAGCCCTCATAAATATGGGAATCGGTCTATGGGAAAACGAAGAGGGCATGTTGTGGAATGAACTATATGGAAAGTTGGCAGACGCCGCAGACGGAACTAAAACCACAACCGCAGGGACTTATACCTATGCAGTACCTACTAATTTCAAATTTCCTGCTTCTGGATATGTATGGTTGGGTACAGGAACAAATAAAACCGCATTTAAAGTAGTCAAACAACAAGATTTACAGCTATACGAAAATAATGGTGGTAATTGGTGTTATTTCCTACTCGATACTACGCCAACGCTAGAATTTAATCCTAATTGCCAGATTCTTGATGGAGCTACGATAAGTTATAACTATTACAAGAAGGCAACAGCTCTCTCCGCAGGAGCAGATACTTTTGAGATGAGTGATCCAATGTTTGCAGTCTACTATGCTCTCTCAGAACTCAAGAAAGAAGAGGGAGATACTTCAGCTCTACAAATCGCCTCACAGAAGATGGAAGCCATGAGAACTAAGAATATGATGACACCTGATTGGGACTCTACTTTTATTCCTAAAACAGAAAACGGATATGGTGTATGAAATTCAAACAGTCTTCTCAAAATAACTCTAAGGATATCCTGATAGATATAAGTGATTTCTCCGGTGGGTATAATAACCTCATAGATGAAGCTAAAATGCCTCCCAAATTTGCAGTCCAGTCTAATAACATGATGCAAGTGCAAAATGGTCTTTGGAAAACTAGATGGGGAACTAATTACTATGGATCGGATCTCTCTGCTAATCCTGATGGAGCTTGTGAATATGTCAAAAGCGATGGAACAACAGAGTTAATAGCAATAGATAATGGTGTAGCAAAAAAATCAACCGATGGAGGAACGTGGTCTGCTATTACAGGGGCTACTTTTACCGCAGGGGTACAGTGTTACTTCATGCAGTTAGGAGGCTATGATTCAGCCAATACATTCCATAATTACCTATACATTGCCAATGGGACTGACGTACTAGCGAGATATAATGGAGCTACTCTTGAAACCTATACCTCACTAGCGGCTCCTGCTTCATTAACTGCTTCACTAGTTGCTTCTGGACTGACTTCGGGTACACACGTCTACTATGCACAAGTTACAGCCCTAAACACGGTAGGAGAATCGGTAGGGTCGACTGAAGCCTCAATCACTACTAATAAGGTCAGAGATACTTGGGTAGCAGGAACAGATAAGGTAGCTTGGAGCTGGGCGAGTGTAGCTGGAGCTAGCCGGTATCAATTATACCTCTCTAATACCGCAGGTTATGAGGCTCTCTTAACTTCAACTGACACTACAAGTTATACGGATGATGGAACGCTGGATATTAATACTTATGTTCAAGTTCCGTACGACAACACCACTACCGCACCTAAATTTATGTCAATGACAACCTCTAATAATAGAATCTTCGCCACGAATAATCCTAACGATATGTATAAGGTGTACTTTTCAGGTACAGGAAGAAATATCGGAGCTTTTTCAGACTTCTATGGTGGGGGATGGATTAACTTGGAAAGGGGAGGGCGTGAGATACCAACTGTAGTTAAACATTATCAGTCGGGTAGTGGAGAAGGAAGAGCAACCGTACTTTGTAAGACTCCTGATGGCAAAGGTGCAGTTTGGCAGATACAAATCTCAACTGCTACAGTAGGAGAAACAACTTTTTCAGTCCCATCAGCCGCTAAGGTAGTCGGATCATTCGGTACAGACTCAATCTTGGGTGTGGTTGCAACTGATAATAATATAGAATTTCCAAATAAAAAGGGTTGGTTCACGCTTGGGCCAGAGAAACAATACCTAGGACTACTTCGAACTACAGAACAGTCCGCAGGAATCAGACCATATTGGAGATCACTATCAGGGAGTAAGATAGCAAATATATGCAGTTACTATTATGATGCTAAAATATTTATCTCAGTTCCTACCTCTCCAAGTGGTAATGATAGAATTATCATCAGAGATACAGAACGTGGTAATTGGTCAGTTGATTGGTCAATCGGAGCTAAACAATTCCTCGAATATACAGATACCTCTAAAAATAGCCATCTATTATACATTCCTTTAACGGGAACTAAATTAATTGAACTATCAGAAAACTACTTAAACGATTTAGGTGCAGCTTTTAATCAGTCTTATGTCTCGCCTCTCTTGTCGGTATCAAAAGACAAGACAGACATAATGAGCCTTAAAGAAGCCATTGTCGAATTAGGACAACCCAAAGGAGTAGTTAATTTTCAGATATTGGGTATTGGAAAGAATGATAGCTTTGCTACGTTAGCGACTAAGACTATCTCTAATTTTGGATCAAGCACAGGAGTAGGAAGTGATTTAGCAGGAGATTTCTTTGCTGGATCAACTAATGATAACTCTAAACAAGTGACTGGAGTGTGGACAGTGTACTTCACAGATACTCCTTCAACTTTTACTCAGTCTACGACTAAAAAAGCTATCAAAAAGAGAGCTAAACTATACTCTATTCAATATAAAGTCTATTCCAATACCGCCGATACCGATTATACGATTCTTTCCTTACAGGCTAAGGGAAGATTAATTAAAAGTAGAATACCATCATTATGGACACAATAAAGTGGTTGACAACAATAATTAAAGGGAGTATAAGTAAATTGTCTTTACTCGCAAGAGTGGCGAGCCAGACATCAGCTAGAAATGGTTGGTGTCTTTTTTTTATGAAAAGAAAGGTAGGATACTAAAATAGCTGCCGCAAATACAGACAAGCTAAAAAAACTAAGTAAAAGATGGGTAGGCCAGATAGGGGCTGGTGGTGTTAATGATGCTGTAACTGCTACCGTACCTCTCTCTTCAACTACTAACCTAGCTACAGATACAGCAGTATTGGCAACTATTGATAGGGTAGATGTCAATGGAACAGCAACCCCAAGCCTTGAAGAAACAGTTATTGGAGTTGTGTCTGGAAATAATCTAGTAACTTGTGTTAGAGGTGCAGATGGAACAGCACAGGCCCACAACGCAGGAGCAGTGGTAGAGATTCTCGTAACCGCTAAGGGCTGGAATGATATTGTAGATTGGGGATTAGTAGAACACAATCAAGATGGAACACATAAAACACCAGTCGTTACCCTCACTGGTACTCAAACCCTCACCAACAAACGCAGAACTTTCAGAGTTGATTCACAGGCAACAACAGACACTATTACTCCTGAAATCTCAACCTATGACATTTTTGTAAGATCAGCTCAAGCCCATGCCTTAGTAATCAATAATCATTCAACCTCTACTCCTAACGATGGAGATATGATGGAATTTATCATCACAGGAGATGCAACACCTAGAGCAATAACTTATGGAGATAAATATGTAGCTAAATCAGGAGTAGCACTTCCTTCAACTACAGTCGCTTCCAAAACCACCAAACTCCTCTTTCAATGGAGAGCTGCTGTAAGTCTTTGGGATTTATTAGCAGCACCGCAAGAGGCTTAATATGAGAGCGAGGATAATACAATAGCACTTCAATTAAAAGCATTAGTAGTAGCTCAAGGTGGAGGCGGTGGAGATAATGGCGGTGGCGGCGGAGGGGCGGGAGGACTCCTCTACGATGCTGCGTTAACAGTTACACCTCAAACATACACAGTTACAGTCGGTACTGGTAATAATGGGGGAACGGGTAGTGGAGCAGGTTCTAATGGTAATAATTCAGTCTTCAGTTCATTAACTGCTCTTGGTGGTGGAGGAGGAGGAGGAGCAAGTGGGGCTTCTGTAATAGGAGGTTCAGGCGGAGGAGGAAATGCAGATAATGGGGCGGGAGCAGCAGGAACGGGTGGACAAGGATATGCGGGAGGGAATGGATACCATAGTAGTGCAAAATATGGTGGAGGAGGGGGAGGAGGAACAGGGGCAGTAGGACAAAATGCTTATGATAATAATGGAGGTAATGGCGGAGCAGGAACTTCTAACTCAATCACTGGTTCTCCTGTAGTTTATTCAGGTGGCGGAGGCGGTGGAGGATATCAAACTGGTAGTACAGGTGCAGGAAGTGGTGTAAATGGGGGAGGCAATGGCGGTTACGCAAATGGTTCAGCAGGAGGAAGTGGAACTGCAAATACTGGAGGAGGAGGAGGAGGAGCAGCTGCGGGAGGTACTGGAGGCGGAGGTAATGGTGGTTCAGGAGTAGTAATCCTTAGTTATGTAATTCTCAATTTCGGAGCCTGTACTAATACTAATGGCTCAGTATCCACAGATGGACTTAACACGGTAGTTACATTCAATCAAACAGGGACATTTACGGTAGTTGGGCCTGCAACATCAGGAGGAGCATTTTTTCAATTCATGTAATTTATGAGAGACACAACAGAAGAAGCTAAAGACGTTATCGCTAAAGCTACAGAGAGAGCTACTAGAGTTATTGCAGATGCAGCAGCAGAAGCTCCTAATTCTCCCGGTGGAGCTAAGATAACCAAAAGCGAAGCAGAAAAAATAACAGAAGCTTTAATCGGACATCAAAAACACTTAGAAAAAGCCGACATGATGAAACTTCAGGCTTCATTGCCTCCTCAATTATGAAAACAACAACCGCAGTTGAAATAGAAAATGCCAAACAATCTATAATTGCGGAGAGAGAAGAAGCAAGGCACGTTCTCGCAGAGGAAACAGCAGATGCTAAACGGGCAGTAGATGTTGCAGCCGCAGAAGCAATCAAGGTCTTAGGAGTACAGAGTAAAGGAGACCATGACTTTTTACTTATTTTCAGTACAGAAGTTAAAGGAAAGTTAGATGGTCTTATTAAATCAGTTAATGATTTAGCAAATGGAACAGCAGCAAGATTAGACAGGATTGAAGC
>Ga0182027_10011548_pt1 | contig 12477 bp, 6 predicted proteins | sample 712E1DmetaG_FD_121300 | JGI IMG/M metagenome (GOLD analysis project Ga0182027, IMG submission 121300) | Permafrost microbial communities from Stordalen Mire, Sweden - 712E1D metaG (Illumina Assembly) | ecosystem: Environmental > Terrestrial > Soil > Wetlands > Permafrost | place: Sweden...
CGTCAAGGGCCGCAATGTTCCTTTCCAATTCCAGCAAGGGAACGTGGAGCGACAGGGTGCTGATCGTCCTGAGTGTCCCTTCTTCGGCTTGCTGCGCCTCAAGCTTCGCCTTCGCTACACCCAAAGCCGTCAACGCCATGCTTACTTGATCTTGAAGGCGAGCCTTGTCCTGTAGCATCTTCTTACAGCTCTTCAACTCGTCCTCTTGGCGCCCAAAATCGGTTATTTGCTTTAGAACAACCAATCGTCCGCAAGTTTCCGCGATCACTTTCTCAAGCGCATTTTCGGCGATCACAACAATTTCTGCGACCGATGGCTGTGCCGGCTTAACACCGCTGCAAGCAGGAAGCTCGCGGGCCTTTACTAGCAGCCCAAGCGCCTCGGCCACCTTCCTATCAGTTTTCAGCTTCTCGACCAATTCCTCGGCCTTAGCGTCATATGCCTCAGCAAGCTCTAGATCGCCTGTCAAGCGGTCTTTCGTCTCCACGACCCTCTCACGAATAGTTTGGTCGCTATTCCCTACGTCATCAAGGAACTCTCCTAGTTTTACGAGTGCATCGTGTGCCTCCTGCCGGGTGAAACTCCTAATCGCTATCTGTTGCACACGAGACAAAATATTTTGGATTTCTACCAGAGCGAGACTTCGGTCGCGGCGCCTAATCCTGAAAGCCTTCAAAGATAAGTTATCGATAAAGTCGGAAGTCTTCCCATCGTCCAGCATGCTCTGCAAGCTGGCAACAGAATGGCTCGCGCCACCCAGCGTAATTTCCAGATCATGGCGATAAAAGCCTACCCACGCACACAGCAAAAGCGTGAGCGAATTCGCATCGTAGCCATATGGCGAGTTCATCAACAACACTATCACTGCTTTCAATCCAGTCGTTGGCCCAGCAGACGGAAACGCCCTGCAGAGCTCGTCCCATGCAAGACGAGTTCTGCTGTTCGTCGGTTCCTGCAAATGCCTACTCGAACTCAGAAGGCCCCAAGATGCAGATCGTCCAGCCTTAAGGATGGAGTCTAGTATATTCTCGGCCATCTTCAGATTCCCATCGTTTGGCTGCATTTGAAGTTGCTGCTGAAACGTTGGCACTTGGTTGACCAGGAACAATTTTCCGAGAAGCGCAGATGCCCTACGCACTTTTGGATTATCCTGCTTCTGATCTCTTACGAACGACGGCGGCGCTTTCTTAAAGCAGTCTGTCACGACACGCTTGATGAGTGCTTCGTCCTTAAGGTTATCGGCCTGGAACGCAGGTGAAAGTGAAGTGTGTGAAAACCACTTCCTTGGACTTGCGCGCAGATTTTGCATTTGCTCCCTCAATTGATCCAAGATGCGGGTCTTATTGACCGAAAGAAACGCTGCGAATTCCACCCGCTTGAGATGGGGCATATCGGCTAACACCTGTAATTTGCCCAATCCATCATGGATTCCAGGAAACGGAGTACTCGGCAAGAATACTATCATGGGCTGTGGTGAAATTCCGCAGGCCTCGTCGAGTACAGTTTGGGTGGTCGCTTCCAGTCTCATTCTGTCCTCTTCATCTCGCGGGACCAGCCATACAACCGATCCGCGCCCGGACCTAAGTAGTTCCCGCAGAACTTCCACCTTGAGAAACTCGCTCGTAAGCAGCGTGGGGATTGCCTGCCAATCCATCGAATTGCCCCACTCCACCGCCACCTCGGTCGCACGAAAGCCAGTGACCCCGAGAGTCGATGGCTCTCGCAGCGTAGTAATCTTAAGCTGCACGTGTTCCACTTCGCGCTTAATGTAATCTCGCAATTCTCGGTCGCCGCCGGAAACGCTTAAGAACGTGTACCGATTGTTTGTGGTATCTCGATCGATCAAATTCTTCTCTGCCAGCGTTTTAAGAGCCACTTGCGCGTCGTCGAAGCTCACACCAGCCAAAAAAGCGACAGTTCGTTCGTAGTTCACGTTCGCCATTGGCAGTTTCGCCAGCAAATGAAGCAACATAGCTTTCAAGACCTCCTTTTGAACGTCAGGAAGATCGCCCCCCCCATCATATACAGCCTTAATGTATTGATCCCAGTGTACTTCTTCGGCGCACAGCGTTTTTTCGAACCAATCCACCATTCGCGTGGCCCGAATCCACGTTGGAACTTCGTTAAAGGATACAAGCTTATCTTCGATTGCCTCCTTTGACGTTAAGACGAATTGAAGCAATCCGCGGGCGTTGTTCCCAGTCTCCGCGAGGTCAATAGCGCAAAGCATCGCTGTTGTTATCGGGTGCAGCGGGAAACACCCAAACGAGACATTCTTGCGAAATTCCCTTGATCCCCACCCTAACTCGCGCTCATAACGCCGCTTAAAAAGCACCTGCGTCGCCTCTTCGGCATCCAGAAAGGCCGGCCACGCTCTACCGGCCATTAAGGCCTTGTCGAGTAGATCCTCGTCGGCCCCGATATAGGCGTCCAACACCGTCTCCAAATTATTGAATAGCCATATCCGCTGGCTCTGTGGAATCCGTGACATCTCAACGGTGAGCGCATCGCGATTCGTCGGCGGAAGCGTGTTCACGATCGTCATCGGGTCGCGTTGAGAGAAGCCAACGAAAACAGAGCTGCCGCGGTTATTCGCAATGCCGTTCAGCAGATCCTGCAATGGCGTTCCCGCGGTATCTCGTTTGCTATAAGCATGCATAAACGCATTGAACTCATCAAAGAGAATAACCAGTCCCGCATATGGTTTGCCTAGCCCACAATACTCGTTGCACACGTGCGAAACCAGAGCGTTTAGCGATAGTCTCGGGCCAAGATCCGGCCGAACACCAGTAACATGCTCGATAAGGTCTCGAACCAGGTCGTACAGGCTCATGTCCCTCTGTTCTAAGCGTTGGCGAAGTTTCGGTAGATCCATTTCGCGCGATGCTAAAAACGCGTCCGCTTTAACGCGCTGAGACGCCACGCCCGTGTCCAGTGTTTCCAGTGCAACCTTGAACCAAAGTGGCAGTCGCCCCCCCGAAGCACTTAGCTCGGCGCCTAGTGACCTCTCCAATTCGCAAACGAAGTAACTACTTAGGTCGAAGCCCACTTCATCGCCTTGGAGACAAACGACCAAGTGGCGAGCGTTTCGCTCCTTCAAATCAGTAAAGTTCTTGATCGCTGGGCTTCCACAATAGGCATGTTTCAGGCTTTCGATGAGATATTGCACCTCTTTGCTAGCAAGAGGCTTGGCGAAGAAATTGGCCATCGCGAGGGCAAGATGTGTTTTGCCTTGCCCAAAGGTAGCCATGAAGAGCATCCGGTTTTCGCTACCAGGGTCCGTCAGCCCAAAACGCACCATGTCTAGAGCATCCACCGTAGACTTTCGGTTTTCTCCCGCTTGCAAGGTGAAGATATAACCTTTGGCGAGCTTTGCGTTCTTATCTGCATCCCAAAACCAACGGAGCTGCACGTCATTGAAAAACTCCGCGTTCGTATTGAGGCTTATTACGTCTTTGATAAGCATGAGATTAGGGGTAAGTTATGGGGTCTCAATTATCCACCGCTAAGCTGATTCCAGGCGGAATATTCTATTTGACTCGCTCCACATCCTAGTTGTCTCCGATGACGGTAGAAGGTGCATTCCGGTTTTCTCGTCGGGCATTACAAATACAACGGCAGTGTTGGTATTCGGCGGAAAATTGTTGACGATCGCATCCCAAAAACGCCGGCGGTCAGCCACCTTCAAGCGAGCCAAGCCCAAATCGAGATTCCTCACAATCAACCTCCTTGATTGACTGGCATCATGAGCCCTACGTATTGAGGCAAACATCGTGTCGGCGCGGAAATCAACGTAGCGACTTCCCGCCGGCATTGCGGCACGCGCAGCATCGCGAAAATCCGCTAGCTCTGCTCCGCTGCGCGCAGCGACATCCGCAACAAGGTCGAACTGCTCCGCTCTAAAAAGCATCATTCCCACCGGACATCGGAGTCGACCCAATCGGATCCAGTAGACTTGAAGAGCTTCTACCATAACGTCAGTTGCCGTATATACGATCAAGGATCTCCTCGCGCTTCTTCCAAAGCGGAGAGAACTGGAACGGAGGTTGAGTCAACTGTACCGTCGCGATGCCCATTCGGCTGAGCTCACGCATGGCGAAATTCACTTGCCCGAGTCCCATCAGGAGCACTTCCGTAGGCCCACCGTCTTTATTGAATTCGTCTATCCAGACAGACGTCTGGTTGGCCAAATATCGCTGCCAGTAATCAGAGACAACGTATGCAAATACTAGCGGCGGAGGCGAACAGACGTCCTTTACCAAATAGGTGCCTGCATCTCGCGATTCCAGGATACACAACCCGCCCAAGCATTCTGAGCGCGCATATGTGCCAAGGAAAACGCTGGCTGCCGTGAAAGCCGTCCGTTCAGCGACTGGATTCCCATTACCCGCTGCAAATAGCCTCAGGACGTCGCCAAGAGCCGGAGTCCTTAGCTCCTCTCCCATGTGCAAATGATTAGCCACCAATAGGTGCCAAAACTCGGGCCCTGGTCCCTCGATCGCCGAAAGATTGTAGTGGCATAACCACAAAGTCTCAAGTCGTTCCAAGTGTGGATCGAACTCGCTCACCCGGCGCCCAAGTGCCGTAAGTTCATTCTTATGATCCAACAATCCTGCCCCCACACAATAACGAGGCATAGCCTTAATATAATTGCGCCCCAGCGTCGTTTCTCGCCGTAGCAACTTAAAATCCAGCTTTTCCCCTGGAACCTTGCTGCGCGCCACCGAAAGCACTTCAGCGACTGCCGACCTGACGAAGGAAAAACCTTCATGAAATGCGAGGCCAACTCTGGCCATTGGAGTGCCCGCAGGGGGAACATCTTTCCCCTGCGAATATCGTCTCATCTCGTTACCCGCTGAATTGAGAGAGTCTTTCGGTGGCATTGGACTTTCGGCGCTCCGGGTGAAGTGAAGAATTATCGAGTTCCTAAGGCTAGAGGTAGATGAGTTATTGGGAAATAATCCATTCAACTCTGGCAACTACAGTATTGAAATACGGGCTTCATTTCTGACACATCAAACAGCTCGTCGCATTATCTGATAGAGCACCGTGGCCGAATGCAGAAAAGAGCGTCGAGTCAGCTGGTCGTCTAGTTTTCGGCGTAAGGTACATGTTTAGAATCGCCTGTTTGGTCTCCGGATTTAATAGGCTAGAAAGCGGGCGCTCTTGCATCCAAGTGAATTGCTTGTTAGGATCTGACGGATCCCAAGTTTCATAGGACATCGCCTCCTCGAAATACTTGGGATACGTCTCCAAGAGACGGATCCACTCCAAAGGCGATTGGAAGAAGCAGAAGGTACAGCCGGAGTTTGTTCGTCCCCACTTCATGAAAGTGGGAAGTCCAAGGCCGCTCTCTTCTAGAATACGCACTACACCTTCATAATCGATGCTTGCTTCCTTAAGTGGAAAACGTGTTTGTATATTAGGTTTTTTGCTTATGTAGCCCACCCGGTTTTCATCGGCGCGCAAACCTACGTAGCTAATAACATTATCATCTCCGACATAGGCTTCAAACGGCTTTAATTTAAGGATCTTCGTGCACCACCGGTTCTGGGGTGACGGTAAGTAACCTCCAAAGACTTTCAACCAATGGTCGAAGCCCGCTTTTTCATTGAGGCGAACAATCCGAGAGCTAACTTCCGCCTCTAACCGAGAAAGAAACTCGTAAGTCTCGGGAAGCTCTTTTTTGGTATCGCAGAAGACGTGCTCCATGCCATCAACGCGAAATCCCTCCAATCCCTTGACTCGTCCAGCCATTAGCAAAGCCAATGCAGAGCTGTCTTTACCTCCGGAAACATTGAGGATGTGGCGGACAGGCCGACCATCGCCAAAGGTAGGGCATAGTGGAATCATGGTTTGTTTTTCAGAAGCTGCCACATAAGTTGAGAGAGCACGGCCAGAGCGACCGTATCGTCCTTCGGAAGAAGCGGCTGAAGCGATTCTCGGACATCCGCAGCTTCTTCTGTTTGTTCCAGCGAGAGCGAAAGGACTCGCTCGGCCTCTTCGCCGGTCTTGCGAGTCAGTGCGATTCGGATAGCTTCGTGCGACTTAATAGCATTAAGCCCAAAGTGCATCGCTTCTAGACGAAGGTAGCGTTGCGAGAATTCCCCTAAATGCTGCACAAAGGCTTGCTCGTCCGCATCGCGCCACCGAGATGGCGGACGCCGGACGAGAAAACTACCTAGAGATTCCAGCCAGTCCCCCTCTGTGCTTTGGCGGTCGCGAAGTTTGAGCGCAAAAGCTCTCAAATCCGGATCGGTCACCGCTAAAAGGACGGCTTCGGCCCGCGGGAAAATACCTGCCCGCCAATCCGAAAGCCCCCCCTGGGCTCCAAACGCCTCTAGTACGGCTTGGGCAAGACGGAGCTGCAATTCCGGAAACACCCGCCTCAATTCACTTAGGCTATCCGATAGTCCCCTCGCAACAGCACTTGCGTCGAGCGAGCCGGCAACATCCACAAATCCGAGGGCACGCGGAATGGAATTGAAGACAAGGTCGGCTGGCTCACGGGCGGCGAGAATCTCTGATCGCAAAGCGCGAGTCATAGCGCCAACGTGCCCTGTATAAAGGGCGTATTCCGGTAACGCAGCAACGGCGGCACACAACGGGCGTACAACCGCTACGATTTCGACCCGATCACTTCCTCCAGTCGCAAGAACTTCGGCAAACTTCTCGATAAGCTGACGGCGGACCCCTGTAACACGCGTTAATTGAAACTCAAAAGTGTCGGGCCGCTTAACCAATCGCATTAGCAAGTACTCCTCAATTGCCGGGACAAACCTCCCATCTTCGTATACAGCTAGTTCGGCCTCGTGCTCGATCAGAACGGTCGTCAGGAGGATCGGAGTCAGTCCATCACGCACGCCGAACGGACGCCGGCGCAGTTCATCGATGATGACACTCACTTTCACCCGAGCCCCGGGGTTGCGCTCAAGCATCAATACCACGTGCTCGAGTGCGGGACGAACATTCCCCCGCCCATCACTTTGCGCCGGTGGAGAGCAAATGTCCCACCGACCGTCGATCATTCGATGTATCCCGGTTGCGCGAAGAACAGAAAGATACATTGACTTCTCGGCAGGCGCCTTGTCGGTCGGAAGACCCAAATTTGGGTTTCCCCGATGTTTAAGCATGAGTCCAAATAGCTTCTGTCTCGCCGCCGCGGCCGCTGAGCTGATTTCACAGCGATTGACAAGCTCGTTATGTATGTTGGGTGCTTCGCTAAACACTCCATCACAAATATCCGAAAGCGCGGACTGTAATGTACCTTTGGCATCTACGACCACGTCTTCTTCTCCATTGTAGAACCATCGAATGCTCGTGCTCGGTTCCTGTCCCGACCCCCGAATTCCCACATGTCGCGCAATCGCCTTTTCAAGAGCCTGAGTCGTCACCGACACTTGTCGGGAAACCTCTTCCGCCGCGTAGCGATCATCCTTTAGTTCGGGGTTGTGCTGTTCGACCCATATCCACCGCTCCAATTCCAGAATCAACCCCGTCAGTATCTCCAGCGGCGACGTTATGCCGATATATGTTGCATCGTTATCCTCGATGCTCGTTGCGAGGCGCCTTGCACGATATTGCTGTTCAGCAGTCTCGCAAAGTATGACGACTATACGTCCGTCAGCTGGGTGTTGGGGCACAAGCACATTCTGATTGGCCTCTATTCCGTTTATGCTGGAGTAAATAACGTCGAAATACCGAAGCGTTCCAGTTTCGATATAATGTCGGGTCGCTACAATGGGTCGATTTTCAAGTCGGTCCCGAATCGAGTCTGCAATGCTAACGACGGAAGTAACTGCCTCGCTCGCCCGCGCAAATGCTTGCTCGAGATTGACGCTTCCGTGGGGCCATAGCGAATATCCTCCGCTGAGACCGCGAAAATACAATATTCCATGTGCCACTAGTTCTTTGATGAGCCCTTGTAGGCCCGGAACGTCGTCGAGTGCAAGGGCGATGACTTCAGCAGTAGGGATGAGTTCTGGTGATTCAACCGTATTCAGAATCCCGACTGTTTTTAGGATAGATAACTCTGCAGACTGTTCTGGTGGAAAGCTCCGGATGATCCCGTCGATGTGATTCCAATGGCTTCGGAAGCTCTGCGTACTTAAGCGGTGCCCAAAGTTGTGAGCCGCGAAATCGTAGAAATCGTGAAGGCGGTAGACTGTTTCGGGAGACGCCTCCCGCGAAGCGAAGCCTTGTAAGGCATACGGCTCTGATGACAGCAGAAAACTGAAGAGCGAACGCTCGTTTTGCCCAAATCGCCGAAAGAACTTTGCCAAGACGGGGACCACCGTCGCATGTAGTGGATATAGGCCAGGTGCAATTTGCTCCAGCGCAGTCTTGTGCGCTCCAGCGCCAAAAAGTCCTAGCTCGACCGCTGTCGCCATTTCTGATTGCGCTTTCCCCTTCCAACCCCGAAGAACCGGCGCGTCCTTTAGCTCAAGGGCTGCAGCAATCAATGTGGCTGCTTGTGCCAGCGGCTGCAAGAAGACGAGCTCTTCAAACCGACTAGCGACCTTCTCCCATTCACGCTGCCCGGCCTCCGAAAGCTTGTCGGCATAGGCACCGAAACCCTGATGCAGCAGGCTGACCGTAAATAGGCACGATTCCCCACTTCGCGCGGATGATTCTCCAAGGCGCTGAAGGAAGAAGATGTCTTGGCGTTCTGGATTAAGGGCGGCGAATTCGAGGAACTTGCCAAGTTCATCCAGGACTATGAACAATCCGCGGTAAAGACCCCTGCTATAGAGCTCTTTGCCCACTGCATCGACCAACTCTATCACCATTGTATCAGCAAGCGCTTCCGGATGTCGTAAGGCCGCACGAATCCTCGAACGGCTCTCTAGACTGAGCCGTCCATCAATTTCATGATCCAATGAAGCCCCGAGCGCGCGAAGAAGCACCAATGAGATTGGTTCCCGCAAACCAGTTACGAGGACAGGCAAGAGCTTTTGGCGCTGTCCAGCTGCCAAGTGCTCGCGCTGCAAATATCGAAGGTGGTTGGGAAGCTCCCCATTCTCCCGAGCGATAAGATTGGCAAAGAGTAGGGCAAAACTGGATTTGCCAGATCCGTAATCACCGGTAATTCTCCACGCACGTTGCCCTGACGAAGGAGCGAGCCCACGGGCCAAACGAGCTACGCATGCCTCGATCTCGGGAGTAATTATGTATCCTTCAAGAGCATCCGGATCACAAAAATCTCTCTCCAACTGTGTCGATCGAAGAAAGCGGGTGCTCTTGGAGTGTAATTCACTAATAGTCATTGCTATAGGCCTATTATTCCGTGAAATAGATCGAATCCAGAAGCGATTCTGAGGAGATGCGTTTCTTCCGGATGGCCTGCTGGATATTGGCCGATTCTTCGAACGCGTAAGAGTTGGAGGTGACGTGCTTGAGCAAATCTAGATGACGGCGCACCGCTGATTCCGGCAGCTTTAGGACCTGCCCCGGACTTCCAGGACCCGCAGTAATCGCCCTAAAAGGAAGAGTATGCTCTTCCGGATAGGCATGCGTCCAAAAATCATCGAGGCAGTAGGCGAAAAGCTCGGGAGTTACGGCGGATTTGTCATCCAAATTGAACGAATAGATTGCCTCAAGTGTGTCGCCGTTTGGCGATCGCCGTTCTCCAACACGCCGCACAAGATCTAGCTCTACGAGCGGGCTATCCAGATTATCCTCCGCGACTTGTCCCTTTGGTCCACGGGTGGCGACGTAGGTGTTGATAAAGACACGGTATCCTTGCTCAATTGTGCTTTTAGACCTCAGAGAAGGACCAGCGGGGGCATTCTTCGTCAAGAATGGGATAATCTCAGATTCACTAAAATCGGCACGATGCCAATAATTCAGCATCTGGTGCCAGAAATATATGGGATGCTCCGGATTGGTCGCGATCTTCCAATGCAGGACCCACAACGTCCGGGCGTCCTCCAGAAACCGATCGTGGCCATCGTGCCCCAACAACCGCTCCCCAAACGGCGTTGTTCGATATTCACCCGCATGGTTTCTTTCAACCACCTGAGCGGATTCCGACCAAAATCTTATCGAATTAACCATGTTCTTGCCAACACCAAGGGCAACCATCGCAGTATCGTATTCATTGAACACCGTTGGGCTTCGAGCGATCTCTCGAATGACCTTCGGAAGCCATGCATAGCGGCACACGAATGTCTCATGGCCGGAATACCGGAAGTTGGGCGCACCTGCTGCCTTCACGGATTGGGATTTGGGAGAAGCGGCCACGGGGATGATTTTGGTAGTAGAAGAATACCGATCGGTCGTTCAAGTCACCGCGCCAAAACGAGAAATTGCTGAAGCAGCGCGACCAATCGCGCCAACTCGTCAGGTTTTGACTCTAGCCCTAGGCTAACCCGCACAGCTTCAGATGCCCGGCTATGACTTCCTGTCATCGCCAACAGAACGTGCGATGGCGTGATAGCGCTTTCCATGCATGCAGAACCCGATGAAACACAGATGCCGTTCGCGTCGCAATAGGTAACCAGCAAATCGCTATCAATCTCCCGAATCCCGAAATTCAGAGTATTGGGTAAGCGGGGCGAAGCGCAGCCATTACGGTAAGCTCCATGAACCGTTGCCAGCAGATTCCCTTCAAGAGCATCACGCATCCTTGAAACTTGGTCCCAGGCAGATAATGGGCGCCGATGCGCCGCCTCGCAGGCAGCCCCAAAAGCGACGATAAGGGGAACGCTTTCGGTCCCCCCGCGCCGACCCGACTCCTGTTTTCCTCCAACAATTAGCGGGTGGAAAGGCAAACCGTTCCGCACGACCAAACCACCTACACCTTTGGGCGCCCCAAGCTTGTGGCCGGACAGGGCGAGAGAATCGATTTCGAGAGCCCTAAATGAAACTGGCACTTTCCCAACCGCCTGTACGGCATCGCAATGAAAGAAGACCTTCCGCCGAGTGCAGATTTCCCCAATTTCGCGGATGGGGGAAATGACGCCAGTCTCGTTATTTGCCCACATCAGCGAGACCACCGCAGTGTCTGGACGAATGGTTTCTTCCAACTCGCGAGGGTCAATCAATCCCTCTGGCGAGGTAGAAAGGTACGTTACATCGTAGCCACGATTGGAGAGAATCTCGCAGAAATGCAGAACCGAAGAGTGTTCGACCTGAGACGTAATTATATGGCGCTTCTTTGGGTTGCTCGAAATTGCGGAATGAATCGCGGCGTTGTTCGCCTCAGTCGCGCAGCTCGTGAAGACTATTTCCGACCGTTCGGCACCGATGAACCCAGCTACTTGTTCCCTAGCAGACTCGATTGCCGTTTTTGCCCTCGCGCCAAAGCGGTACGCGCTCGAGGGATTACCCCACTCGCTTGTCAAAAACGGCATCATCGCCTCACGGGCCTCTGGAAGGACAGGCGTTGTCGAGTTGTGGTCGAGGTAGATCATCGCATCCTGAGCGTATCTTCGCATCTTGAACCGGCAAAGGAAAGAACCTTCGCGATTCTCACATATCGCCGAAACGAACGCGTCTTCGAATACGACGACCGACGTGAGACAATCAAAGCTATCCACGGCGCCCTCATCGACTGCATGCTTCGACCTGCGTATGGGTATGACGGAAGCCTATTGCGCGATCGCCTGCGGTAACAGTATGTTCCGCCTGTTTGCATCGGTCTTAGAGGACGGGTTAAACCCGCCACCGTGGCGATACTGCGGAAAAGCAAAAAGTCTGCCGTTTTCATGGCTGAGACCGCGATATTGGCACGAGGGGTAGGACAACCGTAGTCCCTGGAACGCCTGCAGCTTCCGTTTTCACAAACACGTTCTCTCCTGTCCGGCTTCACTCGGGCTGGCGAAACCCGTCGATTTCATCCTAGACAATCTGAGGCACTCCGTACCGAGATCGGATTACCCGGTCCATCGTTTGACCAGGATTGCCCGACCAAGCATAGCTTTGAGGACTCTCTTGCCTCGCCAAAATGGCGACTTGCAGATTCGGCCCAACGCCGCGCCGATCAAGATCCATTTCATTTTTCGCGACGAGACGGGCGTCCGCCAATCACATTGGTAAGTCGTTGAGCCCGTGGTAACTGTTCAAGCTCGTATCGGTCAGGGCCATGACCGATCGTTTTCTCGTCGAAGCCAAGCCGTCGTAGCTGGGTGCTAACTTCTTCCATGCTCGCACGATCTGGGTAATCTTGAGGCAGAAACCGTTCCTTGAAACAGAGGACTTGTCGATCGGGACCTGTTGAGTGATCGAATACTGTCACGAACATCCGCGGCAAGTCGATTTTGATCCGCAGCCGCAGGACCGGAAATGGCTCCCTGTCGAAGTCATCGTAGTGCTGAAATGTTAGCTTCCTGGAACGCAGATGGAATTTGATAAGATCTGCCTCTCGTGGGTTCCCAAACAGGGTGGCTCCGCATTCGACAAACACGCGCAGGGTCAAGGGCAGCTCGTCCAGAAGACTGCGATGCACCGTGTATTGCCGTTCCACAGGGTCGAACA
>Ga0182027_10011549_pt1 | contig 12476 bp, 9 predicted proteins | sample 712E1DmetaG_FD_121300 | JGI IMG/M metagenome (GOLD analysis project Ga0182027, IMG submission 121300) | Permafrost microbial communities from Stordalen Mire, Sweden - 712E1D metaG (Illumina Assembly) | ecosystem: Environmental > Terrestrial > Soil > Wetlands > Permafrost | place: Sweden...
CGTTCTTATCTCCTGTTCGTACGGTCCGGGCCGCTACGACCCCGTCTATGAAGAGCAGGGGCAGGACTACCCGCTGCCCTACGTGCGCTGGACGGAGAACCGCAACATGGAGGAATACCTCCGGTTAGTGGCCGAAGGCCGCGTGAACCTCGCGCCGCTGAAGCCGGAGATCTTTCCGGTCGAGCAGGCGCCTGAAGCCTACACATTGCTGCAGAGCCCCGGGAAGAAGCCGATGGTGGTGCTGTTGGCCTATCCCGTCGACGCTCCCGCGCCGTCGAGGGTGGTCGTGCTCGGCGGGCCTGCGGCGGCGCGAACGAGCGGCCGGATCGGAGTCGCCTGCGTTGGGGCAGGTGGTTTTGCCCAGTCGATGCACCTGCCGAATCTTCTGAAACAGAGCGACACCTACGACCTTCGGGTGGTCTGCAGCCGCACCGGATCCACCGCCCTGGCCGCCGCGAAGCAGTTTGGCGCCCCGAAGGCGACCACGGACTACGCCGAGGTCTTGCGCGATCCGGAGGTCGGGCTGGTTATCCTTTGCACCCGGCACGATCTGCACGGGCGGATGGCGCTGGAGGCCCTGCAGGCCGGCAAGCACGTGCTCTGCGAAAAGCCGCTGGCCCTGACGATGGAGGAGATCGATGCAATCGAGGCGCTCTTTACCGACGGGACGGGCCCGAAGCCGGTGCTGATGGTTGGTTTCAACCGCCGCTGGTCGCCCGCGTTTCAGGCCGTCCGGGCGGCGCTCAAGGGCCGGACGGCGCCCCTGCTGGCGCAATACACGATGAACGCCGGCTACCTGCCGCTTGATCACTGGGCGCACGGGCCCGAGGGCGGCGGACGCAATGTCGGCGAGGCCTGTCACATCTACGACCTGTTTTTCGCCCTCGCCGGCTCGGATTGCGCGGATATCCAGATGACCGGCATTCCGGCGCAAGGCCATCAGTGGGCGCGCAACGACAATTTCAGCGCCACCCTGTCGTTCGCGGACGGCTCGGTTTGCACGCTTCTTTACACGGCAATGGGGGCCAAGGCTTACCCCAAGGAGCGTCTGCAGGTTTTCAGCGAAGGCCGGGTGATCGTGCTCGACGACTACAAATCCGTGGAAGTGGTCGGGGCCAAGTCCAAGGGCTGGACCAGCCGGGTCCAGGACAAGGGGCAGGCGGCGGAACTGACTGCACTCGGGGAGATGATCCGCGCCGGGGTTCTGCCGGGTTTCGTCGAGGAACAACTCGCCGTCTCCCGCGTCACGCTCGAAACCGAGCGACGGCTCATGCACCGCGATCCCGAAACGTCCTCATGATCATCCGGCCCGGGTCCGGATTCCCCGGCAACTCGGACTTGTCTCCATGGGTGGCATGGCAGGTTCTCTGCCTTTGTCGCCAAGGGCGCGCAGGCGAAGTCCGAGAGGTTCTCGGCTTGGCGGGATTCTCAACAAAGGGGCATTTCGCCTAAATCGAGAGTTGCCAGTCGGTCCATTTTTTAATTAAACTAATCCCATCCAACCATGACTACGCAGGAACAAGTGCTTCTCGCGGTCTATTCCGCCGTCGACGAGCTCAATCAGCAACTGCCTGGCAACAGCCAGGTCGCGAAGTCTCCGGATTCGATACTTTTCGGCGATTCAGGAACTCTCGATTCGCTCAGCCTGATCAACTTCATCACCTTGGTCGAGGAGCGGGTTGAGCAACAGCTTGGGAAGTCGGTGAGCCTGATGGATGCAGACTCACTGTCGCCAAAAAACAGCCCTTTCCGGACCGTTTCGACATTGACCGAATACATCCAGCGATTGCTGGCCGGGTCAGACACGGGGAAAAGCAACAGCTGATCCGATGGCGATCTATTTTAGCCGGTTGGCCGCCTGCGGCAGTTACCTGCCGGTTCGCAGCGTCAAGAACAGCGAGCTGATCCAGTTTCCAGCTGCGGCCATTCCGCTGATTGCGGAGAAGACTGGCGTCAGGGAACGCCGTTTTGCGGCCCCCTCTGAGGTGACATCGGATCTTGGGGTAAGAGCGGCTGAGCTCTGTCTTTCCCGGGCCGGCGTGCCGGCTGAGGAAGTCGAAGGCATTATTCTCGCAACATCTTCGCCGGACCGAAGCATGCCGGCGACCGCTACCCGCGTACAGCATCTGCTGGGAGCCCGGCGGGCGTTCGCGTTTGATGTGAACGCGGTTTGTTCCGGCGCGGTCTTTGCGCTCCACCTGGCCGATGGGCTCATCAGGGCCGGCTTGAACGACAAGATCCTGGTGGTGGCCGCGGAAATATATTCCCGCATCCTGAATCCGAAGGATTTCTCGACTTATCCCTATTTCGGCGACGGCGCGGGAGCAGTCTTGCTGACCAGGAGCACCGAAGTGGAAGGGCCGCAGATCATGGCCACTGTCTTGGGGTCAGACGGCGCGGGCGCGGACTTGATCCAAGTGCCGGCGGGCGGATCGATGCTGCCCTTTGGCGAAGGGGTAAATCCGCTGCTCCGGTATTTCACGATGAATGGAAGGGCCGTCTTTGAGTTTGCAGCACGAAAGGGAGCAGAGGTGATCCAGCAGACGCTGCAAGCCGCAAAGATCGACAAGGAGAGAATCTCCCACGTTGTTGTGCATCAAGCCAACATCAACATCGTCAACCGGATCGCGGACAATTCCGGCATCCCTCGCAGCAAGTTCTTTGTCAACCTGGACCAGTTTGGCAATACCGCCGCAGCCTCGGTACTGATTGCGCTCGACGGACTGCTGGCAAAAGGGGAGACGCGCGCCGGGAGTCTGGTCTTGATCGTCGCTTTTGGCGGCGGGCTGTCCTGGGGATGCAGTCTGGTCAGGCTCTGAAAGGGCAGTGTGGTGTCATCCCGCAAACGCGGGACTGCTGCCGGCACTGCTGGCATTGATCGGCGAATGATCGCAGCGACGGCATAGACTGTGAAACCTGCGTGCCGGGAAGGATTTTGATCAATGTTGAAGCGTCTCGCAAAGAAGTTCGTTCCCAGGAGCCTTGTCGCGTACGCGAGGCAGTTTGCCGCCCGGAGGCAGAGGGCACGCGTGGCCCGTTTGCCGTCATTGAGCGAGGAAAGGTGCAAAGGCATCCTTGTCTCCCGGCTTGGCCTCCGCAGGGGCGACACAGTGTTCGTTCATAGTTCGGTCGACCGTCTAAACCTCGGTTTTCCTTTCTACGGCGTCCTATCAATCCTGCGGGAGATCGTCGGGCCCGAAGGAACGCTTCTCTTCCCTACCTACCCCCGGCTCTCTTCGTACGAGTTCCTGAAGAGCGGCGAGGTATTCGACGTCCGCAAGTCGGCTTCTTACACCGGGATACTCACCGAGGTTGCCCGGAGGCAGAAGGGTGCCGTGCGCAGCTTTTTCCCCACCAAGTCAGTCTGCGCGATCGGTGCGCAAGCGGCCCGGCTAACCGCCACCCATCAGGATTCGCCGTATCCTTATGACAGCAGCAGCCCATATTTCAAGATCATGGAATTCAAGGGCAAGATCATTGGATTTGGAGTGGGTACATGGAATCTTTCGTTCGTTCACTGCGTCGATGATTTTTTGAAGGAGGCATTCCCTGTGATGCCCTATCACAAGCACCTTTTCCGGGCGCGTTGCATCAACTACGCAGGCGAGGAGGCGATCGTCCCAACCTACGCTCACGACATGCGGAAGATGAACCACGATGTGCCACGCTTTATGAAGAACCACATTCCGTCGACGGTTTGCGGGGACATCGTTGTCGATGGGATGAATTTTTTCCGCGCCGATTCCGCGCCGCTGTTCGAGGCGATGATCGACTTTGCGCGGAAGGGAATCACGATCTACCCGGCGGAGAGTTACCGGGAACACGACACATGACGAAGCTCGGATTGATCATCAGCAATGATTGGGAGGTGTACGGCGACGGCGGTGGCGATTACTTCGAGGTGCAGCACAAACCGTTGCAGGAAATGTTGACGGTGGCCGAAGGGCATGGAGCGAAAGTGACTGTCATGGCAGAGGTGGGCCAGCAGTGGGCGCATCGAGAGCTCGGCCGCACCGCCCCGTGGGCCGCCAGGATTGCCGATGCCTGGGAGGAGATTGTGCGTGACACGGTCCGGAGGAAATCCGACGTCCAACTGCATCTCCACCCTCAGTGGATCAACGCGGCTTGCGACGGTTCCAGCTGGAGGCTGCATTTCGAGAACTGGTCGATTGCGAGCCTCCCGTCGGAGGTCATCGAGACCGTCCTGCGACGGGGAAAGGAGTATCTCGAAACGATCATCAAGCCGGTCGATCCAGACTACCAATGCGTCGCGTTCCGCGCCGGGGCCTACTGCATCGAGCCGTCGAGCAAGGTTATCCCGGCCCTGCGGAATGCCGGCATCCGCTGCGACACGTCGGTAACCAAGGGATACGCTGATCCACGGTTCTTCGACTACCGCGACGCCCATTCAAATGTTCTCCCGTGGCTGACAACCGCGGCGAGCGTCAAATACCAGGGGCAAGGGCGCGACGGGTTGCTGGAGATCCCCATCCATTCCTTCCGCTACATCGACTCAAAGGTGTTGCGCGAGCTGTTGGGCGCGGTGTTTGGCCAGGAGCGCCTCTGGCAGTGGGTTGACCGGCTGAATTTCGGAGCCACAGCCAGGAAGGCCGACCGGGAATGGAGGAAGGAGCGGAATCGCGTGGTCGGCGCGCGGTACCCGACAAGCCATCGACCGCTCCGAGGCTCTTCGACGGTCGTCAAGAGGAGCATCATGTCCCCCGCGTGGCTCGCCTCGGCATGCTTGTCGTGGCAGATGCGGCTCGATTACGACTACACCACTCCAGGCCGTTTTGTGGAAGCCCTGCACCGGGTCATCGAACAATGTGAAAGCGCTGGCGGGGACGCGATCATTCCGGTGATGTCATCCGGGCATGTGAAATCCATGCACAATTGCCAGAATCTCGACCGGATACTGTCGTCTGTCGACCGTGAGTTCGAAGATCAGGTGACGTACTGGACGCTTCGCGAGGCGGTGGATGATTGGTGGCCGAGGCTGCACGCGACAAATTGATGCCGGCTTCCCGACGAGTTCGCCCCGGCAGGCCGGCGCGACGGCCTGGGAACCGCGGCAGGCGACGAAGGTTCCTTTCGTGATGGGTTCGATGCATCTCAGGGTAGTCTATCAAATCTGGATATGTGTGGCATTGCTGGATTCTTGTCCTTTTCTCCCCAAGCGCGGCTAGACCGCGACGTGCTCGTGCGCATGCGCGACACGATGGTGCATCGCGGGCCCGATGGAGGCGGCCTGTGGTTGTCGGCTGACGGCGATGTCGGGCTGGCCCACCGGCGCCTGTCGATCATCGATCTGGCGGCGTCAGCGGACCAGCCGATGGGCTCGGATGACGGCCGGGTGCAGCTGGTCTTCAACGGAGAGATTTACAACCATGCCGAGATCCGGCGGGAACTGATCGCGCTGGGCGTCACAGGGTGGCGCACCGACCACAGCGACACGGAGATGCTGTTGCGGGCCTACCTGCAATGGGGCATCGCCTGCCTGGAGCGCTTTCGCGGAATGTTTGGATTTGCGCTCTGGGACGGGCGGACCCGCGAGCTATGGCTGGTGCGCGACCGCCGGGGCATCAAGCCGGTGTACTGGTCGCTTCACGGGGGCCGCCTCACGTTTGCCAGCGAGATCAAGGCTTTGCTGCAGGCGCCCGGGCAGCCGAGGGAGGTCGATCATCAGGCGCTCTACCATTACCTTTCATTTCTGACCACGCCGGCGCCACAGACGTTGTTCCGAGGCATTCGCAAGCTGCCTGCCGGCGGACTGCTGCGAGTGACCCCCGATGGCCGGACGGAGGAACGGCAATGGTATGAATTGCTGGATCGCGTGCAGCCTGTTCCGGAGCAAACCGAGAATGAAGTCGCCAGGCGGCTGCTGGCCGAGCTGCGTGAGGCGGTGAAGCTGCGCAAGGTGAGCGACGTGCCGGTCGGGGTGTTTCTTTCCGGCGGCATCGATTCCAGCACGAACGCCGCGTTGTTCGCCGAGGGGGAATCCGGGCGGATCAAGACGTTCTGCATCGGGTACCAGGGCAGTGAAACGTACACGAATGAGACCGGCTACGCCCGGATGATGGCCGACCGTGTGGGGGCTGAACACCACGAACTCCTCCTGACCGTTGACGATCTGATAGAATTCATTCCGCGCATGATCGAGTTGCAGGACGAACCGATCGCGGATCCGGTGTGTGTGCCGATCTACTATGTGTCCAAGCTGGCGCGCGATAACGGGATCATCGTGGCGCAGGTCGGGGAGGGCAGCGACGAACTGTTCTGCGGCTACACCCATTGGCGAACCTACAATCGCCTCGCCTGGTGGAACGACCTGCCGGTTCCGCGGTTTGGCAAACGGCTCGGACTGGCTATCGGCCGGGCTTGGGGCAAGGAGCACAGCCTGCAGTACGAGTTGTTGCGCCGCGGTGCGGCCGGGGAGCCGGTGTTCTGGTCGGGCGCCGATGCCTTTCGCGAGACGGAAAAGCAGGCGCTGCTCGGACCTGCCTTGTTGGAAGAACTGCGCGGCTATTCCTCGTGGGAAGCGCTCCGGCCTTTGCATGAGCGGTTCCGGCATTCGGGAATCGAGCATTCGCATTTGAACTGGATGACCTACGCCGATCTCTCGCTCCGCCTGCCGGAGTTGCTGTTGATGCGCGTGGACAAGATGAGCATGGGCGTGAGTCTGGAGGGTCGCGTGCCTTTCCTCGACCACCAGTTTGTCGAGTATGCCATGGGCATCCCGACGGCGATGAAGCTCTCGGGTGGCGAGTCGAAGCACATGCTCAAACTGGCCGTGCGCGGCCTCATCCCCGACGAGATCATCGACCGGCCCAAGCAGGGATTCGGCGTGCCCGTTCACGAGTGGTTTGCCGGCCGGCTTGGGGCCGAGATCAGGACGAGTGTCAGCCGTTTTGTGCGCGAGACCGGGTTCCTGGACGCCGCCGCCGTGGACGTTGTGTTGCGCAAGGGTCGTGGCGAAGACGCATGGTTTCTCTACAACCTGTCCGAGTGGTGGGCCCGGTACATCGCCGGGCACTGATCATGGCCAGCCCTACCGGACTTCGCCGCATTGTGACGCAGGGTGCGTCGGTCGCCCTCACGCGTTTTGCTCTGATTGGCGCATCGTTGGCCAGCTCGATCATCGTGGCGCGTGCGCTGCCTGTGGCCGAACGTGGGAAACTCGGGTTGTTGATGGCGGTGTCAGGGCTTGCCGTCCAGTTTGGCAACCTCGGTTTGCCGATGGCCAACACTTACATTGTCGCCCGCCAGCCGCAGTTGCTGACCGCACTGGTTGCGAACACCATCCGCAGCTTCCTTGCCATAACCGTGGCGCTGGCGCTGTTCTGTGCGGTGGGGCTTCATGTGATTCCTGCCTGGTCTTCGCTCGCCGGCGCCGCGGGCTTCATGGTATGGCTCGTGGCCGTCGCGGGGCTGGCCCAACTTCTCGTGCAGAATCTCCTGATGGGGCAGTTTCGCTTTACGGCCAGCAACATCCTCGAGATGGTCGGCCGACTGGGCACGATTACCGGCATGCTGATCTGGTGGTTGTTCGGCGGCGCGACAGCGGTATGGTTCGCTGGCGTCACCGCTCTGTTTGCAGTTGTGGCGGCTGCCTGGGGACTCCGCGCGGTGGGAATCCGACTGACGCTGGGAGAGTGGAGCCGGCCTTTGTTGCGGCATCAATTGCAGATCGGCGGCCGCGCCTATCTGGCATGTCTTGCCTCGTTTGCGCTCTGTCGCCTGCCGTTATATGCAGTGGCGTCCCGCGGCGGGCTCGACGGGCTCGCCTTTTACACACAGGCATTAAGCATTGCCGATGCGATGCTGGTCGTCCCAATCGCGCTTGGGACGGTTTTGTTCCCCAATCTCGCCTCAACCCGGGAAGCCGGCACACGGATTCGTTCGACCCTGCGGATCGCGGGATTCACAGCGGGCATGATGCTCCTGGCGGTTGCCGCCGCCGCCCGGCTGGGGCCGGTCTTGATCCCTCTGGTCTATGGACGGGCGTACGCTGCGAGCATGCCGGTTCTGCTGAGCATGCTGCCGGGAATCGTCGCCCTGGGCGTGTGCAGCGTGATGCAGAACGCCCTCAGCGCCAACGGCTATCCATGGGCTGCCGTCGCCTCTCCGATCATGGGCGTCGCTGCGGTGAGCATCGGTCTTCAGGTGACGACCACGGTGGTCGGCTGCGGATCGGCGTATAGCATTGGAGCCGTGGTGATGCTGGCGTGCAGTTCGCTTGGCTGGTGGTTGCACCGGAACGATTGGACCGAAATCGGCGCCGTTCCGGCCAGCCCGGCCGCCCTACCCGAATCATGACGAATCCCGACTTGAACACGCTGGTGCTCGCGTTTCATCCACTCTCGTCTTCCTACCGGAGGATGCTGGAAGACAGGTTAGGGGCAAGATTGTCTTTTTGTCTCGTTGCCGATCTTCGAGATGCTGGAATCGGCAGTCTCGCGCGCCGCCTGCTGCATAGTCACTGCCGCCGCATTGTCATTCCTTACGAGGTGCCGGAGGCGCAGTGCGTTCTCTCGCTCGTTCAATTGCTTGCCGCAGCGCACAGGCTTCCCAAAGTGGAAGTCTGTGACGCCGCAGGGAACCTCAGAAGGGTGCGGCTGCACGAGATTGTGACAGGAGGGCTCGGGCTTGCGCTGGCGTCACTGGATGGCGTGTGGGCGCGCCACCGCTCACGCCGCGGCGTCGGGCAGGCATTGCAAAGGCCGCGCGGGAGCCATCCTTTGGCGAGGGAAGCGCAGCGCGTTCTCTACCTGAACAACATGCTCTGGTTCGGCCTGCGGGCGGGCGGCAGCATTGGGCATGTGGCGGGAGTGATCAACGGTCTGGTCGAGTTGGGGCATCAGGTGCGGTTTGTTGCTCCAATGCCCCATGAGCACCTGGCTCCTGCAGTGAGAACGAACAAGGTGACGCTGTTCAGCCATTTCGCGCTTCCGCCGGTGGCGAATTGGTTCCGCCTGCAGACACGGGCTGTGCGCGTCGCCATGGAAGCGGCGCGGGAGTTCAAGCCCACGTTTGTCTATCAGAGGCTGACAGGCGGTGACTGGAGCGGCGCCGAAGTGGCTGACGCCCTCGGTATTCCTCTAGTGGCGGAATACAACGGCTCCGAGTTGTGGATGTCCAAGAATTGGGGAAGAAAAGTCCGCTGCGCCGCGGAAATACAGATGGCGGAAGAGGCCATGTTGAAGCGGGCGGATCTCGTTTTTACTGTCTCCCAGCCGTTATGCGACGAGTTGTTGGCTCGCGATGTCGCCCCCGGTCGCGTTGCCTGGTATCCGAATTGCGTCGATCCAGCGATCTACAACCCTGAAGCCATCCCGGAGGCAGTCCGGACCGCGACGCGGGGTCAGCTCGGGGCGGAAACCAACGATTTCGTCTTTCTGTTCCTGGGCACATTCGGCCTCTGGCATGGTGCGGAGGTGTTCGCCCGGGCCGCGGCCCTGCTGGCCCGCGACTCGGAGTGGATGCGTCGCACACGGGTGAGATTCGCCTTTGTCGGCGATGGCAAGACCCGGCCACAATGCCAGGAGATCATCCATGCCTCGCCGGCCGCCGCGCGGACAGAGTTCACCGGCCTGGTGGCGCAGCACGAGGCGCCGCGTTTCCTCGCTGCGGCCGATGCGTTTGTTTCTCCACACGTGCCAAATGCGGATGGCTCCAGGTTCTTCGGTTCGCCAACGAAGCTTTTCGAGTACATGGCCATGACGCGGCCAATCGTGGCGTCGGCGCTCGACCAGATTGCCGACGTGCTTGAAGACGGGCGCACCGCGGTGCTGGTCAAACCCGGCGACGTCGAGGCGCTGGCCGCCGGTCTTCGGCGTGTCGTGGAGGACCGGACTCTCGGCGCGCGCCTCGGTGCGGCTGCCCGGGCAGAGGTGTTGGCCAAATACACCTGGAGCCGGCATGTGAGCGTGATGCTCGATGCGCTGGAGCGCGCCTGCGTGACCGACGCGCGAAAAGGCGGGGAATGAACGGCCATCTGCGCAACCGTCTCCGCAAGATTCGCCGTGTTGGGCTGGCGGCCGCCGCGCGGCTGGCCGGGGACCGTGCCCGACGGAGCGTCGCCGGCTCCATTCGGCGGAGCGCAGCACTGCTTCATCCAACCGGACTCCAGACCTGGCCTCGCGAACCGCCGCCTCGGCGTTTGGTGCCGCTGCTGTCATTGCCCCAGGATGGAGCTGAAGCCGCGTGGTGCGCCCATGTCTTCGACTTGCTGGGCAGCGGTCCGCAAGCATTGCAGCTCAAGCTGGCAGATCCGCTCTCCGATCTGCCGCTCCCGTGGCATGTTCGGTCCAGTTTGCTCAGGTCGATGCTTCCCGCCGGCTACCGGCTGATCGACTGGCAGGTCGACGCGAAAAGCGGATACCGTTGGTCAGCCCGGCAGTGGTCCAGGGCAATTGAATATGGCAACCAACCGGGAATTGAGATCAAATGGCCATGGGAGTTGTCGCGTTTACAGCACCTTCCTCCGCTAGCTGCCCGGCTGCAGACGGCAGCCGTTGCTGCGCGTGTGCGGATGGAAAGCGAGATTCGCTCGCAGATCATCGACTTCGTCATGCAGAATCCGCCCGGTTTTGGCGTGAACTGGGTGTGCCCGATGGATGCCGGTATCCGGGCGGCAAATCTCTCGCTTGCGGTGGATCTGGCGCGCGCAGCAGGGGCCCAATTCGATGAACCCTTTCTTTCACTGGTCAGCGCCACCCTCCGTGATCATGGCCGGTTTCTGACACGCAACCTCGAGTGGGGAGCAATCCGTTCGAATCATTATTTGGCGGACGTGGTCGGTCTGCTTTTCGTTGCGGCTTATCTGCCGGCCGACCGGGAGGCGGCGGGCTGGCTGGCATTCGCCGGGCGGGAGACGGCGCTGCAATTGCGCCAGCAGTTTCATCCCGACGGAACCAACTTCGAGGCCAGCACCTGTTATCACCGGCTATCGGCTGAGATGGTGGTTTACGGGGTGGCGCTCATGCTGTACCTGGCCAGGGAACGAACGGGGGCTGCGACCGGCTGGTGGGCGGGTTCTGCGCCGCGGTTCCACCCGCATCCGCCGGCGCCGGCGCTGCCGTCGATGGAATCCGTGGCTGGCGTCCGGGTGCCGTTCGATCAGTCGGACTTGCGCCGGCTGGCCGGGATGGGGCGGTTCACGCAGTCGCTGTTGCGGCGTGACGGCTCCATTCCGATCATTGGCGACGATGACAGCGGCCGCTTCGTGCGGCTGGGCTGCGGGGTTGTTCCTTATGCCGATCTACTGAGCCATGAGCATCTTCCGGCGGCAGTGGCGGCGCTTTTTGCCGGCGCGTCTTCGGGCGGAGGCGACACGCCCGAGTCCGCGTGGCTTCGGGAGTGGGTGGGGCAGGCGGCGCTGCCCCGGCCGCCGGATCTGCTGCCGGCGGACGCACCGTTTCTGGCGTTTCCGCATTTTGGCTTGTACGTCTGGAATCGCGGGCGTTTCCGAGTGACGCTTCGCTGTGGTCCGGTGGGGCAGAACGGCAATGGAGGTCACGCCCATTCCGATCAATTGGCGATCACACTTGATGTGGACGGGAGGGCGGTCGTAATTGATCCGGGTACCGGCGTCTACACACCCGATCCAGACACAAGAAACCGTTTTCGGTCGGCTGCTGCACACAGCACGATTGTCGCTCCCGGTCGCGAGCCGAACAGATGGCTGCCCGGCCGATCGGGGTTGTTTGCGATGAATGACATGTCCCGGGCATGGATGCTTCGTTCAAGCCCCGATGAGGCGGAAGCCGAACACGAGGGCTTCGGTGTCAAGGTCCGGCGCAACGTGCGCGTACGCGAGACGGCGGTTGAGATTCACGATTTGATTCCCGCCGCGTTGGAAGGGGCGTTCGGGCAGTTCGTGCTGGCGCCAGGCATCAGACTTTCGTCTGAGGGCGAGATCTGCCGGCTCATGCTTAACGAAGGCGATGGATCGCTTGCCCTGCACGCTGCCGGCGGCCGACTTTGGTCAGGTACGTCGGTCGCCAGCACCCATTACGGATCGGTCGGCAATTCTCTGAGGGTCTGCGTCCAGAATTCAACGGCACGGTTCTGCTGGGAGTCTGAATAATGTGCGGTTTTCGAAGGTATGTTTGCAACCGTGAAGGCTTGCACTTGGGTCCGGATAGGCAAAACATCGCCATTCATCTGCAAGAGACCGATGGCTGTCAGCGGATGATTCTTACAGTGAAGAATTCGCGGCATCAAAACGCGGTTTTGGCCTTCGTGGCCTGTGTTGCGGCAACACTCTTCTCTGGCCTCCCGGATTTGTCGGCTTCCCCGCCTTCAATCGCCACGCTGACGGCGCCGGCAGACGGCGCGACCAACGTGGCATCCTCCTGTACGTTTCAGTGGACAGGCGTGGCCGCGGCCCAAGCCTACTATCTCTGGGTGGGCACGAGTTCCGGGGCTGAGGACGTTGTCAACAGTCGTGAGCTCCCGGCCAGCAGCACTTCCTA
>Ga0182027_10011550_pt1 | contig 12474 bp, 5 predicted proteins | sample 712E1DmetaG_FD_121300 | JGI IMG/M metagenome (GOLD analysis project Ga0182027, IMG submission 121300) | Permafrost microbial communities from Stordalen Mire, Sweden - 712E1D metaG (Illumina Assembly) | ecosystem: Environmental > Terrestrial > Soil > Wetlands > Permafrost | place: Sweden...
GAACCCGCCGCTCAAAGGCGCGCTGCCGCAAAACTTCTACGCCACACTTGGCACGCGTAAAGAACAGATGAAAGGGCTTATCGACGAAATAAATAAGATTGACGAGAGTCGCTTTCATGATAAAGATCTTATTGGGCGCGTCTATGAATACTTCCTTCGGGTGTTTGCGATTGATGCGGGGCAGGGCGCTGAAAAGGGCGAGTTCTATACTCCCGCCAGCATAGTCCAGCTCATCGCGGAATTAATCGAGCCTTATGATGGCGTGGTTTATGACCCCTGCTGCGGTTCGGGCGGTATGTTCGTGCAGTCGATCGAATTTGTAAAGCGTCACAACGGAAATCGTAATAAAATATCCGTCGTCGGGCAGGAGTCCAACCCTGACACATGGCGCCTTGCAAAAATGAACCTCGCCATTCGCGGTATTTCTAATAACCTTGGTGACCGCGCCACTTCTACATTTACAGATGACCGTCATAAGGATGACAAAGTCGACTTCGTTATGGCCAATCCTCCGTTCAACCTTAAAAACTGGCGCAGGGCTGATGAGCTCACCGATGATTACCGCTGGAAAGGATATGATGTTCCGCCAGTGTCCAACGCGAACTACGCCTGGATTCTACATATGCTCTCGAAGCTTGATGTGACAAACGGCATTGCGGGATTCCTACTTGCCAACGGAGCGTTAAATGCCGACGGTGAAGAATTCAAAATCCGTAAACAACTCATCGAGAACGACAAAGTGGAAGCGATTATCGTTCTGCCACGTGAAATGTTCTATTCCACCGATATTTCCGTGACGTTGTGGATCGTCAATAACAATAAACAGGCGCGCACCATCAACGGCCGCAATCTGCGGGATAGGCGCAATGAAGTACTGTTTGTTGACCTGCGACGGTGGGACACAAACGTTTATGAAAAAAAGTACGTTATGTTCGATGAGGATCAGATCGCTACGATCAAGAAGATTTACACTGATTGGCAGACTGGCACCGGTTATACCGATGTGCCGGAGCTATGCAAATCAGCTTCATTTGAAGACCTCCGCGCCAAGGACTTTTCCCTTGCGCCAAGCAAGTATATCGAGTTTATCGATCATGATCTGGAAATCGACTATACCGCTGAGATGGTGCGTATTCAAGGAGAAATGCGCGAAGTGCTGAAAGTGGAGAAGCAGTCCCAAGCTAAACTCGAGGTTGCATTCAGAGGCATTGGTTATGGGATTGACTAAATATCGCATAGGCGAGTTAATCGAACAAACATTTAAAACAAACTCTGACCTGCAATTCGGTGAGGAAGATGTTCGTGGTATGACAATCACCAAACAGATCATACCGACGAAGGCAAATGTTGTCGGAACTGAGTTGAATAGATTTCTCATTGTAAACCCTGACGAGTTTGTTTGTAATCCACGAACACACGGTAAAAAAATAGGACTTGGTTATAACGATACCGATGATTCCTTTATCATCAGCTGGAACAATACGGCTTTCCGTATCAAGCCGAACGGCGAAGAACGGATTTTATCTAAATATTTGTATATGCACTTTAACCGGGCTGAATGGGACAGGGAGGCGTGCTATCGTTCATGGGGAAGTTCAACCGAGGTTTTTTCGTGGGATGCTCTATGCGAAATGGAACTCGAACTTCCACCCCTGCCTATCCAGCAGAAGTTTGTGGATGTGTATAAAGCAATGCTGGCCAACCAAATAGCCTATGAACATGGGTTGGATGACCTTAAGTTAACCTGCGATGCTTATATTGATGAACTTCGCCGCAATTTACCACATACAACGATTGGTGAATATATCGAACAACGTGATGAGCGTAATAAACTCGGTTTCGGCGCGGATGCTGTACGCGGGCTTGCGACTAGCAAAGAAATAATTGCTACAAAAGCAGACCTGGAGGGAGTCGGGCTGAGCAACTACAAAGTTATGCGGCCTAACTACATTGCTTTTGTCTCTGACACTTCACGTCGCGGAGACAAAATCTCACTTGCGATGAACAATACAGACAAGATATTTTTGGTTTCTTCAATTTCAACAGTGTTCAGCACGAACGCTGAGAAGATATTGCCGTCGTATCTTATGATGTTCTTCAGCCGATCCGAATTTGACCGTTATACACGGTTTCACTCATGGGGAAGCGCTCGAGAGACTTTCGGGTGGGAGGATATGCAAGAAGTAAAAATTCCAATTCCCGACATCAAGGTGCAACGGGCCATTGTGGACATCTACAATGCGCTTTTAACCCGCAGGGAAATCAATGAGAAACTCAAGGCACAGATAAAGGATATTTGCCCAATTCTGATTAAGGGCTCATTAGAGGAAGCAAAAAGCGCATAAATGGAAGGGGAAAGCGGCATGGAGCTTAATTTCGTAAAGGGCCAATTCGCTGAAGAGCAGCTAGAAAACGCAATTATTGAGCTGTTCAACGTAATGGAAGGATATGCCCACATCCACGGAGAAACCATCCACCGCAAATTTGAGAATATCCTACTTGAGGATGATTTGCGGGCTTTCCTCTCGAATCAATATGCAGATTTGACCGAAACCGAAATAGCAAAGACTATCAGCTGCTTGAAGAACATCCCCTCCTCCCCTCTGTATATCTGCAACCGGGAGGCGTTTTGGCTTGTCAACGAAGGCTTCGACCTCCAGCGTGATGATCCCGGCAAAATCGCACTGCACGTCAACTATATTGATTTCGAGACACCTAAGAACAACAGTTTTAAGGTTATAAATCAATATTCCGTCCAAGGAGAACGTCTGCGCCGCCCCGATATGTTGCTTTTTATTAATGGTATCCCCGTGGCAATCTTCGAGTTCAAAACGGCAATCGAGGATGACAAGACCATCTACGATGCTTGGGAACAGATACATATCCGTTATTGTCGCGATATTCCGAAGCTGATGAAGTATTGCTTCCTCACGGTCATCAGTGATGGTGCCAATACCAAAATGGGCAGCATCTTTACCCCATACGAGTATTACTACGCCTGGAACAAGGCGAACGACGACGAGAAAGTGTCCAACGGGATCAGCTCGCTGTTCACGATGATCAAGGGCGCCTTTGCCATGGACCGTGTGACGGCGATACTCCGCGACTTCGTTTGCTACCCCGATGACAGCAAGACCGACACCGCGATTGTTACCCGATATCCACAGTTTTTTGCCGCGAATAAAATGCTCGCGAATATCAAGATTCATTTGAAGCCGGTTGGCGACGGAAAGGGCGGTACCTACTTCGGAGCGACTGGTTGTGGGAAAACTTACACGATGCTCTTTCTATCGCGCCTGCTTATTCTCCGTGAGCGGGAAGCATTCAATAATCCGACAATTGTCATTATCACCGACCGCGAGGATTTGGATACGCAGACTTCCGAGTTGTTTGTGGCCTCGAAGCGCTATTTACATGAAAATGATGTGAGAAGTATTGAAACCCGCAAAGATTTACAAGATACATTAAATGGTAAGCCCAGTGGCGGCGTTTATATCACTACAATTCAGAAATTCTGCGAGTCTACTGGATTGCTTTCCGGGCGCAGCAACATTATATGCATTTCAGATGAGGCACATAGGACACAGACAAACACAGGCGCGAAACTCAAGAAAACCGATCAAGGCGTGTTTACCACGTTCGGTTTTGCGAAATACCTGCGTGATTCTTTCCCCAACGCGACGTACTGCGGTTTCACCGGAACGCCGATTGATGAAACCATAGCAGTCTTCGGCCCTGTGGTGGACAGTTATACGATGAAAGAGTCCAGCGACGACGGCATCACAGTGCGCATTGCTTATGAGCCTCGGCTAGCCCGTGTCATACTCTCAGAAGAGCAGGCAAAGGAAATACAGAAATACTACGACAAATGCACCGAGGAGGGTGCCAACCCTGAGCAAGTTGAAGAGAGCAAACGCGCTATGAGCAAAATGAAGCACGTCCTCGGCCATCCCGACCGGTTGAAGAGATTGGCGGCGGATATCGTTACCCATTATGAGGCATTATGTTCTGAAAAGCCTAAGATCGTTCAAAAGGCGATGATCGTGTGCGCGGACAGAATGCTAGCATTCCGGGTGTTGAAGGAAATAACCGCGATACGTCCCCAGTGGGATATACCGCGTAAAGCAGAAAACGAATCAGAACTCACTGAAGAGCAACTAGGTAAACTGATACCGCTTGAGAAAATTAAACTGGTTGCAACGCAAGGTGATAACGACGAAAAAGAGTTGTATGACTTGTGCGATACCAAAGAATATCGCCAGAAGCTGGACAAGCAGTTTAAGAACAATGACTCGAATTTCAAAATCGCCGTCGTAGTGGACATGTGGATTACGGGCTTCGACGTACCGTCCCTTGCGGTAATGTACATCGATAAACCGCTCCAGAAGCATACGCTGATTCAGACGATTTCCCGTGTTAACCGGGTATTTGAAGGAAAAGACAAAGGCTTAGTGGTCGACTATATCGGCATCAAGGAAGATATGCTCGAAGCGATCAAAAAATACGGAAGTCCCCAGGAAAGCCCGATTGATGAGATTGCGATTTCGCTCTCGGTTTTGCGTAACCATCTGGCGCTAATAGACGAGTTGTTGCATGGCTTCAAGGCCAATAAGTTCTTCACCGGCAATCCTTTGGAGCGTTTGGTTTGTCTCGATGCGGCCGCTGAATATGTGCAAACCAGCAAAGAAATGGAAACACGTTTTATGGGTCTGTCGCGCAAGTTGAAAGCCGCGTATGAGATTTGCTTCCCCTCTGGTGAGTTGATGGACCTGGAGGTCACGAAGGCCCAGTTTTACCTCACAATCCGCTCCATTATCTATAAGCAGACGAAGGGCGATGCTCCGGATGAGGAAGTGATGAACCGCGTCGTGGAGAAAATGGTGCAGGAAGCTATCACCTGCACCGGTATCGAGAACATCGTCAACTCCGATAAGCCCGAGGATTTATTCGGGGATGAATTTCTGAAGCAGATGGACAAGATCAATCTCCCAATTACGAAATTCGATGCCCTACTCAAGTTGCTTAGGAAAGCCGTTTCCGGTTATGGTCATATTAATAAGGTCAAAGCGATCATCTTCAACGAACGCTTGCAACGGATTGTCGAAACCTATAACAACCGTGATAAACTTGTTTTCACTAGTGAAGTGGTATCAGATTTCGTAAATGGACTTTCTGATGAATTATTGAAGATATTTGCCGACCTCCAAGCGGATAAAAAGTCATTTGAAAAGCTGGGTATCACCTACGAGGAAAAGGCGTTTTATGACATTCTGGTAAAGGTGCGCGATGAACACAAATTTAAGTACGAAGACGAAAAATGTATCTCACTCGCGAAGAAAATTAAAGAATTGGTCGATGATAAATCGCAATTCGCCGACTGGTCATCCCGCGACGATATCAAAAACCAGCTAAATATGGATTTAACTGTTTTACTTTATAAAAACGGCTACCCGCCCGAATGGGATGAAGAAGTGTTTGAACAGGTTATGGAGCAGGCCGAGAATTTTAAGAAGTATGCTGATTGAAATTGGACGGATGGCCTATTAAGCAACATACGGATGGAGAAACATGAAGGAATTAGGCGATGATTTTAAGGAACCAACATTTCTGTTAAAGTTGGGATTTACTTGTAAAGAAGAAGATTCGACTGACAACCAGCGGATGGTACGATTTAGTAGAAATTTCCAGTCGGACAAATCTCCCTTCAAGTTCATCGTCCTACTTGAGTACGAGCTGTCGATAAGTGATGATCCTTCATTCGATGCTGAGAATTTCAGTTATGAATTCGAAGTAGCCTATCTTCTTGTTGTAGACCGGCATATGGAAGAAGATGATTATCATGGAGAGACCTATTATGATGAGAACTCCGAGAAACCTAATTTCATTGGTAAAACTAAGCTAAACATCCAAACCCGTTCTGAATTACGTTCATTCATTAAAGCCCTTTCGTCTACAGATCAACAATAAGATGTTTGATTTGATTAAACGATTTGACACAGACCAAAATCTTCCAAAGAATAAAAAGGACAAATCTGAACATGAGTTTAACACGATTTAGGAGAAAAAGATGAATTACTACTTTAATGAATTGGATCCTAACAAGTTTCAACGTTTAATAAATGCGATTTTAGTAGCAAGGTTTGGTGAAGATATCCGTATCACTCCCATGTATGGAAAGGATGGAGGAAAGGACGGAGAAACTGCGCCTGGTAATCCTTATTTCGAATTCGAAGTCGGTGAAAATGATCGACCTCCAAATCTGATGAATCCACCTCGGAAAGGTCGGTACCTTTTCCAAGTCAAATACCATCAAACTACCGACAGGCGTATTTCAGATGTAAGACAATCAGTAATAAATGAGTTTAAGGAGGAATGGACCCGTAATGTTCTTCCTCGTAAGGGAAACAAACGGCCCAACTATTTCATCCTTGTAACCAATGTCCCATCAAGCGGAGATGCATTTGACAAAATTGATGTAATGCGCAACTCTATCATGGGTCCTCAAAATATATTAACGGATGTGTGGTGGGAAGAAAGCATAACTGCCTATTTAGACCAAATCCCATCAATATGGCAAGCTTTTCCAGAAATGTTCGCTGGCCGTATGATACCAATTCTCGGAAGTGTAGTTGGCGGCAATGCTGGTGGATTGCCTAGGACATTAAGGATGGCTATTGACTGCCAATATGAGCAGGATAAAAAAGTCAAATTTCGGCAGATTCAACTGGAGCAGAATTTATCTAAATTATTTGTTGATTTGGACATAGAATTTTTCCCCGAAGCGCAAAGGGAGGCTCTAATTAATAGATCTCATGCGAGTGCCTTCCCCGATAGATTCATCCAGCGAGAATCGAGATTTAGAGAATACCGAGAAGGATTGAGTGCTCTCAGCACATTACTGGATTCTTCTAATCGAAGAATGCTTTTTGAGGGGGGGCCTGGTCAAGGTAAGTCTACAATTACCCAAATGGCCGCACAAATCTACCGTCAGCAAATATTAGGTAAATCTGATTTGGATCCCGAAAATAGATGGACTCTACCTGAAAAGATTTATTTGCCATTCCGTGTGGAATTTCGAATGTTGGCTGATTGGTTAACGTCCAACAAGGAAGGAAGCATTGAACAATATCTTGCTATGGTCATCGCCCGTGATTCAGGCGGCGCCGAAATAAAGGTTGAAGATATACACACTGTGTTTGAAAAATCACCGGTCATTCTTATATTCGATGGTTTAGACGAAGTCGGGAATGATGACCTAAGAGACGTTGTACTAAAAAAGATTACTGAAGCTATTACTCGTTTCGAAGATAATTTGAAGACTGATTTGCGTGTAGTTATCACATCCCGCCCCCCAGCGATCGCTGGTCGTAGAAAAAGTTTACCTCTGTTCGAACAGTTTATGATTGCCCCTATGGTCCAAGACAGAATCGAAGAATATGTGGCTAGGTGGCTCTCCGTTCAAATTCAGGAGGATAGTGAGAGAGTCCGCATTCTTACTTCTTTTAATCGTCGAAAATACGAGCCTCATGTGCATGCTTTGGCGCGAAATCCGATGCAGTTGTCCGTATTACTTCAATTTATCCAATTGAAAGGTGAAGCTTTTCCAGATAGACGAGCTGATCTTTATCACGATTATTTCCAAATAGTGATTGATCGAGATGTTGAAAAAAGTGCGGAGTTGCGAGAAAACCGCGATATAATTGAATCCCTTCATGGATTTCTCGGATATATAATTCATGCATTAACGGAAATGAGCGAAGCTGACAGGTCGCTTGAACGAAACCGTTTAATTAGCATGGTAGAACAATGGTTGACATTACGAGGGGGTAAAGCTACGATGGCCCAGCAGTTTTTCAAACTGGGCGAAGAACGTTTTGGTCTTATTATTGCATCCAAAGGCGAAGGACAGGAAACCAGATATGGTTTCGAGGTTCAACCCATTCAAGAATACTTCGCTGGTGCATTTATCAGCAACCAAATATCGGAAAATTTAACCCATGAATATTTTGAGGAAATGATTCGTCGGCCGTATTGGAACGAGGTTGCCCTATTTCTAGCAGGTTTACAAAGACAAAACGAAAAAGCAGATTTGATTGTTAGGGCGAGAAAATTGGACCTAGATCCTAAACTTGGATGGCGACAAGACGGAAGATCCATGGTCCTGCAATTGCTAAAGGAAGGAGTTTTTTCAGAACCGGGATATGTGTTCTCGGAAGCTCTTGATTACGTACTAGATTTACTCGATTCCAAGTTGTTGTCTATTCAGTGTGAACCAGATGATTTGCTTCCTTCTTTGGGAAAACTTGTAAGTCAAAGTCGTTTGGAAAGACATCAAATACGGATATTAAAAATGTTAAAGGAGAATAATTCTTGCGATGATTCCTATGTTATGAGAAGGTTGTATCGAATAGCTTCTCACCTGTTAACGATTTCAGATTTATATAAAACTAATATGGATTATCGCGGAAATAACCCTGCTTTGGTTGCTGAGGTGCGTCTAGGTTGGCCGTATCGTTTGGTAGATGAAACAGGAGTGGGACTTTACATCGAACAAATTACATCGGACCGTATGTTTTGGGAGGGGGTGTCCGACTCTACATGGGCGGAGATTTGGTGGAAGGAATCCTGTCGATCCGGAGTTGTACTCAATTTAAATGTCCCATTAGGTGTTCATGGTCATCTTCTTGAACAATTTGCTTTCGGGCCGCAAATTAATTCTATGGCACAACATGATTCCTATCGCTTCGTGACACCGAAGTCGAAATTGGCAATTTGGAAGCTCGTGCGCTATCAACAAATGATTTCCGTTATCGGTTTGTTGAAATATGGATTTGAATCTGAATTCTCAAATGGAAAACTTATTAGAGACCAGTTTGCTCTAGTGATTGGTGAAGAGCTTGATTTAGAATATGATGGTTTAGGCGAATGCACGGATATTGTAAAAGATATTATCCAATGTTCGTACCAACTTATTATCGCATTTGCGAAAAATAACAATGAAGATAAAGAACCCGTAATTAACTATTTAAATGCGATAAATAAATATCTCCAACGCCCTGGGCTTAAGGGATGGATTGCCTGTCGATGTGCAAGGAATATTATTGAGGGTTTAATTATGCGAGATCCCCGTATTCTTGCCAGTCTCGAGGAGTCTATTAAAACTGAATTGTTCTCGCTTGCTGATAGACTTAAAGCATTTTACGAAAATACCAATTCAGGCCCAACGGGGTTAAAACAACCTGCAATGTCAACGAACAAATTTATCAATGAATTATCTCATCAACATTTTATGTTTCGGCCTGTGTATCGTGAATTTGAATCGGAACGATACACGAATGATTATTTTGGGATTCATTCTATTCCAAAATATATTCTAATTGAATCAAATAACGAGATATGCTCTATTTTAGAAATTTTAGAGAAACACATAAAACTGGGGAATGATGTCCCATTTCAATGGATGAATACCATGAAATTCCCTGATTGGGTCATTCGTCCTCTGGTCGATCGCTGTGTTGACTGTATGCCGAATCTATTACGTTGGTTAGGTGAAAATCAATTTGTTTTTGATAGCGGAGCGGATAAGCTTCGTGTTCAAGATACCAATCGTATTTTGAAAATAGCTCGCCAGCATGACGATCCCCAAATATTAAGAGGAGCTGCCGTAGCTTTGTCGGCCGCCACGTTTCAACGTTTTGCAGAGCCAGACGTGATTTTGAAGATTCTTCAATCGAATCCGCAGGTTCGTTTTTCTGATATGTTATTTCCCAAAGAAGTTCATGTCACAACGTCGGATGGGCGCGCACTGTCGGGGCAAGAAATAGAATTATCCAAAAGCCTAGCAACATCCATTTTAAATTCAGCAAAAAGATATCCTTTTCAAATTGTGTGCAAAGCCGCAAAATTCGCCACAAATAACTTTCAACTTAATCTCATGCCGCTTCAAAATATACCGAGTCTTCAAGATCCAATCAATCAAGAAGTAATTAAAGCTGTGAATACATAAATTTTTAACTGCGAACAAATAGTTTTATTGAATAAGCAGAGGTCCTAAAATCACCGATGTCTAATTCTTATATAATTGCAACGTTAGATAGGGTCAGAAGGGATTTTTATAAAAGTCTTCGCTGCGTACCCGTCAGCTTGCTGGCGGGATGAGCGTTTTCGCTCGTAATCTTGTGGGGTGGCTCCTTTTCCACTAATGCCCTACAGCCTGCTGTTTGGTTATTTACTTTTAAATCGGCATTACATTGACAATCCTTGGCTTGGGTATGAGTATTCGGTTTGCCTGCGACGCCATTAAAGATTGCCGGCTGGGGTGCTTTGATTTTTGCAATCTTTTGCTGGTACAACGCCACCGCACAGATGGTAAATATTATTTACGGCAAAAAGGTATTGCCCTTTTAATTTAAACTAAAACGGTTGGAATTTTTGGTTACGATGTGGACTTTCAAAGGAGTCATAATCCTGTGAAATGGAAAGATGGAATAGTTAAAATTATCGAACAAAAGGAGAATGGCCGTGGAAAGTATTAGCGGTTTTCAACGCGACATTCATTATTGTCCCAGTATGTAAAGCACCGTTTAGAAAACGTTCCCCGAAACGAAACCCTGAAAATAATAAACCGAATAGTTGATTCAAACGTAAGAGCACAGTAATTAAAGCAAGAATTTTTATATTGTTAAGTCCTATTTTAATGGAAATTAAAGAAAAATATGCTAAACCGGTAAGAGACATTAAGATTTAGTGATGTCTTATGTATATAAATTCCCTACCAATGGGTTAGGAACATTGTGAATTGCCGTGATATATCTTTACTTTTCATGTATAATATGAAGTAATGGGCTGGGTTTTAACCTAGTCGGCGAAAGGGGTCTCGCGAAAGCGGACCCCTTTAGCTTTTCCAGATGTCTGAATAACATTGGGCCCAGGGAACAATCTTAAATCCTAATATAGAATGCATTGTTTCCATCCCCGGGCATAATTTACCTTTGAATTCTGGCCAACGAACTGGCGTTGACTTTGGATCAAGAATTTTTTCTCCACAAGGTCTTGCAAGCAAGTCAGCGATTTGAAGACCCGAAACATTATCCTTTTTTAGTTTAAATTCAATAGACGGGGTAAGTTGTTGTCTGAACCAAGACGGTGATATATAAGAGGTGCCATCGAGGTGTAATCTCACATATTCATATTGAAGAAGCGCATCCTCTAGCGGACCTCTTGCCTCAGCAATAATGTGTCCAAATGCCCCGTTAAACTGTGTTTCTAATGCGAGAACTACCCTTTCGAGTAAAAAATCCAAGGCCATTAAATATAGACTGGATGGAAGGCTTGGATCTAAGCTTCCGGTTCCTACTCGAGTAAGGTATTCTGGCCTATTAATCGAACACACAACTGCACTGAAAGGTATTTTATCTATATGGTCGTTTAATGATTGAATAACTTGCTCTCTTTTCTTAATATTTCCATCAAAATAAAATGGTCCTGAACCTTTCCGCAGATCAGGTTCATGTATAATTTTATCAGTCGATCCCAGGTTGTTGTACTTCCATTTTTTCCAATGAGAATCAACTCTACCGTAATCAATTTCTGGTATTAGAACGGCTGCGATAATAAATGCGTTAAAAGGGTCTGGAGCTTTTAAGGTTGATGACCCACATTCATCAACGTATATAAGATATCTATTTAAGGGATCTGCATTCTTTTTCGGTCTTCTTCTGGGTGTCAGGTTGCCGACAGCAACCCGCCGAAGAATATCTAATTCTTCTTGACCTTTTAATATCGCCGGTTCAAGAATATCAGATAAACCGGCATTAACCCGGATGCGCTGGGCATGCCTAAGCAAAGCAAGATATCTTTCTTGTTGCTCCAAGTGCGTGGTTGCGACCAGCAAATCCCTGTTCGCCTCTTCTGCCTTTTTTGCAGGATCTTTTCCCGTTGACATAACCACAGTCTATAACAATACGTCTGTTTCAGTCAACTGTTTGCTATATGAAGAATAGTTGTTGATTCACGAAGTTTTGAATAGGATCAAAGAGGAACCAGGTATAGAGCCTATTTTAGAATAACTTCTGCACGCCTCACATCCTAACAATGAGGACACCTCACTTGTAATTAGCCTCGAAGTGCTATTTCTATCTATTATCTTTATTGGTATTGTGTATCTGGATTGAGTGTATCTGGATTGAGTGTCTCCTTAGATTTCACGAGAAAGGTAGTGATTGAAATATACTGTTGCTATATTTTATTGTCTTAATTTGTTTAATGATTTTGCTATTCCCTTGCTATTCTGTATTACTAACCACTACTCACTATTGTGCGTAATTAGTTTTTAACCGTAGTGACAAAAAGTGAGAAATTGAGAGTAATGCCGTCGAATCCGCTAAATTCCTAAACCGTTTGTCGGGGGTTCGAATCCCCCCTGGGGTACCATTCATTTTTGCAGATATTCGGCACTTAATTTGTATTCTTCCC
>Ga0182027_10011551_pt1 | contig 12474 bp, 13 predicted proteins | sample 712E1DmetaG_FD_121300 | JGI IMG/M metagenome (GOLD analysis project Ga0182027, IMG submission 121300) | Permafrost microbial communities from Stordalen Mire, Sweden - 712E1D metaG (Illumina Assembly) | ecosystem: Environmental > Terrestrial > Soil > Wetlands > Permafrost | place: Sweden...
CTAGGTCCGCGCGGACGCCTGTTTCGCTGCCCGGCAGGTCTAACCTGCATTTCTCATAGGTTTTCCGGCGCGAGGGTGGGGCGGGCCGGGGTACCCACTGCCTTTGTGGGTCCGCCTGCCTTCGACACTGTGCCGCCACCCACAAACGTGGCGAGACGGGTCTCGACACGGCAGGCGAAGGCGCCCGCGCCACGTGGGCAGGCCGAGTGCGAGAAATGCGCCCTAAGTGGGGCAGACGCTTTCGTCCGCCTATGCGCCTTCGGAAGGCGCCAACGGCACAGAGCCGTTACCGCGTGGCGTACGCCGGAACGGAGTCCCCAAAATTCCTCAGCTTCATGATCAGGGTGGTCCGCTTCAGACCCAGCAGTTCCGCCGCCGCCGTCTTGTTGCCGGCGGTCTTTTGCAGCGCCTGCTCGAGCATGGTCCTCTCGAAGTGGTTCACCGCCGATTCGAAGTTGAGGGCTTCCGGCGCCGGGAAAGAAATCGTCCCGGTCTCAAACGGGATCACCTTTATGGCGACGGCTGGACCCAGACCGAAATCGCTCGCAAACAGGACTTCCCGGTCGCCCGTCATGGCCACCGCCATTTCGACCGCGTTTTCCAGTTGCCGCACGTTTCCCGGCCAGGAACAGCGCCGAAGCCGTTCGATCGCCTCGGGTGTCACTCTTTTGACGGGGATGCATTCCATTTGACAGATCTTCTTGACGAAGTGCTCTACCAGCAGGTCGATGTCGCTTTCGCGTTTCCGCAGCGGCGGCATCTCGAGCGGCACCACGTTCAGCCGGTAGTATAGATCCTCGCGAAACTTCCCTTGCCGTACCCGCTCCACTAGGTTCACGTTGGTGGCGGCGATCACCCGCACGTCCACCTTGATGGTCTCCGAGCTTCCCAAGCGCTGGATTTCCCTGTCTTGCAGCACTCTCAGCAGCTTGGCTTGCAGTTCGAGCGGCATATCGCCGATCTCGTCCAGGAACAAGGTCCCTTTGTTGGCCTGCTCGAAACGCCCCACGCGGGTCTGAATCGCCCCCGTAAACGCGCCCTTGATGTGTCCAAACAGCTCGGTTTCCAACAGGTTCTCGGGCAGCGCGCTGCAATTCACGGCAACCATCGGCTGGCTGGCCCGAGGGCTCGCCAGGTGAAGCGCCCGGGCGGCCATTTCCTTACCAGTGCCCGTTTCGCCCCCAATCAGCACCGTGCAACGCCGCCCGCCGATCAGCCGGATCGTCTCGATCACCGTCTGCATCGCGCGGCTGTCGCCCACCAGCAGGCTGCGCCACGGCTCGGATTTCGCCGCGCGCTCTTCCGCCCGTTTCCGTCCGCGCCGCTCTTCCACCGCGTTGTCCAGGCAGTCGCGCAGCGTCTCCGGAGAGTCCCCGTACCCCAGACAATAGCGCGCCCCCGCCCGCACCAGCCGAACCGTCCCGGCGGCGCACATCCCGGGGTTCCAGAACACCACGGGAAGCGCCGGATCCGCCGCATGCACCATCTCCAGGATGTCCACCGCGTCGCCGTCCTGCGCCTCTCCGGTCACCAAAACGCAGTCGAATTCCTCTTTCGATAGCGCGGCGGACGCTTCCGCCGGCCCGTTGGCGTCCGTTACGTCGAACTCCAACACGGTCTCGCGCCATTCGCCCTCGGTGGGATGAGAAGGATTGTTCTCGACGTGCAGTAGCTTTTGCGACGGCATATCTGTTGTTATGCCAGCGCCGCCGTCAGGATTCTATCCCGTATTTGGGTAAGGTACGTACTAGTAACCCTAGATATCACGCCCCGTTGTCCGATGACCATATTGCGATTCGGCCCGCATCGTGCAAGGCTCGTAACGAAGGGTTCAAGCACCTCCGATGAGCATGCGCATTCAGAATGACGGAATCGCCTCCCTGGCGGCCACCCAGGCAACGCAGGTCGAGAACGCGGCCCATACGGGCGGATCCGCGCAGACGGATTCCGCGGCCCAGAGCGGCGCCGACCAGGTCGCGATCTCCTCGCTTTCCGGCAACGTGGCCGCCTCCGTTGCCTCGCTGGCCAGCCAGCAGGCCGCGCGCGTCAGTCAATTGGCCGCCCTTTACGCTAAAGGCGCTTATCAACCGGATTCGCTTCAAACCAGCCAGGCGATGGTTTCCGCGGCTCTCGCGGGAGGCTCCATCGAGGAAGAGGGATGATGCCGCGCCAGCCAGCCTCCGATTACGTTCGCGTCGCCCGCACGAATATCTCCCTCGCGGTCAAGGCCTGCGGAGTGGCCGACGAAGCCCACATCCGGCGCGCTCTGGCTTTCCTCGAAACCGCTGTCGCGGACGTACGTCATGCCGAAGCCGGAGTTCGCTCCGCCGCCTTCGGAGATCCCGCCAAGCTCCGCCGCGAAACCCTTCTTCTGAAACGCGACATCGCCATCATGCTGCGCGTGATCGATGGCTGCGCCTCGCTCCGCCGCGGACTTGCCCTCCGCCTCGGATGTTCCGCGCCCGCCTATACCCCCCAAGGACACTCGGCCGCCCCCCCCCTCCCGCCATCGGCATGTGAAATGCAAGGGTAGGGGCGATGCCCAATCTACTGGCGATGCTGGGAAGCACCGGCGGCGCCCTGGATGTCTATCAACAAGCTCTGAGCATCGCTCAGAACAACATCAGCAACGCATCGACTCCGGGCTACGCAAGCCAAAGTCTCAACCTCGAGGCCATGCCCGTCGATACGAACAGTTGCCTCGGCGGGGGCCTTCAGTCCGCCGGGCTCGACAACTCGCGCGACCAGTACGCCGAAGAGCAAGTGCAGCGGCAAACCCAGACCCTCGGCCAGTTCACCGCCCAAGCCCAGACCACCGACTCGATTCAGACGCTCTTCGACGCCTCCGGCAGCAGCGGCGTCGCAGCGAACCTAACTTCCCTGTTTCAAAGCTTTTCCGCCTGGAGCGTCAACCCCAACGACGCCACCGCGCAACAGACCGTCATCAATAGCGCTACCACCGTCGCGGCCTCCATCCAAACCCTGGCGGACTCCCTATCGCAGAATGCGCAACAGCTCGACGGCAGCATCGCCTCCACGACGTCCCAGATCAATACCATCGCCAAGCAGATTCAGGCGTATAACGCGGTGCGCGTTACCGAAACCACCGCCGACCCCGGCCAGGATGCGCAGTTGTACAGCAGCCTTGACAACCTGTCTCAACTCACCAATTTCAGCGCCGTCACCCAGGCCGATGGCACGGTCACGGTGCTGCTCGGCGGCGGCTCGCCTTTGGTAATCGGCCAGCAGCAGTACTCGATCGGCGCGTCATCCTCCCCGTCCGGCGACGAAATCCTCGACTCCCAGGGCAACGATATCACCTCTCAAATCGCGAGCGGCCAGCTCGGCGGAATGCTCGATACCCGCAATCGCGTGCTCGGCGCCATGATCGGCGATGGCCAGCAGCCGGGCACGTTCAATCAGTTCGCAACCACGTTGGCCAATAGCGTCAACCAGATTCTCGAGACCGGGACCGTGTCGGGAGGGGCCGCCGGCCAGCCGTTGTTCGTCTACAACGCCCCTACCGGCTCCGCCGCCACGCTGGCCGTCAATTCCGCCCTCTCACCGGGCCAGTTGGCGCCCGTCGATTCCTCCGGCAACGCCAATGGCAACCCCAATCAGCTCGCCGCCTTGGAAAATTCCGGACTGCCGCAACTGGGAGGCATGAGCCTTACCCAGTATTTCGGCCAGATCGCCAGCTATATCGGCAACGAAAACCAAACCGCCACCGACAATCAGACCAGCCAGCAGCAGGTGGTCGCCCAGGCAACCTCCCTTGTCAATCAGGTTTCGGGCGTTTCCCTGGACGACCAAGCCGTGGACGTGCTCCAGTTTCAGCGCGCCTACCAGGCATGCGCCCAAGTGCTGACCACCGTGAACAACCTGTGCGATACCCTGATGAATCTGATTCAACCGAACGCATAAGGACGACCCATGCTACTAAGTATCAACGGAGCAACCCAAGCCTACCTGGCCAATCTGGACCGCACCCAGCAGCGCATCAACCAGGCGACGTCCGAAGTCAGTTCGGGCTATAGCGTCCAGCAGCCGTCCGACAATCCGGCCGTAGTTCCCGAGGTTTATCAGGAACAGGCCGATATCGGCCAGAATCAGCAGGTTCAGTCCAACCTCACGAGCGTCTCGAGCGAGCTGGAAACGGCGGATACGTCGTTGCAGAACGCCATTCAAGCCGTCGAAAACGCCGCGACCCTCGCCGAGCAGGGCGGCAGTTCCACGTCTAGCGCCGACAACCGCGCCAGCATGGCCCAGGCAGTGGCCGGATTGCAGCAATCCCTGGTGAGCATCGCCAACACGACCTTCAATGGCCGCTATATCTTCAGCGGAGATCAGGACGCCAGTCCCGCGTACCAGCTCGATTCCGCCCAGCCCAATGGCGTGGCGCAGGTGGCTACCGCCTCCTCCACGCGCGCGATCGTGGACGCTTCGGGCACCGCCATATCGGTCGCCAAAACCGCACAGCAGATTTTCGACGCGAGAAACGCGGATGGCTCCTATGCCAGTGGCAACGTCTTCGCCGCCGTGAACTCGCTCTTGACGGCCCTCAACAACAACGACCAGACCGGCATCGCCAACGCGGCTTCCTCGCTCCAATCGGCGGATACCTATTTGAATCAGCAGCTTGCGTACTACGGCGAGGCCGAGGATCGCATCTCCGCGGCGTCCAGCCTCGCGCAGAAATTCCAAACCCAGCAAAAGACCCAGATCGGCAACCTTCGCGATGCCGATATCCCTAGCGTCGCTTTGCAGCTCAGTCAAGCCCAAGTCGCGCAGCAGGCCGCCCTTTCGGCCGAAGCCAGCATCGAGCAGAGCAAGAACCTGTTCAGCTACCTGGGTTAGCGTCGGGGAATCGAACCGCCGCGGGGTTGGCTGCGCATGCCTTCCCGCGATCCCAGCCGCCCGTCAGTCTGGCGACGCCAAGTGACCCAGCATCCGCCCGCACACCTCCAAAACCGGGCTCTGGGGCCGGAACTCAAACAAATCGGGGCACTTCCACATCCGCCCTGCCACCGCCTTCAGCACTTGCCTGCGCTCTTCCTCGCGCGCGTCGCACGCCTCGATCGGCATGCCGATGCTATGCTCCAGTTGCGCGTGGACCTTCGCCGCGTCGCCGGAATCCCAGGCCTGTAGCAACTCCCCCGCCAGGCGGCGGGCTAAAGATGCGCCGGGCTGCTCGCAGGCGCCCATTCTCTCTCCATTTCGGTTGTTTCGGGCTCGCTTTCTAGGGTTCTTTTAAGGGCTTTCACCGATATGTTTCTCGAAAGACTAGGACCAGTCGCCGATATGATGCTTGAGAGCCGATCATGATCCATGTCACGCGCCTCAACCACACGCCCGTGGTCCTCAATTGCGATCTGATCGAGCAGGTCGAGACGACGCCTGACACGGTCATCAGTTTGACCAACGGTCAAAAGATCATGGTCCTCGAATCCACCGAAGAGATCATCGATCGCGTCCGCCTTTTCCGGCAGTCTTTGCTAACTGTGCTGGATCACTCCGATGGCCAATCCCAAACCCCCAAAAACAAGTAGCTCGCGCCCCGACCTTGGCAGCATCTTAGGCCTGCTTGTAGCCGTGGGCGGGATTTTGGGCGGCCTGCTCCTGGACGGAGGGAAGCTATCCGACATTCAGCAGGTCACGGCCGCCATGATCGTCTTTGGTGGAACCATTGGCGCCGTGCTGATCACCATGCCGCTTGGGGTGGTGATGGCCGCGGTCAAGAAAGTGGGGGCGGTCTTCTTCGAGACGGCCCAACCGGTGGCCGCCACCATCGATAGCATCATTGGCTACGCTACCCAGGCGCGCAAAGAGGGCATCGTGTCGCTTGAGAAGGAAGCCGGCAAGATCACGGATCCCTTCCTGCGCAAGGCCCTCGATTTGGCGGTGGACGGCATGGAATTGAGCCAGATCCGCAGCATTATGGAGTTGGACATCGACCTCATCGAGCAGCGCGGCGAAGCCGAAGCCAAGGTGTTCGAGGCGGCCGGCGGATATTCGCCCACCGTCGGCATCATCGGGGCCGTAATGGGGCTCATGCAGGTGATGAAACACCTGGCGGACATCGACGCGGTCGGCCGGGGAATCGCCGGCGCTTTCGTGGCCACGGTCTATGGTCTGGTCTGCGCCAACCTGTTCTGCCTTCCGGCCGGCGGCAAACTGCGGGCCCGCCTGCGCGCCGAAGTGCAGCTTCGGGAGCTGATGCTGCTGGGAGTCCTGGCGTTAGTCGAAGGGCTGAACCCGAAGTTGATTCGCATCCGCCTCGAATCCTATCTCGCCCAACCCGCCGCTAAGACTGCCCCCAAGAGTAAGGCTGCGCCCGCCGCCTCCCGCGCCGCGGCCGCGGAGGGCTGATCTTGGCGCGCAAAAAAAAGGCGGCGGAGCACGAGAACAACGAGCGTTGGTTGGTTTCCTACGCCGATTTCATCACCTTGCTCTTCGCCTTCTTCGTGGTGATGTTCGCCTCGTCCCAAACCGATAAGTCTAAAGCCCAACAGGTCTCCGCCTCGGTCACGAGCGCCCTCGAAAAAGGCGGCGTCGCCGCGGCCGTGCATGAAATCCTGGGTGGCACCGTCGATGAGCGCGGCAAAGGCAACGCCCAGATGAAAGGACCCGGCGGCAGCGAACCCAAGAACGTACGCACCCCCGATGTGGTGGTGGCCGAGTTGCTCCCTTCGCTCACCTATCTCACCTCGGCCTTGGAAAAAGAGATCAAGGACGGCAAGATCGAAGTGCACCTCGAACCGCGCGGCCTGGTGTTGAGCCTCCGCCAGGGGACGTTCTTCCCCTCGGGCGAGGATACCCTCGACCCGGCTACCTTCGCCAGCATCGAAAAGATAGCCAACACCATCCAGGGTCTGCCAAACTCCGTCCGGCTCGAGGGCCACACCGACGCCACCCCCATTCACACGGCCCGTTTCCGCAGTAATTGGGAACTCTCCGCCGCCCGCAGCATCGCCGTGCTCGAGTTGCTTGGCGCCCGTTTCAAGATTCCCCGCCAGCGCATGGCCATCGCCGGCTACGCCGATACGGTACCCACCGATTCCAACGATACCGAGGAGGGCCGCGCCCACAACCGCCGCGTGGACATCGTCATTCTCAATCAACAGGTGCTCACCACGGATCCCAAGACCGCCCCGCCCGCCCCCGCTCCCGCCACCGCCGCCCCTGCTCCCGCCACCGCCGCCCCCACTAAGAAAAAGTAGCCTCCCGCCGCCCTCCAAACGCGGATTCGGCCCGCGAATTGCACTTGCCTCGGCGATGCCGCGCATTCACACTAAGTGCTTTGGACAGGTGGAACACTCGCCCGAAGCCGTCTTCGAGTTTCCCGACGGCGTGCCCGGCTTCGAAACCGAACGCGCCTTCGTTTTTTTGGAACGCCCCGCCACCCACCCGTTCATGTTTATGCAGAGCGTCTCGCGCGCCAACGTCTGCTTCATCCTGTTGCCCGTCCTGGCCGCCGATCCCAATTACAAATTGCGCCTCGCGGAGGAGGACCTGGCCGCTCTGGACCTTCCCTCCGGCAGGCAGCCCCGTATTGGAAAGGATGTGCTCTGCGCCGTCCTGGTATGCGCCGCCGGAGACGAACGGCCCGATCCGACCATCAACCTGCTCGCCCCCATCGTGGTGAACCTCAAGCGTAAAATCGGCATTCAAGCCATTCAGACGCAGTCCGGTTACTCTTACCGCCAGCCGCTCATCCCGCTCGAGCGCGCAGAGGAGATGGCCCAGTGCTGGTAATGCGCCGCCGGGCCGGAGAGAGCTTCCTCGTCGGTTCCGCCATCGAGATTGAAGTGTTGGAGGTCTGCGGCGCGCGCGTCAAGCTGGGCATCGTGGCCCCCGACTCCGTTCAGATTCAGCGCAAGGAAACCAAGATTACTCGCGACGAGAACATCACGGCCGCACGCAGCGTGCGCCGGCCGAACATCTCCACTCTGCTTACTAAGCTGGCGGTTCCTCCGTCCGCGCCCGTCAAGGAAGAAGTCGACGGCCAAAACAGTATGGACCACGAATTGCATTGGGTACTAGGAGGAAAGAAAACAAAGGGACTCGCAAACGCGCCCCAGATCTGAATCCACGAAAGGCTGATACTTCGGGTATCCGCAAGGAGAACCCGAACTCAGACATGAAGTCTGCGATGTATCGCTAACAGGACGTTAATACAATGATATCGATTCAAACGAACTACGCCGCAATGGTTGGCGAACAGAACATGAACACCAACCAGATCTTCCAAACCAAGACGATCGAAGCCTTGACATCCGGCTATCGCATCAATTCGTCGGGCGACGACGCCGCCGGATTGGCCGTGGCCAACGGGTATCGCAACGAAGTCTCGCAGTTGACGCAGGGCGTCATCAACGCGAACAGCGCGGCGAGCCAACTGCAGATCATGGACGGCGGTCTGAGTAACATCAGCACCATTCTGGACAGGCTACAGACTCTGGCGACCGAATCGGCTTCCTCCAGCTTCACCGGCAACCGCAGCATTCTGAATAACGAATACCAGTCGCTGCTGACGGAAATCAACCGCCAGGCGTCGAACATCGGGTTGAACACCGGCGGAGCTAGCTCTACCATGCTCACCACCTACATCGGCGGCGGCGGCACCCAGGACGAATCGCAGGTAAGCGTCGATTTGGCTAACAACGCGGTCGACGTCCAAGGCCTGGATCTGAGCGGCACCAACCTGCTGACCGCCGGAACCGATGTCGCCGCGGGCAACGCCATCACCGACCTGAATACCACGCCCGCCGTGCTCACCGGCGGCGCCACCGGCGACTCCCAGAATTTTCTTTTCGAACTGGCCGGCGGCACCAGCGTTACGGCGACCATTACCAGTACCAGCACCGGTGGGATCAGCGTCGCGGATGCCCTGCAGCAACTGAATAACACGCTCAATTCCCACGGGCTTACCGCGACGGTGGACAGCGCTACCGGACAATTGATGATCTCCGGAGACACCGCATTCACGATGGAGGCTGGCGCGAACACGGTTAATACCGGAGGCGTGGCCACTCCCGGTTCCGAGCTGGCAACCAACGCCAGCGCCGTTCACTCCAATAGTTCTCTGTTCTCCTTCGCCCAACAGGCGTTCACCGCCATTGACGCGGGCGACCCCCAAAATGTCAGTTTTACTTCGGGCGGGAGCACGGTGAGCCTTCAGTTGACCGCCGCCAACGCCGGCAACTTGTTCAACGCGGCCGCGACGCTCAACACCCAACTCGCCTCTTTGGGCATTTCGGTGGTAGCCGATCCCGGAGCTGGCAGCCTCTCGCTGCAAAGCAGTTCCGCCTTCACCGCCACGGTCGCCGCCGCTACTGGCGGCAAGGGCTTTACGGGGACCCTGTCGGGATCCAACGGCCTCGGGGCTAACGCTCCCAGCAGCAACGGCACTTCCACCGGGAATTCGCTGGCCGCCGTAACGGCCGTGCAGAATGCCGTCACGGCCCTCGGCACCGTCCAGGGCAAAATCGGCGCCGGCGAGAATGCTCTGCAGTACGCCATCGATTTGGCTAATTCGCAGCAGACCAACCTCACCGCGGCGGAATCCCAGCTTCGCGACGCCGACACGGCCAAGGAAGCGGCCAATCTCAGCAAAGCCCAGGTCTTGGAACAGGCCGCGGTGGCCGCCATGGCCCAGGCCAATTTGGCGCCGCAAGCCATCCTCAAGCTGCTGCAGCAATAGTGTCTCGCGGCGCTGAGTCTCGATAGCGTCGGCGGAGTCTCGTCTCCACGCTTCTAACCAAGCTGGCGGCCGGCTGGCCCCGCCCGTCAAAAAAGAAGATGGCCGTCAAAATCATGTTGACAACGGAATGGATTTTGTGCTCGGGGAAAAAACACTAGAACGCCGCAAGCTAGCCCCCGATATGAGTCAATGAAAGGCTGATACTTCGGGCATCCGCAAGGAGAACCCGAACCCGGACATGAAGTCTGCGATGTATCGCTAACAGGACGTTAAAACAATGATATCGATTCAAACGAACTATGCCGCAATGGTTGGCGAACAGAACATGAACACCAACCAGGTCTTCCAAACCAAGACGATCGAGGCTTTGACATCGGGCTACCGCATCAATTCGTCCGGCGATGACGCCGCCGGATTGGCTGTGGCGAACAGCTACCGCAACCAAGTCTCGCAGTTGACGCAGGGAGTCATCAACGCCAACGGCGGTGAGAGCCAACTGCAGATCATGGACGGCGGCCTCAGCAACATCAGCACCATTCTGGACAGGTTGCAGACCCTGGCGTCGGAGTCGGCCTCTTCCACCTTCACCGGCAACCGCGGCATCCTGAACAACGAATACCAGTCGCTGGTGTCGGAAATCAACCGGCAGGCGTCGAACATCGGGTTGAACACGGGCGGGACTTATTCCACCCAGCTCACCACTTACATCGGTGGCGGCAACTCCCAAGCCAACTCCCAGGTGAGCGTCGATTTGACTAACGCCGCAGTCGACTCCGTAGGTCTCGGGCTGTCCGGCACGAACCTGCTGACCGCCGGAACCGTAGTAGCCACCGGCAACGCCATCACCGACCTGAATACGGCGAACGCCGTACTCACCGGCGGCACCACCGGCGTCACCCAGGCCTTCACCTTCAACCTGGCCGGCGGCACCAGCTTCACCGCCACGGTTGCCAGCACGAATGCCAATGGAATCACCGTTTCGGGCGCGCTGCAGCAATTGAACGACAAGCTCAACGGCTACGGCCTCACCGCCACCGTCGACAGCGGCACCGGAAAACTGATGATTTCCGGAGACACTGCGTTCACCATGACTGCGGGGACGGCCGCGGTGGTCGCCGGCGGCGCAGTGACCGCGGGGTCGCAATTGGCCACCGCCGCCAGCGCCGTTCATACCAATGGCTCTCTGTACTCCTTCGCCAGCCAGGCGTTCACGGCCATCGATACCGATCCAACCGACGACCAAGCCGTCAGCTTCACCTCGGGCGGGAACACCGTGAGCTTCACGCTGACCACCGTCAACGCCGGCAGCTTGACCGCCGCGGCTGCGACGCTGACCTCCGAACTGTCCTCTTTGGGCATCACGGCGGCCGTGGATGGCGCCGGCCTCTCGCTGCAAAGCAGCACCGCCTTCACCGCCACCGTTGCCGCCGCCACCGGCGCAGTGGGCTTCACGGGAAGCCTTTCGGGAGCCTCCGGCGCCGCCGCCGCCGTTCCCACCAGCACCGGCACTTCCACCGGAAATTCGCTGTCCGCCGTCACGGCCGTGCAGAGCGCCGTCACGACGCTCGGCGCCGTCCAGGGCAAAGTCGGAGCCGGTGAGAACGCTCTGCAGTACGCCATCAACCTGGCCAATTCGCAGGAAACCAACCTCACCTCGGCGGAGTCCCAGCTCCGCGACGCCGACGTAGCCAGCGAAGCGGCCAATCTGAGCAAGGCCCAGGTTATCGAACAGGCTTCGGTAGCCGCCATGGCCCAGGCCAATTCGGCCCCGCAGGCCGTCCTCAAGCTGCTGCAATAGTTCCTCCGCGCCAACATTGCTTCGCATGGGCCGAGTCCTCCGGGTTCGGCCCTTCTTTTGCATAGGCCTCTGGGAACGGCCTCCGGAGATCGGTGGTTGATATATGTCGTCGTCGACAAATTCGCTCGTCGCAGTGGACACGTTCAGCGGGTCCAGCACGTACTCGTCTTCCTTCCAGCAGGTGCTCACGCGCGCGGTCCAGACCGCCTCGCTGCCCGGCGAGTTGCTGCAGTCTTCCATCAACACTCTGACTACCCAGCAACAGGCGCTGTCGAGCTTGTTGTCCACCTTCGCCCAGTTGCAGGGCGACGTGCAAAGCATAGCTGCCGCCGTCCAGGGAAGCGTTAGCGCCAGCGTCTCGGATAGCTCGCTGCTGAGCGCCACGACTTCCTCCGGCGCGCAGTTGGGGACCTACACCGTCACCGTGGACGACGTCGGTTCGGCGGCCACCGCGATGAGCCAGGCCGGCTCGCCCCCGGTCACCGACCCCACTTCCGCCAATATCAGTCCCTCGACTACGTTTACACTCGACGTCGGCGGCAAGACTACCACCATCGCTCCCACCGGAACGTCGCTCGACGACCTCGCCACCGCCATCAACAACGCCGACGCCGGCGTCCAGGCGACCGTCGTCAACGTCGGTGGATCGTCCGGCGCCGACTACCGCCTGTCCCTGGCCAGCGCCACCAAGGGCCAGAACACCATCGATCTATACGACAGCGGTAACAACGACCTGACGACTCCCATGGCCCAGGGGTCTTCCGTGCTGTACAAAGTCAACGGCGGAACGACCGACATCACCAGCAACACCGATCAGATTACGCTGGCGCCCGGTTTGACCGTCAATCTGTTGAGCCAGGACCCTTCCACCCCGGTGACCATCACCGTCTCGTCCAACCAGAACAGCCTCTCCAGCGCGCTTTCCAGTTTCGCCACCGACTATAACGCCGCCCAGACGGCGCTGGCCGCCCAG